>TARA_R110002073_G_scaffold67043_3_pt1 | contig 21467 bp, 17 predicted proteins | sample TARA_R110002073 | Tara Oceans TARA_R110002073 (sample SAMEA4397174) | marine metagenome | biome: Polar Biome; feature: [DCM] deep chlorophyll maximum layer (ENVO:01000326); material: water (ENVO:00002006), including particulate matter (ENVO:01000060) such as... | depth 40 m | reverse complement strand
TAACCTCGACGAATTGAGGCTCATCCAGAAGCGTGAACGCTTCACGCACAACAGCTGGGCGCACAACGCCGCTGCGTTTGTCAAAGGCGAACACAACAGCAACTATCTCTACATCCACCCACAGGATGCGCAGGCGCGCACACTGGCCGACGGCGACAGCGCCAGGGTGAGCGCCAGCGGCCGCCATATCGACGTGCCCGTGCGCATTGATCCCGACATGCTGCCCGGCACCATCAGCGTGCCTCACGGCTGGGGCCACCAGCGGGCAAGCGGCCTGCGGATAGCTCGCCGCACCACGGGCGTTAACGTCAACATCATCATGCCAGACGGACCGCAGGCGCTTGAGCCCGGCTCTGGTATGGCGCACATGAACGGTGTGCTGGCGCGGGTGTCACCCACCCCGGTCCAAAGGTGAGCCTGCATTTGATTTCTGTCATATTCGCGACCGCCTGTTTGCGGTATGTTGCCGTCTGAGCCTGGACACAACCCCGAGGGACACCCCCATGGATCTGCTGGAAATCTCAGAAAAACGCACGCTCAAGCGCGAAGACGCCGCCCAGTTGCTGCACGGCATCGCCGATTCTCTCGCCCGCCACAACGGCGTGGAGTTCAACCAATCGGGGAAAATACTGAACGTGCGTGTGCCTGGCGAGGTAACCGTGGATGTGGAAGTGGAAGTCGAGAGCGACGAATCGAGCATTGAGATAGAAATCAGCTGGTAGCTACTGCTTGCGCAGGGACATACAGCTACTGCGAGGTATTGCCGTCCTCGCGGTAGTGCTCTATCACGCGAATCTGGTGCCACTCAGGCACGGTTACCTCGGCGTTGATATCTTCTTTGTCATCTCCGGCTTTCTGATCACCTCCATCGTCCTGAAAGGTCTGCACGCCGGCACCTTCAGCTTCATCGGCTTCTATCTGCGCCGTGCCAGGCGACTGTTGCCCGCCCTCTACTGTACGCTGGCGATCACCAGCCTGCTCGGGGTGTGGTTCCTTACCGAGCGACAGTGGCTAGACTACCGAAACCAGTTGTACGGTGCACTGTCGTTCACCGCCAATCTCGTACTGCCCTTCCAGACAGGCTATTTCGACGACGCCGCCGTATCCAAACCACTGCTGCATATCTGGTCACTGTCGCTCGAAGAGCAATACTACTTTCTGCTGCCACTGCTATTGTTTCTGGTGGCGAGACGCTATCACGGCATTGCTCTGGCGGCCGTGTTTGCTATCAGCTTTGGCCTCTGCCAGTACCTGCTTACACTGTCTTCCACCCTGCCCTGGGCACCAACGGTTGCCCCCGCCGACTGGGCCTTCTACCTGTTGCCAACGCGGGCATGGGAACTGCTTGCGGGTTCCCTGGTAGCCTGGTGCATGTTGCATTTTCCCGGCCTGGCTGTGCCGGTGGTGCTCAAGCGCGCTGCGCTTGTCGTGTTGCTCGCGCTGCTGTGGCTGTCGCTGGACAACCGAATGCTCGGTGTCAACGCGTGGCTGGCGGTGTTCCTTACATGCCTGCTCATCGCCGGGCGCGACAACTGGGTACCCGACAGCGTACTTGCGCGCGCGGTCGAAACAGTGGGCGACTGGTCGTATTCGCTCTACCTGGTGCACTGGCCGCTGCTCGCCTTTGCCCACAGTGCCTTCCTTGGTGTTGTGCCGCGCTCCGTCACCCTGGGCCTGGTCGTGGCTGCATTCCTGCTGTCCTATTTGCAGTTCCGGTATGTAGAGCAACGCTTTCGCCATACACCGCAGATTGCCGCGCGCCGCCCGCTGCTGGCGTTCACCGCACTCACATTGGCAATGCTGGCACTACCGCTGCTGAAGCCGATACTCAACAGCGAAACCACTTCTGCCCAGCCGCTCGATTTCACTGCGATACGGCGCATCAACGCAGGCTTCGGCCTGCAGTGCACCGACGGGTCCCGCTTCGACCAGGGCCAGCAGTGCGCCAACGATGCCCGGCCACGCACGGCGGTATGGGGCGACAGCTTCGCCATGCACCTGATACCCGGCCTGCTGGAAAACCCCGCCACCGCCGATTCGCTGATACAGCTAACGCGCTCGGCCTGCAACCCGCTGGCGGGATTCACACCCATTCACGGAGACGTTGCGGCAGCGGGGGCCTGCAACGCATTCAATGCGCGCGCGCTCGAGTATCTGCTGCACTCCAACTCCATACGCCGCGTGATAATCAGTTCCACGTTCAGCTACTTCTACACCGGCTATACGCACTACCTGCGGGCCGGGGAGCAAATTCCACGCGACACCGCCCTTGCCCGACAGGCACTCATCGACACGGTGCGACAACTGCAGGCTGGCGGCAAGCAGGTGCTGATATTCAGCCCGCCACCTTCCACCGAGTTCGAAGTGGGTGACTGCCTGGAGCGCGCCGCCACCGGCGCGGTCCTGTTGGGCAGGCCCGACTGTGCCATCGATGCCGAACTCAGCCGCTCACGGCTCAACGTCGTAATGCAGAACCTCGAAGCGGTGCGGACAGCGACCGGCGCCACGCTGATCTCGCTTCCCGCGCTCCTGTGTGACCAGACTACCTGCGGGACCACACGCAATGGCGTGCCGCTCTACCGCGACAGGCTTCACCTGTCCGTGCCCGGGTCCATTGAACTGCTGCGCGCATTACCGTTGCCGCCGGCAAACCACCGAGTTCACCGCCCGCCCTCTCCCGGCCCGATGGGCCAGTCGGCTGCATCCACCACGTAGCGGGGTTGCGGAGGCGTCACACCCGCCCAGCGCGCGATAAACTCTCCCTCGGGATCAAAGCGCTGCGTCTGTTTGTCGATGTCGAAACGCCTGCCGCCGCGCGGGTCGGCGCCCGCCCCGGCGATGTAGGCCCAGTTACCGTAATTGCTGGCAACATCGTAATCCAGCAGGTGCTTTTCGAAAAACGCAGCGCCGAAACGCCAGTCAAGTTGTAGCTCATTCACCAGGCAACTCGCCGCAATCTGCCTGCCGCGGTTACTCATCCACCCGGTTTGCACGAGCTGGTGCATGAGGGCATTCACCAGCGGGTAATCCGTGTCGCCGGCGCACCAGCGGGCGAACGCGCGCGGGTCAAAGCTGCAGCCAACGCACGCCGCAGATTGCGAGGGACGGAACAGTTTCGCACCGTCCGCATAGGCGCGATAATAGAAAAACTCACGCCATAACAGTTCGCGGTAGAACCAGTCAGTGGAATCACAGGCTCCCTGCTCACGCTCATAGCGCCGCAGGGCCTGAGCGACCCTGCGCACAGAGAGCGAACCATCGGCCAGCCAGGGAGACAGGGCGCTGCTCGAATACAAGCCTTGCAACGCATCCCGGGTGTCGCGGTAGGTAGCCACCGCGGCTTCCCTGAACATCCACGCCTGCAGACGACGAGCCGCTGCCTGCGCGCCGCCGCGCACAATAAACGCGGGATGCGGTTGCACCCCGGAGACATCGACTGCGGGACACTCCAGGCCGGGTGGCGGTGGCGGCAGCGTCGGCGGCTCAATGGGCTCGCGGGGAACCTGAGCCGCAACCGCCTGACGAAACGGGGTGTAGTGCGCAGGCAGCGAAGCCGTGCCCGAAGGCAGGCCGGGTGGCTCAAACAGCGTATTGCCCGGATAGACTTCCAGCGCCAGCGGCAATCCCGCCCGCACCTGTGCGAGTTCACGTGCCTCAAATACACCGGGTGCAGACCCCACCGCCGCGCGGCTCACGCGGTAGCGCCGGGCGAGGCGCGGCAGGGCGAGCTCCGGCGGCTCGTGCAGCACGAGCAGGTCCTGACCGCGCTCTCGCAGGTTGCGCTGCAGGCAGGCGAGCGACTCCAGCAAAAAGCGGCGGCGCTGCGTACCCATCCCCGTCAGATTGCACCAGGGCACCGAGCGCGGCCAGCAATACACACACAATAACCTGCGAGCACCCGCCATGGCCGACAGGCCGGCGTTGTCATCGATGCGCAAGTCGTTGCGGAACCAGAATATGGCAGTCACAGAGTATTTCCTTTGCCAGCGTACAGAGACTACGCGCAAACCGTCCGAGTGGACGCCTTGCAAGGCGAAACGCACCACTTTAGGAAAAAGTGGAGAAAACGCCAGTTTTTCGTTGCCGCCCCTTTCTCGGCATGGCCACAATGCGGCTAAGGCTTCGGGGCAAACGGGGTAGTTGGGGCAATGAATTATAGGCAGATGGGAAGCGCCGGGCCTGGCGTGACAGGCTGGAACCGACTGGTCGCAGGCGCCTTGCGCACCCTTGCCGCCACGCTGCTGCTATTCGGCGCGGGTTGCAAGGTGATAATCGTGGTGCCCGAGGGCGGGCGCGTGGTGGCCGACAACGGCATGCTCTGCCTGGCGGGCGAAACCTGTGAAATCGACGTGAGCACCACCCAGTTCTCGCGCATCTTCACTGCCGAGGCGAGCCCCGGGTACCGGTTCACGGGCTACACCGCTGCCGCCGGCCACTTTTGCGGTGGCAGCAACCCCAGCTGCTTCCTCGCCACCTCGGGCTTTGCCGGTAATGCCGCACTGGAGGCATTACTCGCGGGCGATGCACAGTTCTTTCTGGCGCCGCAATTCGAGGCCGTGGACGATCGCTACGACGTCGCCGCCTGGAGCCAGTTGTTGAACAGCCTGAATTCCAGCCTGCACCGCAGCGATGCCTTTATCTTCCAGAGCGTGCCGAACACCGCCAACTGTGATCCCGGGGTACTCTCCGGCGCCGCCCGCGACCGCTTCCTGCACACCGTGAATCTGATCCGCAAACTGCACTACCTGCCCCCCGTGGAGTATGCGAGTACCTTCGCCACCGAGTCGCAGCAATCCGCCCTCGTGCAACTGGCCAACAACTACCTGACGCACTTCCCGCAACCGGGCGATAGCTGCTACACCGCAGCGGCCGCCGCTGGCGCCGGCAGTGCCAATTTGTCCTACCGCTCCGTCCAGAGCGACCCGGCCTACTATCCGCTGGGCTGGGTGAACGACAACTACAATATTTCCAGCCTTATGGAGGCCGGGCACCGTCGCTGGGTACTGTACCCGCACCTTGGTTATACCAGCTACGGCCAGGCCAGGGGCTACTCCTCCATGAAGGTATTCGGGTTCCATCAGCCCCCGGCGGTACCGGTATCGCCGGAGCTTGAATACGTGGCAATGCCCTATCAAAACTATCCCTATGTGATGGTTTCGATGGGCTCAGCGCGCACGCCCTGGAGCATCAGCATGGTGCCCCCCGCCGGTGTCAGCAGCAACTTCGACTATTTCTCCGCCGCCACTGTCAGCGTGACCAATACCGCCACCGGCGCGCCCCTCACGGTGCATAGCCTGCACCGCGACAACCGCGGCTATGGCCTGGCCAATTTTTTGTCCTGGATGGTGGAGGGCTGGAACCATGACACCGCCTATACCGTCACGATCAACAACGTACGCAAGCGCGATGGTTCCTTCCAGACGATCAGCTACCCGGTGGAGATCGATCTCGCAGAGCTGCAATAGATCTCAGGCGTTCAGGTACTTGTCCAGCGTCTGGTGAAAGTGCCGGATGCGTACCTCCTGGTAATTCGCCAGCGTGACCGCACCCTTTTTCGATGCCTTCATGCCCTTCTGTACCTGGGGCAGATTGGCCGCGTCCTGCTCGAATACGCCCGCCAGCCCGGCGCCCAGTACATGCGCGGCATTGCGGAAGGGTTCGTCACTCCCGAGGCGCAGCGTGGGGGCGTCTTCCGGGGCTTCCTCCCCTTCCGGATACCGCGTAAGCAGATAGATATCCATCAGGCAGCTGTCCACGTCATCGCCGTTCGGTCGATGCCGATAGCTGATCACCGTGCCGTGCCCCGCCCAGGGCGCAAAATTCGGAAACAGCAGGTACAGGGTTGAATCCATCAGCTCCGACATGGTGGCGCGTCCGCCGAAATCCTCCCCGGCCTGCTCACTCGCCGTGGGCAGGGCCAGCGCCGCCAGAGCCTCGCGGGCTGTCTGCCCCGGGGGAACTTCCGGGCGCAGCTCGCTGCCGGCGAGTTTCATCATGTCGTTCATGGAATCCTGCTCGCTGAAGCGGTGCGCATCGCTGGGGTTGGGAACCCCGTAGGCGGTAATGGTACGGCTCACGTGATCGCCCCACACGTCGTACTGGGAATTGTCGATCGCCTGAAAACCCATTAGCTGCGGGTGTGTGGCAATGGCGTGATAGGACTCGATGAAAGCTTCCAGCACCGCTTTCCAGTTGGCATCTATCACCTTTTCCACGTGCGCTGCAACATAGCGCGGTTGATGCTTCCACTGCGCAAAATGCGCGGGAAGTATGCCCATGTACTCGGCGAGGGGCGGTGCCTGATCATCCATGTTGATAAATACCCAGCCGTCCCAGCTGGCCACCTGCACCTGCGGCAACTGAAACTTCTCCGGCGTCACATGCGGGAAATCCCACTGGCAGGGCGCGCCCTGAAACTCGCCCTCCAGGTTCCAGCTCCAGCCGTGATAGGGACACCGCAACTGTTCCGCGCCCCGCCCCGCTCCCCGCTTGAGCGCCCTGCCGCGATGCAGGCAGGAATTGTAATAGCCCTTCAGCTCGCCGGATTGCGTGCGCGTGAGCAGGATCGAATCATTGACGATGTCGTAGACGAAATAGTCGCCCGGGTTGCGCAGGCTGCTCTCGCGGCAGGCCATCTGCCAGGTCTTGCGCCAGAGCTTCTCCACCTCGCGCTCAAAAAACGCCCGCGATGTCCAGCGGGAGATCGGCAGATCCTCGGAGCCCAGGTAGGTTTCGGTACTCTCGCGCAGGGCCTCCGGCACGGGCACTTTCTCCCGGTCCAGAAGCTGCTGGAAACTGTAGGAGGGGTCCCGGGCAGCGATCTGCTCGGGCGTGAGTGTCACTTTCTCGCTCATGATTGCTGCCTGTTTCATCGCGTGGCCCGGTCTCCGGAACCACTGGGAACAGACACCATATCGCTACCCAAAAAAGCAGTCAACCTTGTTTGTTTTTTGCGTGCAGGGCCCAGTGCTAGAAATTGCCACTCACACGCACACCGTACTGCTCGCCGCCGGACACACCGGAGAACGCAATCGTGCCGGGCACCACCACAGCGGAGTTGTAATCCACCTCGTCGGTCATGTCGCGGCCCCACAGCGCAATGCGCACGCTGCGTCCCTCCTCCCACTCCCACTCGTAGGCGATGGTGGCATCCACCACACCGCGATCGTTGAGCAACCCGCGGGGATCGTTGCGTACTTCCACCCAGTATTCATCGGTGTAGCGGTAACTGGCGAAAAGGCTGAGCTGGCCGGGGCCCAGATTCAGGGTGTAGGTGCCGTTGACGCCACCTGTCCACTCGGGCACGCGACGCAGTTCCAGTTTGGAGTTATCGGTTACGATCCCATCACCCGTGAGGTCGGCATCGAAATCGTCATATTTGGCGTCGAGATAACCGAGGTTGGCGTTGATGACCAGATTGCTGGACGCCACCCATGTGAGCTCCGCCTCGACACCGGATATTTCTGCACTGGAGGCATTGCGTACCACAGTATTGGAGCCGCCGAAGCCATCCGGTTCGATAATTTCCTCCTGCTTGTCGTCGTACTCATTGTAAAAGGCAGCGAGGTTCAGGCGCAGGGTGTTCGCGAGCAGATCGCTCTTCATGCCTATTTCTATGTTGTTCACAAATTCCGGATCGAAAGGCCCGATATTTGCCAGGTTCTGGTTACGTCCGTTGAAACCGCCCGAGCGAAAGCCCTCGGAATACGTCACGTAGGTGAGGATGTCGTCGCTCAGACGATAGTCCAGCCCGATCTTGGGCGTGAACTCCTCCCAGGATTCGCTGCCACTGGCGGCGTCCATGGGAACCCAGATCGGCTCGCCAAATACAAAAAAGTCGTCTGCCACGCTGCCGGCCACATAGCCCGGCAGGCCATTGCCGGCGCCGCCGCCGAAACTGATGGAGCCTGCGTAGTCCTTTTGCTCTTCCGTGTAGCGGCCACCCAGCGTTAACATCAGCGCGTCCGTGAGATCGTAGTGGAATTCGCCAAAGATCGCCCACGCTTCCCGTTCGTGATCAGCCAGCGGGTTCTGGAACAGGGCACCATCCGGGCCCAACAACGCGGTGATGGACGTTTTCTGATTTAGGTGATACTTGTCATCCACCCAGAACACTCCGGCGACAAAATTGAAACGGTCGTCGAAGTAATCCTCGGATGCAAAGCGCAGTTCTGCGGTGGTCTGCTCGGAATCCTGGCGCCGCAGCACATGGAAGGTATTCAGCGGGGTGGCATCGAAATCCGTTGGCACGTCCTCATTGGTTTCCTGGTAGCCAAACACGGCGGTGAACGTACCTGCGCCGACAATGTAATCCATGCTCAGGGTGTAGGCATCCCACTCGAAATCCAGATCGCGGCTGTAAAAATCCTGCTCCAGCTCCTCAATGTCTGCGCGCTGGCAGAAGCCGAACGTACACACAATCTCCGGCTCCGGGTTTACTGGATTGTCGGTATTCAGCGAGGCGCGATTTGCCAGCGGCACGCCGTCGCTCTGGTCCTGAAAATTCACGTAGGTAAACAGCGCTTCAAAATTCTCCGTGGGGGTAAACAACAGCGTGGCGTTGAATTCCTCGTTGTCCGGGTTGCCGACATCGTCGCCGGTGAGCACGTTGGTCCGGTTGATGCCATCGTTCTGGCTGGCGTAGGCCAGCTTGCCGGCGAACAGGTCGCCCAGCGGCACGTTCACCACGCCCTTGAAATCCAGCAGATCGTCGGTTCCTGCTGTGGCCTCATACTTGAACCCCAATTCACCCGTGGGCCTGCTGCGCGTGATGTTGATAACACCGCCGGTCGTGTTGCGGCCAAACAGCGTACCCTGCGGCCCGCGCAGTACTTCCACGCTCTGAAAATCAAAGGTGTTGGCAAGCGACCCGTTGGCGAAGGAAAGGGGGACGCCGTCGATCACCACGCCAACCGCCGGGTCGAAGGAGCGCTCAACTTCCTGGGTGCCCACGCCGCGGATATAAATGGACGCACTGGCCGGTGACACCGCGAGTGTATCGATCACGAAATTGGGCACGAAGCCTTCAATCTCGCGAATATCACGCATGATCAACCTGTCCAGCTGCTCCCCCGAAAACGCCGACACGGCGATTGAGACATCCTGCATGGATTCGAGCATTTTACGCGCCGTGACGATGACTTCTTCCAGTTGCGGCGATTGCTCCGCCGCTACAGCGGGCGCTCCAAGGCCGACCGTGGCCGCCACGACCCAGGTGCCAGAAGTGCGTGCGAGGGTTTTAGAGAACCTGCGTGTAACGCGAAAGATGCGTGAGGGTGTGCTCATGGGTATGCTCCTGCCTGCCGCATTGCGGCCGTTTATTGTAATAATCAGGCAGCGTGCTCCGGGTACCGCAGACTTTCCCGGAATTACGCCGGTAAAAAAAGCAATCAGTACTGTCTGTTTTTATGTCTGCTGCCCGCGGCGGCAAATTGCAAGCTGGCAGGTGGAATCCGCGCGCCTCGGTCCGCGCCCCCGGTGTTAAACTGACACCCCACCCACAATAAGAGACTTCTCCTCATGACCCAGTCCGTCGCTTCATCGGTCGTCATCGACATGCCACGCGGCGATGCCTGGCAGCGCCTGAAAGACATCTCACTGGCGCACAACTATGTGCCTGGCATCGTGCGCACCGAAATTGTCACCGATCTGCGCGAGGGCGTCGGCGCGAGCCGCTATGTGTACAGCAACGAGAAGAAGTACATTCAGGAAACGGTGACTGAGTGGCGCGAGGGCGAGGGCTTCCTGATCAAACTGCACCGGGGCGACAAACGCGCCCCGCCCTTTCGCGAGGCCAGCTTCCGCTACCTGCTGGAAGATGCAGGCAGCGACCAGACACGCTTTACCGCGTGCCTGACCTACACTCTGCCCTGGGGCGGCATCGGCCGCTGGCTGGAAAAACGCATGGCGGGATTTGTACAGCGCACCATGGCGGACGTGGCGCTGGCCATGAAGCTGTATTACGAAAGCGGGGAACCCACCACTGCCGCACGGCTGAAAGCCGCAAAGGCACGGCGCACGGCTGGATAACAGCGCGAGCTTTGAGCCCGGTACTGCAACTGCTTCAGGCGCTGGCCACCGCGTGGCGCAGCACCTGGCCGTAGCCACGGAATACCGGCACATCATCCAGCGCGTGTTTGCGCCGCAGGTGCTCGCGCAGTTCGCGCAGGCGATAACAGGGCACGCTGGCCATGAAGTGATGCTCCATGTGGTAGTTCACGCCGTTGGGCGCAAAAATAATGCGCTGCCACCAGGGGGCCTCCACCGTGCGCGTGTTGTTGCGCGGGTCCGCGTCGAAAAGATCCGGCACCGCGGCATGCTCCGCCACCTGGCGGACGCGCACGATCAGCATAAACACCGTCATGAACGCCACCGCCCACAAAAGATACGTCCAGCCGATACCGCAAGCCCAGAGCACAGCGAAGAATACCGCCTGCACCAGCAGTTGCTGCACAAAGGGCCAGGCGCTGCTGCGCTTTTCGCCGGAGACGATGCCGGAAGCACCGCGCGCAATATAGGCAAGCAGCTTAAAACCGGTTTGCCCGGTGAGATCGCGGATCACTTTGCGGCGGAAGCTGGCGCGCGCGACCGGGTAAGCCTGATAGTTCGGCAGATCCGGATCGCGTGGTGTTCCCGCCTCGCGGTGATGCACCAGGTGCCCGCGCGCATAGGCGGGCTGATCGCTCATTACCGGCAGCGCACACAACCACTGGCCGATCACATCGTTCAGCCAGGGCGTGCGAAACAGTGTTCGGTGGCCGCAATCGTGCATGAGTACCGACAAACCGAGTTGCCGGCCACCCAGCAGCACGATCGCCACGGGGATCGTCACAGGATTGGGATAGGCGCCGGCGACGCCGAGTATGGCGCCGATCGCCAGCCAGTTCCCAAGCACCAGCCGCCAGGCCTGCCAGTCACTTTTGGCAGTGAAATACGCCACCTCTTCGCGGGACAGATAATCGCTGACTTTCATCGCAGTTCCCGGCGCCACGCGCCCTATGGAAATCTGATGCTGCCGATTATAAATCCCTGCGCAAGCGCAGTGTATAGTGGCCGGCGTCAACGGCTTGTGATTGCGCGCCAGTTTTACTGGTAATTCAGGGACTAACAATCGATCCGCTGGGTGCCCGAATGCTGGGCACAGGCTGTGCCGACAATATTGCAGGTTCGCGATCTCAGGCCGCTCGCTCCTGCGGGGACTCCGAGAGCGCAGCATGGCTCGGAAGGCTAAGATACTCGCCTTGCTGCGCTCCCGGAGTCCCCGCAGGGTTCGGTTCCTGAATCAGCGTATCTCCTTCAACTAATGAGTGCCTGTCCGCCATCCAGGGCGATGCTCTGGCCATTGACGTAGGCCGAAGCGTCACTGCAGAGCACCGCCACGAAGCGGCCGATGTCCACTTCACAATCACCAATGCGCCGCTGCGGAATACTGGCGACGAATGCCTCGGCCTCCTCCGGGTGGTTCTCCGTCCACCACTTCAGGCCGGGTGACATGGCATGCGGCAGAATCACGTTCGTGCGAATGCCTTCACGGCCCCACTCACAGGCCGCGGCGCGCGTGAGGGAGCGGATGGCCTCCTTGGTCGCGGCATAGGCGCCGTAGCCGGTCATGTCCCAACGCTTGCCGGCGGCGCTCGCGAGATTCACGATACAGCCGTCGCCAGCGAGGTGCGGCCGACACAGCTTCATCATGCGGAATGTCGCCAGCGGACCGGATTCCCAACCGGCGGCAAAGCTCTCGTCCGTCACTTCATCCAGCGTGCCCAGCGGCACCTCCTGGGCGTTGTTCACCAGAATGTTCAAGCCGCCAAATCGCGCCAGCACCTGTTCGAGGCATTCACCCAAAGCCTGTTCCGATTTCACGTTGCAGACCACGGCCAGGGCTTCGCCACCGCGCTCCTCAATCTGAGTACAGGTGTTCTCCAGTTTCTCCAGCGTGCGCCCGGTTACCGCCACCCGTGCGCCCTCCGCCGCCAGGGCCAGCGCGATACCCTGCCCGACGCCCTGTCCGGCACCTGTTACCAGCGCAATCTTGCCTTTCAACAGCATTGCAGTCTCCCTCTGGAAAAAAACGCCATTATGGCGCTGGTGCGGGCGCAGGTCTTTAGCCGAAACGGTCTGGGGAATGGATATTTGCACTCACGGCAAGCGTTGTGTGCACGGGTGGAGCACCCGCCCGCCGCGCCGTGCGACAACAATTGTCGGTAAATATGACGCCTCCCGCACTATCGCGCGCGGCGCGCTACGCTAGACTGTGCGGCGATATGCAGATTCCGCTACTGGGAGCGATAGCATGGGTTTACTGGAAAACAAGGCAGGCATTGTGACCGGCGCGGGCCAGGGCATCGGGCGCGCCATCGCGCTCGCTTATGCGCGCGAGGGCGCGCGTGTGGTCGTTGCCGATTTCAACGCGGAGAGCGGCCATGACACAGTCAAGCTGATTACCGACGCGGGCGGCAGGGCCGAGTTCGTGCACGGCGATGTCAGCGATGAGCAATCGGTAAAGGCCATGGTCGAGGCGGCGGTCGCCGCCTACGGTCGCCTGGACATCGCCTGCAACAGCGCCGCCCTGAGTCGCGGGTCGGGCCCGATCCACGAGTACACCCGGGAGGTGTTCGACCAGACGCTGGCCATGTGTCTCACCAACACCTGGCTGTGCATGAAGTATGAGATACCCGCCATGCTGGCAAGCGGCGGCGGTGCGATCGTGAACATCTCGTCCAACGCGTCCCTCAAGGGACAGGCTTTCAACACCGCCTATGCCGCGGCGAAGAGCGGCGTGAATGTGCTCACCAAAAGCGCCGCGGCAGAATACGGCGGCCAGGGGATTCGCATCAACGCCGTATCTCCCGGCGTGATACGTACACCCGGCGTGGAGCAATACTTTGAGGAACAACCGGTCATCGCCGAAGGGCTGAAAAAATCCGCCGTGATGAACCGCCTTGGCGAGCCGAATGAAATTGCCGAGGCGGTGGTGTTTTTCTCCAGTGATCGCGCCTCCTTTATCACCGGCCAGTTGCTATCAGTGGATGGTGGCGGCTCGGTACGCTGAAGCAGGCCCAGGGATGATAACCATGCGCAGTGAACGCTCCGGAAACTCCGTGCTGACAGGTTTCAGCAGGCTCAACGCGCTTGTTGCGCTGTTGCTGGCATTGTGCCTGATGAGCACAAGCACACTCGCGCAGGATTACCGGGGCTGGCGCAGCTACGGCGGTGACGCACACAACTCGCACTATTCGGCACTCGCCCAGATCAATCGCGCCAATATAATGCAGTTGCAGCCGGTGTGGCGCTATGCCAGCGCGCGGGGTGCGACACTGCCGGCCACCTCCGAACTGCAGGTGAATCCCATCGTGATAGACGGCGTACTCTACGGCCGCAACCCGTTGTACAACGTGTTTGCGCTGGATGCCGCCAGCGGGCGCGAGTTGTGGTCATTCAACCCCGACATCACGCATGTCGGCCTCTCCAACATGCGTGGCCTGTCGTACTGGCGGCCTGCACAGGATACGGATCAAACCGCACCATCCGCGCGGCCGCGTGTGTTTTTCACCACGGGCCATTTTCTCATGGCGCTGGATGCCGCCAGCGGTGAGCCAGTGCCTGGATTCGGGCGCGCCGGCAAGGTAGACCTGCGCGCGGGGCTGGGCCGCGACCCGCAGACAATCAGCATCAATGCACCGTCTCCCGGCGTGGTCTATGAAAACCTCATCATCATGGGTTCAGCCGTTACCGAAACGGCCGGCGCCGCGCCCGGTGACATTCGCGCCTACGATGTGAGAACCGGCGAGATTCGCTGGACATTCAACACCATCCCGAAGGCCGGCGACTACGGCGCAGACACCTGGCCTGCCGGCGCCAGGGAGCACGCCGGCGGCGCCAACGCCTGGGCCGGCATGAGCCTGGATGCACAACGCGGCGTTGTGTATGTGCCCACGGGCTCGCCCACGCCGGATTTTGACGGCAGCGCGCGTCACGGCGACAACCTGTTTGCCAACAGCGTGATCGCACTGGATGCGAGCACCGGCAAACGCCTCTGGCACTTTCAGGCGGTGCGTCACGACCTCTGGGACCGGGACCTCAGCAGCGCACCCACGCTCGCGAGTGTAGGCGACGGCGAAAAACGACGTGACATACTCGTTCAGGCGTCCAAACAGGGCGTGCTGTACCTGCTCGACCGCGATACCGGCAAGCCCGTATTTCCGCTTGAGGAGGTGGCCGTACCCGCATCCAGAATACCCGGCGAACAGGTCGCGGCCACGCAGTTGCAGGTGACGCTGCCCGAACCCTTCACCCGCCAGGTTTTCCGCGAGCGCGATCTCAGCGATCTCAACCCGGAGGCACACGCGCATGTGAAAAAGCTGTTCGATCAGGCACAGGACTTTGCTTACCTGCGCCCGCCGGGCCTGCAGCCATCCATCCTGTTTCCCGGCTTCTACGGCGGCGCCAACTGGGGCGGCGGCGCCTTCGACCCGGATACCGGCCTCTACTACATCAACGCCATGGAAATACCGCACCTGGTGCACATGGAAGCTATCGAAGTGAACAAGGGCAGTACCCTGGGCGTGGGCGAATATGTGTTTCGCAAGCAGTGCAGCGGCTGTCACGGGCTGGATCTACAGGGCTTCTACCCCTACGCCCCCTCGCTGAAGAATATTGCAGACACGCTCTCGCGCGCTGACGCGCAGCGCGCCGTGATCGAGGGCAAAGGCAGGATGATGCCCTTCGCGCATCTGGCGCGGCACGAACTCGATGCGGTGATTGAGTACCTGTTCGCAAAAAGCGCAGGCTCGCTACCGCAATCAGCAAGCGGGGGCAGCGATGAAACAGAAACCGCTTTTGTGTTCGCCGGCTACAACGAGTTCGTCGACCAGCGCTACTATCCCGCGATAAAACCGCCCTGGGGCACACTGAACGCGATTGACCTGGCGAGTGGCAAGCGGGTCTGGCAGGTTCCGCTGGGGGAGTACGCAGAACTCAGCAAGGAGGGCATTCCGCCCACCGGCACCCGCAACTACGGCGGGCCGGTGGTAACGGCGGGCGGCCTGCTGATCATCGCCGCCACCTCGGATGAGATGCTGCGTATTTTCGACAAGACAAGCGGCGCGCTATTGTGGCAGTACAAGCTGCCGGCGGGCGGCTACTCCACGCCGGCAACCTACGCCATCGACGGGCGCCAGTTCATTGTGGTGACCGCCAGTGGCGGCAAACTGGGCACTCCCACCGGCGATGAGTACATCGCCTTCGCCCTGCCGCAGCCTGAAGCCGCGCCCGCGGAGTGAGCCTCAGCCGGCATCCTGCTTGAGCAACTCGGGCGCGAGGTGTTCAATCTGGCTGCGGATTCCCTCGCGCCAGTCCACCTGCGTTTCGCCAATCAGCTCATGCATTTTCGTGGTGTCGATACACAGGCTGCCAAAGGCCTTCGGATTATCCTGAAACTGCGGCGTGAAGCCGGTCAGCTCACCGATATATTCACACCACTGCTCGATACTTACCCGCTGCGAACCACCGAAGTTCACCGTGGTCACCTCGCTGCTGGCCGCCCCCAGTAAATAGGGGATTTTCTCGATGTAGTCGCGCACATGCAGCGGGTTGTAGTAATTCGGCTTTTCCGGGTGCAGGTCGATCGGCATTCCCTGCTGCATCATCAGCATATGGAAATACATCCAGCCGCCATTGTCGCCATAGGGTACGCTCAACCGCGCGATGGTCGTGGGAATATCGTGCGTGTGGGCGACAAAGCGGCACACGGTTTCCGTGGCTATTTTTGAAATGCTGTAGGTGGGAAACATCACCCGGTGATTGTCGCCCAGCGGTGCGTTCTCGCTGCGCGGTTCCTGCCCACTGTATTCGTACACCGCGGTGGACGAAAAATGCAGGAAGGCTTTCGCCGCGCGGCAGCGCAGCATGAGGTTGCCCACGCCCTCGCCGTTGGCGGCCAGGTCGTAATCGAAATCGCCGCTCTTCACCACGGCAAAGTTCAACACATAGTCGATGTCTTCCGGGATCGCGCTCAGGCTGGAGGCATCGGCCAGATCCGCCGCAATAACCGTGGCGCCGAGGGCCTCGATGCGCTCGCGGTCCTCCGCCTTGCGAAACCTGGCCAGCGCATACACATCTGCGGTTTTGGCAAAAGCTTCCACCACCGGCAGCGCAACCTGGCCTGTAGGGCCGGTAATCAGAATTTTTTTGCCGCTAATATCTACGGGCGCAACGGGCATGACACACACTCCTGTTCTGTTAGGGTTTTAATGAACGCAAAAACACGGGTGGCTTCAGCCATCCGCAAATGGATAAGTGCTGTAACCCTCGGCGCCCGGCGTATACAGCGTTGCCGGATCGAAACGCGCCTGCGGCAGGTTGTCGGCAAAGCGCGCCACCAGATCCGGATTGGCGATAAAGGGCCGTCCAAAAGACACCGCAGCCACCTCGCCACTTTTTATCGCGGCCTGCGCCTCTTCCAGATCGTAACTTTCGTTGGCAATCAGCCGGTCGCCAAAAAAACGCCTGCCGAGGGCGAGATTGTCCACGCGCCCCTTGGGCATGCGAATCACATGCAGGTAGGCGAGATCCAGCTTCGAGGCCGACGCGAGCAGGTGCTCGAAGGTCTCGCCGGGGTTGTCATCATGCAGGTCATTAAAGCGGTTGTCGGGACAGATGCGCATGCCCACGCGCGCGCCGCCCTGCACGCTGGCCATTGCCTCCAGCACTTCCAGCACGAAACGCAGGCGATTTTCCAGGCTGCCGCCGTAGGCGTCGTCGCGGGTGTTCGTGCCGGTGCACAAAAACTGCGCTGGCAAATAACCGCTGGTGCAGTGCAGTTCCACGGCGTCGAAGCCCGCCTCGAAGGCATTCACGGTGGCGCAGCGATACTCTTCGATAACGCCGGCGATCTCATCCAGCCTGAGCGCGCGCGGCGCATCGAACGGCTGCATACCCCGTTGATCGGTGAATATCTCGCCCTGCGCGGTGATGGCGGAGGGCGCCACGGTCTCGCTACCCGCTGGCTTGTTCAATGCGCTCGCCACGCGCCCCACGTGCATGATCTGCGCGGCAATACAGCCGCCCCCCGCATGCACCGCCGCGGTGATGGTGCGCCAGGCGCCAACTTGCTCCGCGCTGTAGAGACCGGGGGTGCGACAGTAGCCGAGGCCATCGGCGCTCGGCGCGATTCCCTCGGTTACGATCAGGCCGGCGCCGGCACGCTGGCTGTAGTAATCCACCATGACATCCGTGGGCACCCCATCGACACCGGAACGGGAGCGGGTCATCGGCGCCATCACCACACGATTGCGCAGCGTCAACGCACCCAGCGTTACGGGAGAGAAAATATCCATTAACGTACCCTGATCCTGGGTTCCGGCGCGCCGCGCCGCATCCGGTTGAGAAATTCCTCCAGTGGCGCCGGCGGCGCAACCTCGGGCTCATCGCTGTCGGGGGGCGAAGCCCAGAACTCGCTCCAGCTCGGCCACAGGGCGTGATAGGCGCCCTCGTAGCTTTCCCTGTCGGGCCAGCGCATCTTGTTCTCGCCCACGGGAGGCTTGTTGAGGTCGGTAGCGTACCAGTAGCAGGGCAGACGCCGGCGGAAATACCAGCGCCCGTCGATGCGCTCGTAATTGTCCCAGTACAGCATCTGCATGATGACCCATTCCACCGAACCATCGGCGCAGGGGGTCTCGTGTTCGTTCTTCGAGTACAGTACCCCATGGGCGTGATCGGCATCTTCGAACTCGATAATATGGTTGCCGATATGATGCGCCGTACCCGTGAATTGCTGCCTGAGGGTATCGTCCAGCCAGCGCTTGAGATGCGAACGACCCACCTTCTCGCGACTCACGCGAATGTCCGGCGCAAACAGGTTGACGTGGGCATCGAGGTCGCGCATGTCCAGCGACAGCGAATATTTTGCCGCGAGCTGGCGTATTTCATCCAGGGATTCCAGGCGTTCGATACGCGCCAGCAGGTCTTGCTCAGCCACCGCTCAACACTCCAGTGCGCGAAAGCCGAGTTCGTCGTCTTCCGCCAGCAGGCGCCCGAGCTTTTCCAGTTGCTGGCTGGCATTGCCCAGCGAGTAGCTCACGAGCTTCGCCATCAAAAAGAAACGGTGAATGGGGAATTCCACATCCGCGCCCATGCCGCCGTGCAGGTGTTGCGAGGTGGATACCACGCGGTGCGCCGCATCGCAGGCCCACCATTTGGCCGCATGCACCTCGGCACGCGCGTCGAGGCCTTCACTGAGGCGCCAGAGTGCCAGCCAGTAGGTTGAGCGAATCCCCTCCACGTCGATATAGCTGTCGGCCATGCGCATCGCAAGCGCCTGGAAGCTGCCGAGAGGCACGCCAAACTGCTTGCGCTCGCTGACATAGGCAGCCGTGCGCTTCATGGCTTCTTCGGTGACGCCAACCTGCAGTGCGCAATGGCCAATGTTCGCGCGCTGCAACAGCCACGCCAGAATTTCCTCGCCCTGCCCCGCCTCGCCAAGCACGGCGTCTGCCGCCAGTTCTACATTCTCCAGCCTCAGGTTCGCCGCTCGCTGGCCGGACAGACCAATTTCCACCGGCGTCAGCGTGACGCCCGGCGCAGTCGTCGGCACGATAAAAAAGGTCTCGGCATGTGAATCGTCAGTGGCCGGCACGAGAATATAATCGGCCACAGCACCATCGGGAATAACCGCTCGACTGCCGGACAGCACCCAGCCGTTGCCTTCGCGTTTCGCGCTGACGCGGCTGACGAGCGCTGCATTCATGCCGGCTTCGGCAATGGCTGCGCTCAATTTGAGTTCGCCGGCCGCCATGGGCGCCAGGTAATGTTGCTGCTGTTCGGCGCTGCCGAAGTGGGCAATCGGCAGGCCACCCAGCACCAGCGAGGCCAGCAGCGGCACGGGCGCCACGTGTCTGCCCTGCTCCTCCAGCACCAGGCAAAGCTCGATGAGGCCGAGCCCCGAGCCACCCGCTGCTTCGGGTACGGCAATACCCAGCAAACCCTGCTCGGCAAGTGTCTGCCACAGCGGGTCATCGTAGGTGGCATCGCTGCGGGAGAATGCCAGCAGAAACTCGTCCGTCGCGCGGTCGCTGAAAATCTGGTGCGCAAGTTCACGAATTGCACTTTGATCATCGCTGAATTGAAAGTTCATGGAGCTAACCTCAGTGTTGTCTCACCATGGCGGCGAGGTTACGTGTGTAATTGAGTTGCGCCTGCTCCGGGTGTTCCAGAAACAGGCCCCGATAAAACATGGTGGATAGCAGTTCGGCGAACTCTTCTGCCGAGAGTTTTGCGGCGCGCAGCGTCTTGCTTTCGTTAATGAAATACTCGCGCATCAGGCCTTCACCCACACCCGCCAGGGCATAGACGATCAACAGCGCCTGGTGCCGCCGGAAGCGCACCTTCGGAAACAGCCGCGGCATGAGATCCACCAGCCACATGAGTTGCTGGCGGTAACTGTCGCGCAGCATGGCTGAGAAATCGGGATCTTCGTCCGCCATTTGCAGCATGCAGCGCATTACGCCGGGACGCTTCGCATAACTGCGCACCACCCGCAGGTTGTGCGCATAGATGCGCGCGTACCAGTCACCTTTCGGCACATCGCGCTCGATTTCAGCGGGATCACTGCTGAGCATTGCGAAATCGGTTAACACCTCGAGTGTCAGCGATTTGAGATCGCTGAAGTAGTGGTAAAACAGACCCTGCGCCACGCCGGCCTCGCCGGTGACGTCTGCGATGCGCATTTTGTGGAAGCCCTGACGTTCCAGCACGCTGAGCGCAGCCTCTTTCAGGCCGGCACGCGCGCGCTCTCCCCGGGCGCTACGCGCGCCGGGCTGCGCGCTTGCCTGCTTGGCGCTTGCCTGCTTGGCGCCTGCCTGCTTCACGGATTTGTCCAGCGACCTGACCATGGCGATAAATTAGTTGAATTTGAATTCAAAATCAATATTATGGACTGATTGTTTGTCCGGAGACACACCCATGTTTGTAGATTACACAGATCACCAGCGGGAATTGCGCAGGGAATTCCGCAATTATTTCAGCCAGTTGATCAAGCCCGAGTACGCCGAGGAGTTGCGCAACGCTGAGAGCGGGGAGCTTTACAAGCAACTGATTCGCCAGCAGGGCAAGGACGGCATGCTCGCCGTGGGCTGGCCCGAGGAATACGGCGGGCGCGGCCTGAGCGGCAGCGAGCAGCTGATTCGCTACGAAGAAGCCTTACTGGCCGGCGCCCCCACGCCATTCGTCACCCTCAATACCGTGGGCCCGGCGATTATCAGTCGCGGCACGGACGAACAGAAGAAGCGCTTTCTGCCCGGCATTGCCTCGGGCGAGTTGCACTTCTGCATCGGCTATACCGAACCCAGCGCGGGCACCGATCTAGCAGCTCTGACCACCTCCGCCAAAAAGCAGGGCGACCACTACGTGGTAAACGGCAACAAGGTCTACACCAGTGGCGCGGAAGGCGCCGATTATGTCTGGCTGGCCGCGCGCACCGATGCGGAAGCACCGAAACACAAGGGTATTTCGATTCTCGTGGTCGACACCAAGGACCCGGGCTTCTCCTTCGGTCCCATCCATACCCTGGGCGGTGTGCGCACAAACGTAAGTTATTACGACAACGTCAAAGTGCCGGCCGACATGATTATCGGGCAGGAAAACGGCGGCTGGCGGCTTATTGTTGAACAGCTCAATCACGAGCGCGTGGGTCTCGCGGCCTGGGGTATACAGGGCTGGAAGCTGTTTCGCGATGCCATGCAGTGGGCGCGCAACACCCAGTCGGCAGACGGCCGCAGGGTGATAGATGACGCCTCTGCGCAGCGCAATCTGGCAGAGGTGTACTCGCATCTCGAGGCCATGCGCGTGATGAATGCGCGCATGTCTTGGTCGCTGGATCAACAGGAAATGGATGCGGTCTTCCCCTCGGCCATCAAGGTCTACTCAACTGAAATCATGATCGAGATCTGCCGCCTGCTGATGGATGTGGTGGGCCCGCATGCGCTGGTCGCCGCCGACAGCGAGGGCGCGGTACTGCACGGCAATCTGGAGCACGAATACCGCCGCGCGACCATCAATACCTTTGGTGGCGGCGTGGTGGAAGTGTTGCGCGGGCTGGTGGCCACGCATGGGCTCGGTATGCCGGGACATCGTTGAGCAGGTTGCTGGTTGCGTGATTCCGGCCCCGGTTTAAGTATGTATGATTTCCATGGGTCCGGCCCAGGCACCCGTACCGCATGGGCTCGGAAGGCTGAGATACTCGCCCGCCGCGGTACGGGTGCCCGGGCCTTCGCAGCGTTCTGAACACAGGAATCGCGAGGCCAGATGGTTAATCGAGAGCATAACGACTATGAGTTTTGCACCATTGCAAGGTGCTCGAGCGTGATAGTCGATCAGGGCGAGTATCTCAGCCTTCCGAGCTCTGGTCGACTATCACGCTCGAGCGCCGACCCCGCGAAAACCGGCCCTGCTGTCGTCGTCCCGGCCCGGTG
>TARA_R110002073_G_scaffold187366_2_pt1 | contig 21484 bp, 20 predicted proteins | sample TARA_R110002073 | Tara Oceans TARA_R110002073 (sample SAMEA4397174) | marine metagenome | biome: Polar Biome; feature: [DCM] deep chlorophyll maximum layer (ENVO:01000326); material: water (ENVO:00002006), including particulate matter (ENVO:01000060) such as... | depth 40 m | reverse complement strand
CATCAACTGTAAAAATAATATCTTCATTTTTTGATTGGGCATTACTAAAAAATGTTGAAAATAAAATAACACACGTATATAAAATGTATGTTTTCATAAGATATGGGCTTTTATTGAATTGAAGCAAAAATAATATATTTAAAAGATAAAACAAGTATTAACTAAACGATAAGCATCCTGTAATAGTACACCTTATCTATTATATTTTTATTTATAAAAAATGCAGGTTATCTTTAAAGGCAATAAAACTAAAATAATATGAAATATTCGGTAGAAATTACCATTGAAAAACCTCGAAACGAAGTCATTAAAAAAATGGACAATGTTGACAATATGAAACATTGGCAAAAAGGTCTTGTATCTAGCGAACATATTTCTGGAACACCTGGTAAAGTTGGTGCAAAAATGCAGTTAAATTATAAAATGGGCAGGCGTGAATTATCATTAACCGAAACCATTACTAAGAGCAATTTTCCTGAAGAATTTCATGGTACTTATAGCACAAAAGGTATGTATAATATTCAAGAAAACTATTTTGAAGAAACACCAGATGGACATACAAAATGGGTTTCAATATGCGAATTTCAACCTTCAGGGTTTATGATGAAAGCCATGGCGTTTTTAATGCCTGGAGCTTTTAAAAAACAATCCAAACAATACATGGTGGATTTTAAGAATTTTGTTGAAAAAGGAACTTCGGTTGCCAATGGTTAAAAACGTTTTTAGTTAAAGTATGATACATTCCCTCAGCAAATTTTTGCATCAAAGGATTTATGAGCTTTACTGTTACAACACGTTCTCAAATTGAAGAATTACAATCAAAGAAAATAAGCACAAACCAACATACTTTATGAAAAACTCATATCGCAGAAAATTCGTAAAGCAACTATTTACTGGCGTTGCTGGAACTGTTTTATTATCCTCTTATAAAGCAAGTGATACCGATTATTCAACAACCTTTTTAGATATAAATGACGATAGCGAAGCTTTTTGGGAACAGATAAAAACGCAATTTAGATTTGCTCCCAATCTACACTATTTTAATAATGGCTCTTTAGGGTCTTGTCCAATTGCTGTACAAAAAGCAACCAATGAGTTTAGAGCGACTTTAGATGCTTTCCCATCAAAATATATGTGGGGAGGATGGCATAATGAAAAGGAAGAAGTAAGACAAAAAGTAGCTGATTTATTTTCAGTTTCAAAAGAAGAAATCGCCTTAACTCACAATACCACTGAAGGTATGAACCTTATAGCAAGAAGTTTTAATTTGCATGAAGGTGATGAAGTAATTTTAATAGACCATGAGCACAAAAGCAGTGTCATTCCTTGGACGGTTTGGCAAGCAGAAAAGGGTGTAAAATTGGTACGACCAGTAATTCCAATATTACCTAAAACTGTTGAAGATATTGTAAAAGTGTATAAAGACGCTATAACACCTCGAACTAAAATTATCTCTATGTGCCACAGTGTAAACACCAATGGCATGGTATTACCTGTAAAAGAAGTGTCTGAAATGGCACATAAAAAAGGGATTCTTGTTGCTGTTGATGGCGCTCAAGCAGCAGGTATGTTTGACATCGATTTAAAAAATTTAGGTTGCGATTTTTATACGGTTAGTGCCCATAAATGGCTGTTTGCACCAAAAGGGATTGCCATGTTTTATGCAAAAAAAGAGAGCCAGCATTACTTAAAACCATTAATTGTTGCTAATGGACATACAGATAAAAGCATAAGACGTTTAGAGAATTATAATACCAGAAATCTACCAGAATTATTAGGTTTTGGTAGCTCAATTGATTTTATAAATAGTATTGGTAAAGAAAAAATATCGAAACGCTCTTACGAGTTGAAACATTACTTTAGAGACAAAGTAAAAAACAACCCGAAATTTAAATTAAAAACGCCAGGACATGATGGATTGTCATGCGCTATCCAAACTTTGGAAGTCGTTGGAAAAGATGTACAAGATGTAAAAAATGCATTGAGCGACAATTATGGCATTGATACAAGACCAATGAGCACCTATGGTTTAAATGGTGTACGAATTTCGTTTGCAATATTTATTACCAAAAAAGATATTGATTATTTGGTGGATGCATTGGAAACAATTTCGAGCTAAACCATTTGACTTTTAAGAAAAAAAGCCGAACTTCGTTTAACGTCGTGTATAAAACATTAAAACGATTTCATACACGCCTTAAGTTGTACCCAATTAAAAATTACGAAAAAATTGATGATTTCAATTAATGATTGTACCTTTGATAGTATCAAAAGATAGTATCAAAATGACAAAACCACCATACGAAATCACATCAAAGATTTTAAAGTTAATTTCAACAATATCTGAAAAAATTGGAGAAGTAAATGCAAGCTTTTTAGATAAACCTTCTCCTAAACTGAGAAAACAGAATAGAATAAAAACTATTCATTCTTCATTGAAAATTGAGGGAAACACACTTACAGAAAGTCAGATTACTGCTCTTTTAGAAAATAAAAGAATCATTGGACCAAAAAAAGACGTAATTGAGGTTTTAAATGCAATAGAAATTTATAATCAATTGATTGACTATGATTCAAAAAGTGAAAAATCTTTTTTAAAAGCACATAAAATCTTAATGAATGGATTAATTGAAAATGAAGGAAAATACAGAAAACAAGGTGTTGGAATTGTAAAAGGATCAAAAGTTGAACATTTGGCTCCTCCATTTGAAAATGTTCCATTTTTAATGAAAGATTTGTTTAATTATTTAAGAAAATCAGATGAAATTGAATTGATAAAAAGTTGTGTTTTTCATTATGAAATGGAATTTATTCATCCTTTTATAGACGGAAATGGTAGAATGGGAAGGTTATGGCAAACTTTAATACTAATAGATAAATATTCAGTTTTTGAGTTCTTGCCTTTTGAAACCATAATTAGTAATGACCAAGAACAGTATTATAAAGCATTATCACAGTCAGATAAGGAAGGAAAATCTACAAAATTTATCGAATATATGTTAAATGTAATTGATTTATCCATAAGTGATTTATTAGATTTTAATAATAGAACTTTGACAGAAAAAGATAGATTAGAATATTTTGTTTCATTAAATAAAGTTGAGTTTACTCGAAAAGATTATATGAATGTTTTTAAAGATATTTCTTCAGCTACTGCAAGTAGAGATTTAAAGAAAGGAATAGAATTAAAATTATTCGAAAAAGAGGGAGAAAAGAATAAAACAATTTACAAATTAACAACTGGGTACAACAATGTACATAAAAAATAGCTTCATTAAGTAAAATAGAATGTTTCTAAAACAAAAAAATATTAATTTTAAACAACAGGAAATAACGTTTTCAAAACGCTATTTTTCATGTACTAAACCGTTAAACGAAATAAGATATCCACCCTATAAAACTTATGAGAAAATTAAAGCTAATTTGGGATTTTAGAGGTCCAGATGCCAATAAAATTGCAACACACCACGAAGTGCATTTAAGAGATTACATAAAATTAAATAAGTTAGACATAGATGTTACAGGAATTGAAATATTAAATGAAATGCACTCCATAGCTTTTATGGTGGTAAGTGACCATGAAATGAAAATGGTTCGTGACGCATTAAAACCTCATCGTGGTCAAATTTACCTCGAATAATTAGGTGCTTCTTTAGTTATAGTAACGTTATGAGGGTGGCTTTCACCAATACCAGATGCAGTAATTTTTACAAACTTACCATTGTCTTGAAGCGCAGCGATATCTTTGGCTCCACAATACCCCATTCCTGCACGTAATCCGCCAACAAACTGGTGAATACTTTCGTATAACTCACCTTTATATGGCACACGACCAACAATACCTTCTGGCACCAGTTTTTTGATATCGTCTTCCACATCTTGAAAATAACGGTCTTTGCTACCTTGTTTCATGGCTTCAACTGAGCCCATTCCTCTATAAGATTTAAACTTTCTACCTTCGTAAATAATGGTTTCACCTGGAGACTCTTTTGTTCCAGCTAATAAAGAACCTAACATAACGCAATCAGCTCCAGCTGCAACAGCTTTTGGAATATCGCCTGTATAACGAATGCCTCCATCTGCAATTACAGGAACGCCACTACCTTTTAAAGCAGCAGACACCTCCAACACAGCCGAAAATTGAGGAAACCCAACTCCTGCAACAACTCTTGTCGTACAAATAGAACCAGGTCCTATGCCAACTTTAACAGCATCTGCACCAGCTTCTACCAAATATTTTGCTGCCTCAGCAGTTGCTATATTACCTACGATTACTTCTAGTTTTGGGAAATTTGCTTTTACATCTTTTAATACACTTACTACACCTTTGGTATGTCCATGAGCTGTATCGATAATAATAGCATCGACTCCTGCTTTTACCAAAGCTGTTGCTCTATTTACAGCATCACTTGTCACTCCAATGGCAGCGGCAACACGTAAACGACCATAATTATCTTTATTTGCAATTGGTTTTTGGGTCACTTTTGTTATATCCCTAAACGTGATTAATCCTGCCAGTTTATAGTTATCATTAACAATTAAAAGTTTTTCAATTTTATTTTCCTGAAGAATAATCTCAGCATCTTTCAATGAGGTTCCTACTGCAGCAGTTACTAGATTTTCGCTAGTCATTACCTCAACAATTGGCCTGTCGTTATTGTGCTCAAAACGTAAATCACGATTTGTCACAATACCTTTTAGCGTGCCATCTTCATCTACAATTGGAATGCCACCAATACTGTATTCTTTCATAAATTGCTTAGCATCTAAAACTTTAGCTGTTAATGGTAAAGTAACTGGGTCTATAATCATTCCACTTTCAGCACGTTTTACTTTACGTACTTTCTGGGCTTGCTCATCAATAGTCATGTTTTTATGCAATACACCAATACCACCTTCTTGAGCCATGGCAATTGCCATTCTGCTTTCAGTAACGGTGTCCATAGCCGCAGAAATAATAGGGATATTTAAAGAAATATTCCTTGTGAATTTTGTTTGAATACTAACTTCTCGTGGTAAAATTTCGGAGTACGCTGGAACTAAGAGTACGTCGTCGTAAGTAAGACCTTCTCCAACAATTTTGTTTTGATGTGCAATCATTGCCTTTAGCTTTTAATTGCGTGCAAATTTACGTTTTTTATTTCATTTAATCATACTTTACTTTCTAAAGTGTAAATTCATGAAGTCCTTTGTATAAAATGAAAGTTAACCGAATAAATATACTCTTTTTTAAATGATAAATAATTTATATTTTTAGACTTTACGTCTAACTATGGAAACCTACGCAAATGCATTATTGTATGCAATCCCTTTTTTTATTGTGTTGGTACTTTTTGAAATAGCTTATGGCTATTTTGTAAAGAACCAAACGCACAATGCCATGGACACCATTTCCAGCTTGAGTTCGGGTTTAACAAATATTATTAAAGACTCATTGGGTTTGGTAGTTATTATTGTTTCTTATCCATATTTGCTAGATCACTTAGCATTATTAAAAATTGAAGCGACTTGGTTGGTTTATGTAATTGCTTTTATATCTATTGATTTTGCAAGTTATTGGAACCATAGATTAAGTCATAAAATTAATTTTTTTTGGAACCAACATGTCATACATCATAGCAGTGAAGAATTTAATTTGGCATGTGCTTTACGGCAATCTATTTCCAATCTATTAGGCTACTTCCCTATTTTATTGATTCCCGCAGCAATGTTTGGTGTACCACATGAAGTTATTGCTTTATTAGCGCCTTTACACTTATTTGCTCAGTTTTGGTATCATACCAAACATATTGGGAAATTAGGTGTGTTAGAATACATTATAGTAACACCTTCACAACATCGTGTGCATCATGCCATTAATAAAGAATACATTGATAAAAACTTAGCCGCAATTTTTTGTGTTTGGGATAGAGCTTTTGGAACATACCAAGAGGAATTAGATGATGTTCCTCCTGTTTATGGTGTGTTAAAACGAGCAAGTACCTGGAATCCTGTTCTTATAAATTTTCAGCATATTTGGAGGTTAACAAAAGATGCATGGAGAACCAAAAGTTGGTTTGATAAGTTTAGAATTTGGTTTATGCCAACTGGTTGGAGGCCGAAGGATGTGGCTGAAAAATTTCCTATTGATATCATAACAAATCCATATAGTTTAAAAAAATACGATACCAAACCTTCATCCTTTATGGTAGGGTGGTCTATCTACCAATTAATGGCTACTACTTTATTAATGCTCTTTATGTTTTACAATTATGCTAATATTGGTTTTAATAACCTTCTTCTTTATGGGCTTGTAATATTTTTAGGAATTTATGCATATACCTCAATAATGGACCGAATGAAATTAGCTTGGGTTATTGGGCTTATTTTTAGTTGCTTGGGCTTATTTATACTGTATAAAGAAGGCAACTGGTTTGGGCTGGACGCCTTTACAGCTTTTGGTAATTATGTAATTGCCCTCTATTTTATAAGTACTATTATTGGCGTACTCTATATCGCTTTTAATAATGAGCAATATCGAAATAGTATTTTATTAAAAACTTAACGCTTAGGACAACGTTTACAGTTTGATTTTCCTTTTTCTTTGAATTTTTTACAGCACTTCTTTTTTGTTTCACCACAGGCATTCACTACACATGGTGTTACTATCATTACAGGAACTGCAAAGCTAATTGTATTGGACATGAAGAACTAAACTACTCAGGGTTTTGGTTTGCTTGTGCAATGGTGTTAACATCTCTATCGAATAGATAATGTCCCGATTTATCATCACCAATAATATTTAATTTATCTAGTAAAGTTCTGGCTACGGCTTCTTCTTCTAACTGTTCGGTCACATACCATTGCATAAAATTATGCACATTATAATCTTTGTGCTGTAAGCACTCAAAAATAATATGATTTATTTGTTGGGTCACAAACATTTCGCTTTCTAGAAATAATTCAAACAACTCATTTAAAGAATTATATTCGCCTTTAGGTTTTTCTAGGTTTGGAACTATAACATTTCCACTTCGTTCGTTAATAAATTTAACCAACTTAATCATGTGTACTCGTTCTTCTTCCGATTGTGAATAAAAGAAATCGGCCACACCGTTATACCCTTTAGCGTCAGCCCAAGATGCCATAGCTAAATATTGCATTGATGCTTTTGCTTCAAACTTTACTTGATCGTTTAATAATTTTTCTATTACTTGATTCATACCTTAAATTTTACCAGCATAAAGATACTTAAAAGTTTTGTCTTTATAGATTGAATTACATCATATAAAGTAGATTTTAGCATCTTTTTATGTCAATTCCTTAAGCCAGAAAAAAAATTATTTCGCTAACTTATTAATACTGAGAAAGTATCTAAATATTATTTTTATTTATTCTAAATAAACTTTGTAAAAATAATTTTGAAGTATATATTTGCAGAATTAAATAAACCTTATTTTTAATCAGTCTAAATAAAATGAATACTAAATTGTCCTTTATTTTTTTAACCATAATATCATTTGGTTATGCACAAAATAATCAGCAAACAGTTGCAAAAGATTCTATACAGAAACTCGACGAAATCATTATATCTACAAATGTAATTTTTGGTAATAAATTTGTAGCTCAAAACAGAACAGGCTCTTCTTATTTTATCTCGCCACAAGAACTTAAAAAGTTTGGTTATACCGATATTAATCGAATTTTACGCAACGTACCAGGTGTTACGCTTTATGAGGAAGATGGTTTTGGATTACGCCCAAATATTAGTTTAAGAGGCACATCGCCTGAGCGTAGCTCAAAAATTACTTTAATGGAAGATGGTGTACTAATTGCACCTGCGCCTTATAGTGCTCCTGCCGCGTATTATTTTCCAACAGTAGCTAGGATGGAAGCCGTAGAAATTTTAAAAGGGAGCAGTCAAGTACAATATGGGCCTTTTACAACTGGTGGTGCCATTAATATGGTTTCTACACAAATTCCCAACCAGTTTTCGGCAAACTTAAGTGCAAGCTATGGCAGTTTTAATGGCAGTAAATTACATGCTGCTATTGGAGACAGCAAGCAAAATATTGCCTACATGGTTGAGTTCTTGAATTACACCTCTGATGGTTTTAAAAATCTATCGAATAATGCAAATACTGGATTCGATAAAAACGATGTGGTTGCAAAATTTAGGGTTAATAGCAACCCTGAAGCTAGATTTAACCAATCGGTAGAATTCAAGTTTCAGTATTCCGACGAAGATACAAACGAAACCTATTTGGGACTAACCGATTTGGATTTTGAACGCAACCCATATAGTAGATACGATGCTTCACAAAAAGATAATATGACAGCCGACCATATTCAATTTTCTGCTACTCATGTTTTAAATATTTCAGATGAATTTAGAATAACAACTACTGGTTATTATAATAACTTTTCAAGAAATTGGTACAAACTCAATGATGTAGTATTTAATGATACTAAAGTTGGAATTAATTCCATTCTTACAAACCCTTCAGATTATACCGATTATTTCAACATTATAAACGGTACAACAGATGCTCCTGCCAATTCCCTTTTATTAAAAGCCAATAACAGAGATTATATATCAAAAGGTGTACAGACCAAATTAGATTATCATTGGTATGGCAAAAATGTATTTCATGATATAGAAGTTGGTTTGCGTATGCATTATGATGAAGAGGATAGATTCCAATGGATTGATGGATACAATTTAACCAATGGAGAAATGACCTTGACTAACCCAGGCACACCAGGAACAGATGCCAACAGAATTAGTAGTGCCAACGCTTTTTCTGCTTTTGTAATGTATAAACTAAAGTATAATAAATTAACCCTTACACCAGGTTTACGCTACGAAAATATAGATTTAAGCAGAAATGATTATGGTAAGAACGATGTTAGTAGAATAGGAACAAATCTTTTAAAACGCAACAATAACGTCGATGTTTTTATTCCTGGAATTGGCGCCAATTACAAAATAAGCAATGATTTTTCAACTTTTGCAAGTGTACATAAAGGGTTTTCACCTCCTAGCAATCAAGTAGGGCAAAAACCGGAAGAGAGTGTAAACATTGAGTTGGGAACACGTTTCAACACGAAAGGCTTAAGAGGTGAAATTATTGCCTTTTACAATCAATACAGTAATTTATTAGGTAGTGACCTTGCAGCCACTGGCGGAACAGGCTCGTTAGAACAGTTCAACGCAGGAGAAGTAAGGGTTAATGGCTTTGAAATGCTATTAAACTACGATCTAATTAAAACCAATAGCAACTTTAAACTCCCTTTAACCTTTGCATATACTTATACAAACAGCAAATTTTTAAATAGTTTTGATAGCGATGACAGCCTTTGGGGAGAAGTTACTATAGGCGACCAGCTGCCATATATAGCCAATCACCAGTTTAGCTCAACTATTTCGTTAGAGCACAAAGACTTTGAAATAAACCTAAGTGGACGCTTTAATGGTGCGTTTAGAACAAAAGCAGGTAGAGGTGATATTCCCGAAAACGAAAAGGTAAACTCAAGTTTTATAATCGATTTTTCTGGTAAATATTATTTAAGCAAACACATAAATTTAACAGCAAACCTTGTAAATTTATTAGACACAACCTATGCTGTATCAAGAGTTCCTGCTGGTTTACGACCTGGACTTCCTTTTGGAGCTTTTGCTGGTTTTAACATTAAACTATAATAGAATATCAATACCTATATAAAATAGCTTTTAATTCAGGATACAATTAAAATTTATAAGTCATAAATAACAGATGAAATTTAAAATTATCGAAGGCAAAATAAAAAACTGGCTTCGATAGTTTTTTTATTCGTATTTTGAAAACAATTTAGTCGCCTCATTATAAGCACTTTCAAAGCTAAGTGCATTTAAAGCATTATTTTTTTTGGATGTAAAATAAGATAATAACTTCTCGGTTGGCATATTGCCAGTGAGTTCATCTTTTGCCATTGGGCAACCTCCAAAACCTTGTATAGCTCCATCAAAACGTTTACAACCTGCTAAATAGGCAGCATTAACTTTTTCGAACCATGTAGAGGGCGTTGTGTGCAAATGTGCTCCAAATTCAATATCTGGATAACTTGGTATCAAACTTGAGAACAAATAAGAAATATTCTCTGGATTAGAGCTGCCAATTGTATCGCTAAGCGATAAAATTTTAACACCCATGTTGCTCAAGCGTTCTGTCCACTCTCCTACTATTTCGACGTTCCAAGGGTCACCATAAGGGTTGCCAAAACCCATGGATAAATAAGCAACGACTTCTTTATTAGACTTTGTAGCAATATCTAATATTTCTTGTAAAGTAACTACCGATTGTGCAATTGTTTTATGCGTATTTCGCATTTGAAAGTTTTCTGATATAGAAAACGGATAGCCTAAATAATTAATTTCTTTATGTTTACTTGCATCAACAGCACCTCTCGTATTGGCAACAATTGCTAATAGTTTACTTTTTGTGTTAGATAAATCAAGTTGAGACAATACCTCAGCAGTATCAGCCATTTGAGGGATGGCTTTGGGTGAGACAAAACTTCCAAAATCAATTGTATCAAAACCAACGCGCAAAAGCGATTGAATGTACTGTACCTTTTTTTGAGTAGGGATAAATGCCTTTATGCCTTGCATAGCATCTCTAGGACATTCTATAATTTTTACTTGTTTAGTCATTATACTTTAAATACGGAATAAAAATACTACTATTTTTAAGAAATCAGCCAATAGATTTTAACTTGAAATAGCTATTAAATTCAATTAAAACCGAAAAATTGGACGCTTAATCGTCATTGTAATCGATAAGATATAATTATTTCTATTTTTAAAAATTATTAGGTATTTGCAAATGAAAATAAACACTACACGATTTCTGGTTGTTTGGTCATTTTTTTTAATTACAATTAGTGCATCAGCACAAAATGTAATTGAAGAGGAATGCGGAACAATTACAACTCCTGAATCTCAACAATACTGGAAAGACATTAAACCAGAAATTAAAAAATTCGAAAAGGAATTTTATAAAATGGCTTTGGATGGTGCGAGAGCCTCTATTGTAAATTCCATCCCAATTAAAGCACATATTATTAGAAAAACGGATGGCACAGGTGGATTATTGGAAGACGACTTAAATGCAGCCATCGCAAATATGAATTCATTTTATGCAAATGCATATATGGAATTCTTTTTATGTGATGGTATTAATTATATAGATGACGATAATTTTTATGATTTTAAAAATTCAGAAGATGAAGCTTCTTTAACTTCAGCAAATAATATAAATGGTTTAATAAATATTTATTTTACCGATTTTATTGAAAATGCCTCTGGAAGTAGCCTTTGTGGTTATGCATATTATCCAGGAGGCGCTGATGTTATTTTAATGAAAAATAGCTGCGCAGTTAACGGAAGCACGCTGCCTCATGAGGTTGGTCATTTCTTTTCTTTAGTACATACCCATGGGCCAACAAATATATCGCTTACCACAGAGTTGGTTGATGGCTCTAATTGTGATACCGATGGCGATGAAATTTGCGATACACCTGCCGACCCTCAATTAAGCACTGGTAATGTAGATATTAATTGTATTTATACAGGAATTGAAACTGACGCCAATGGCGACACTTTTGTTCCAGACCCAAGTAATATCATGTCCTATTCCAGAAAAGAGTGTAGAACACTTTTTTCCACACAGCAATTTGCTCGTATTTATGCCACATATAGAAGTGTACGAAATTATTTTGCCTGTCCATCTCTAAATATAGATTTCACAGCTAATATCCCTGAAGATTGCGCTAGTAATTTAACTGTTGATTTTACCGATAATAGTACTGGAGCTACATCGTGGCAATGGGATATAGACAGCGATAATATTATTGATTACACAACCCAAAACCCCTCACACACCTATACTTCGGGAGTTTACGATGTTACATTAACAGTATCAAATGGAACAAATACAATCACTAAAACATTTTTTGAATATATAAAAATTGGCACTCAAAAATCAACACCATTAGAAGAAGATTTTGAAAGTTTTGATATTGCCAATAAAGATGGTTGGACGGCTAACGATGTTAGTGGTAATGGCTATAATTGGATAGCAACTAATGGTGGAACACCTTCAAATGGTACTGGTCCAGAAGTAGATAATACTACTGGAACTGCATCAGGGACATTTATTTATGCTGAAGCCTCCTATTCTGTTGTTGGCGATGTTGCTGAATACGTGTCTCCTTGTATAAATATTAGTACTTCAAGTGCAGAGTTGGAATTTGCTTACCATATGTTTGGCTCCAATACTGGCGAACTACACTTAGATATTTTAACCGATTCGGGTGAAGTGCTAGATGTTATCACACCCTTAATTGGCCAACAGCAAACTGCTCAAACTGATGCTTATCTACTACAAAAAGTAAATCTTTCATCATATTACGGTCAGTCTATAAAAATACGTTTTAGAGCTATTCGAGGTACTAATTGGGATGGCGATATAGCTATAGACGATATGAGAGTTTATGCTAATTTATTAAGCACAGACAAAAATGAACTATCGACTATTAAAATTTATCCAAACCCAGTTTCTAATATGGTTTTAAATATAAATAGTCGTACTTTTTTAGCTGGTCTATCTTATAAAGTTGCAAACATTATAGGTCAAATAGTTTTAGAAGGTACTCTCACGGAAAATCAAATTAAGGTTAATAATTTAACTTCTGGTACTTACTTCTTGATTTTAAAGCATGAAGGCACAAAAACAATAAAAAGATTTGTAATTCAATAATAAGAAAAAGGGCTAATTTTTATGAGTCCTTTTTCTTTTTTATAAGCGTTTTATTAATTGCCTTTATTAACTGAGGGCCTTCGTAAATAAATCCTGTATAGATTTGAACTAAGTCTGCTCCTGCTTCAATTTTCTCTAAAGCATCTTTTGCAGAGTGAATACCACCTACTCCAATTATTGGAAACGCCTTGTGGCTCTTTTTAGCTAAATACTCAATTACTTTAGTGCTTTTATCTTTTATTGGTTGACCACTTAACCCTCCTTTTCCAATTGTTTCCAAAACTTCTTTTGATGTTTTTAAACCATCTCTGGATACTGAGGTATTTGAAGCTATTACGCCATCTATTTTAGTTTCTGCTACCAATTCTATTATTTCATCTAATTGAATAGTATTTAAATCTGGAGCTATCTTTAATAAAATGGGTTTTTGGGTGTTATGACTTTTGTTTACAGTTTGCACTTCTCCTATTAACTCTTCAAGGTAATCTTTATCTGTTAGTTTTGCATGACTCCCAACATTAGGGCAACTTACGTTAAGCACAAAATAATCCACATAAGGATGTAACCCATTAAAGCACTCTAAATAATCTTTTGTATAATCTTTGGGATTTGTGTTAGTATTTTTACCAATATTCCCTCCAATTATAACCTTTCCTTTGTTTTTCTTTAATTGCTCAATAGCAGCTTCAAGACCTTCATTATTAAATCCCATTCGGTTAATAATGCCTTGATCTGCCTTTAACCTAAACAATCGCTTTTTGGGGTTTCCCTCTTGACCCACTGGTGTTACAGTGCCAATCTCTATAAACCCAAAGCCGAAGTTAGCCAATTCATTATAGAGAAGAGCATTTTTATCAAAACCTGCTGCCAAACCTACAGGGTTTTTAAAGGTTAAACCAAATAAATTTCGTTCTAGGGATTTGTCTTCAACTGCATAAAGTGCTTTAATAATGGTTGAAACAAATGGGATTTTGAATAGGTTTTTAATAAAGGAAAATGTAAAATGATGTACTTTTTCTGGGTCGAAACAAAAAAGCAGAGGGCGAATCAGTATTTTATACATTTTCTAGATTTTGACTGCAAAAATACATTATTTATTAGCATAAAAAAAGAAACAATTAATACTTGCCCCTTACAAAATCGTTGGTTATTTTTGAGTAAATCCAACCGTATAATGTTAAACAAACAGCTCATTATTAATCGCTTTTTAAGTTATGTGAAAATTGATACAGAAAGCGACCCAAAAAGCAATACCACACCAAGTACAAAGAAACAATGGGATTTAGCCAATAAGTTATATGAAGAACTCATAGCAATTGGTATGACAGATGTAAGCATTGATGACAATGCATATATCATGGCAACATTACCAAGCAATGTAGAACATGAAGTCCCAACCATTGGATTTATTTCACATTTTGATACCTCACCAGATTTTACAGGAGCCAATGTCAAGCCTCAACTTGTTGAAAATTATGATGGTAAAGACATTATTCTAAATACTAAAGAAAACATTGTATTATCGCCAAATTATTTTGAAGATTTACTACTTTATAAAGGGCAAACTTTAATAACAACCGATGGTAAGACTCTATTAGGAGCCGATGATAAAGCTGGTGTTTGTGAAATAGTGACTGCCATGGAATATTTGATACAACATCCCGAAATTAAACATGGTACTATTAAAGTTGGTTTTACACCTGATGAAGAAATTGGTCGAGGCGCTCATAAATTTGATATTGAAAAATTTGGTGCAGATTGGGCTTATACTATGGATGGCAGTCAAGTTGGTGAGCTGGAATACGAAAACTTTAATGCAGCAAGTGCTAAAGTAACATTTAAAGGCAAAATTGTGCATCCTGGTTATGCCAAAGGAAAAATGATAAACTCCATGCATTTTGCCACAGAATTTATAACTATGCTGCCTCAACTGGAAACTCCTGAACATACCGAAGGCTATCAAGGATTTTTCCATTTGCATGATATGAATGGAACTGTCGAAAAGTCACTTTTAGAATATATTATTCGAGACCATGATAAAGATAAATTTGAAGCAAGAAAAACATTAATGCAAAAAATTGCCAATGACTTGAATAAAAAGTATGGAAAACCAATTGTTGACATTGAAATTAAAGACCAATATTTCAACATGAAAGAAAAGGTTGAACCTGTAAAATATATTGTTGATATCGCTGAAAAAGCAATGCTCCAATTAGGTATAAAACCAATAATTAAAGCCATAAGAGGCGGAACCGATGGCTCACAGTTGAGTTATATGGGTTTACCTTGCCCAAACATTTTTGCTGGAGGCCATAATTTTCATGGTCGTTATGAGTATGTCCCTGTTGAAAGTATATTAAAAGCAACACAAGTAATATGTAAAATTGCTGAATTAACCCAAGAACGCTATAAATAATGAACATTGTAGAACAGCTTCAAAAAAATAAATTTGTATTTCAATCTTTGTTGGAAGGTGCTCCCAAAGAATTTATTACATGGCGATCTAAACCAGATAAGTGGTGTTTACTGGAAATACTTTGCCATTTATATGACGAAGAACAATTTGATTTCAGATTCAGGACACAATGGGTTTTAGAAAAACCTAAGCAATTACCTCCTCCATTTAACCCTTTAGATTGGGTTAAAGAGCATAAATATATGGGACAAGAATATAACGAGATGATTAAAAAATTTCTATTAGAACGAGATGTTTCTATAGCTTGGTTAAAAAATTTAAAAAAACCAAATTGGGAGAACTCTTATATGCACCCAAAACTAGGAAAAACAACAGCCAAATATTATTTGTGCAATTGGCTAGCACACGATTACTTACATATTAGACAAATTATAAAACATAAGTTTGATTATTTAAATAGCCAAACCAACGAAAATTTGGAATATGCTGGAATTTGGTAACACATTTTATAACTTGACTTTCTCAAAAAAATAGTCGAAATTCGTTTACTTGCGCTTAATATGCTTAAAAAGCATAGCGTACAAATTATTAAACCAACTCATACACATATTAAGTTGTGTTTCATTATCACTAACCGCTAACAAATGATAAAATTCTTTAGAAAAATTCGCCAAAATTTACTTATAGAAAATAAAACTGGAAAGTATTTTAAATATGCCATTGGCGAAATTATTCTTGTAGTTATAGGAATTTTAATTGCTTTACAGATTAATAATTGGAATGAAAATCTGAAAGCACAAAAACAAGAAACACAAATATATACAGAGATAAAAAGCGATTTACTGCAAACTAGAAACGATATCCAACAAACAATTTTTAAGCATAAAGAAATACTTAAATCAAATCAACAACTAATATTTGATCTCTATAATAAAAAACCATACTCAAATACTATCTATAATTTTTTTACAGAATCAGGTAGTGACTTTCAGGTGATTCCTAAAACAAGTGCTTTTGAAAACTTAAAAAACATTGGTTTAAACACCTTATCAAATGACAGTTTGAGAATTTCCATATCTAATTTGTATCAATTAGACTTAAAACATTTGGAAGATGATTTCGGATTTAGAAACTCTAGTTTTGATTTTATGGAACAATTATTTCCTTATCAAAATAAATATTTATTCGCTGATTATAGTGAACCCACAAAATTCGGATTTAAATATTCAGATTCTATTACGATTTACAAATTAAAAATAAAAGACTATGACACATTTTTAACAGATAACAACCTCTTAAAAACCTTACAATTGACACTTTGGGGTAGAAGTAGAATAGTAAGTAAAGAGGCCGAAACTGTTGAAGAAATTGACAATGTGATTAAAAGAATTGAAAAAGAACTTAAATCTAGAAACAAATAACTAAAGTAAAAAACTCATGAAAAAAATACACTCAGTTGAAGAATACATAGAAACCAACGAGCATTTTAGTGATGCATTAACTATATTACGAAATATTATAAATTCCACAGGACTTAACGAAGCCATAAAATGGAGCGCTCCAGTATATGACCTTAAAGGCAAAAATGTGGTAGGTATTGGTGCATTTAAAAATCATTTTTGTATATGGTTTTTTAACGGCGTTTTTTTAAAAGACAAAGACAATCTACTAGTCAATGCTCAAGAAGGCAAAACCAAAGCCTTACGACAAATGAGGTTTGAATCTATTAACGATATTAATAAAAAAGCTGTATTAGCTTATGTAAAAGAAGCTATAGACAACCAAAAAGCTGGAAAAGAAATAAAACCTGATAGACGTAAAAAAGAAACGATTATCCCTCAAGAACTAAAGTCTGAGTTAGATAAAAATACAGCTCTTGCTAATAGTTTTAACACATTATCCCCATCAAAACAGCGTGAATATTGCGAACATATAGCTACAGCTAAACGAGAAGCTACTAAATTAAGTCGATTAGAAAAGATTAAACCTATGATACTGCAAGGTGCAGGTTTACATGATAAGTATAAAAACTGTTAGATAAAAAATAATGTCATTCTTAATGGAATGAAGAGTCTCATATAATGTAATTAACATTATGTTACTAGCATTCTTCTCAAAGCTAAGCATGACAATTAGAATGGAAAATGGTAGGATTTAAAAAAAGCAGCTCGATGAGCTGCTTTTTTTTAATATTATTTTGCTGGTAAATTGAGTTTTCTGCTCATTTCCATAGAAAGAGCCGATCGCTCAAATTTTATTTTCCCTGCCGAGGTTTCGATAATACAAGAACCATCTTTATCGTTAAGTTCTATAACTTTACCATGCATACCGCTTTTGGTAATAACTTTATCTCCTCTTTTTAAGTCTGCAGCAAATTTTTTCTCTTGCTTAGCACGTTTCATCTGTGGTGCAATCATAAAGAAATACACAACAACAAACATGAGTATAAAAGGTGCAAATTGCCCTAATCCTTCCATTTAAATGAATTAATCGTGGTTATGACCTTCGTGACCTGGCTGTGTACTAGACTTAACTTGAGTGTTAGCTACAGCAGGAATTCCATTTGCAGGAGTACCTTTAATAAAGGCTTTGATTTTTACAGTTTCTGTACCAGCTTCAGTATTTGCAGTTACAGTAACCGTTTTTGATGTACTACTACCTGGAGATCCTTTTCCGTTAAACTTAACAGTAAATTTTGATGAAGATCCTGGTGCCAATGGCTCTTTGCTCCAATCTTGAGGAACAGTACAACCACATGTACTCTTAATATCGGTAATTACCAATGGTGCGTTTCCTGTATTTGTATAATTAAATACAGTTTCTACTGGAGTTCCATTTTCAATTTCTCCAAAATCGTGCTCTTTTTTGTCAAAAGTAATAACAGGAAAATCTCCTGCAACAGCATCTCTTTCAGCTGCTTGTGTAACATTTTCTGCTTTAATTTTACTTGTTGCATCTTCTTTACAAGATGTAAATGCAACCAAACATAAGGCACTTAAACTTAAAATTATTTTTTTCATAATTTTCATTTTTAATTGTCTATTCAAGATAAACTTTTGGGTTATTTATTTGTTTTATAGGTTATTTCGGGCATAAATGTAATAAATTTTAATTAAATCAGCCCTCTGCCTACTTTATTTAACGTTCCTTTATCATTATATTCCTTTACTAATTTGTCTAATATTCCATTAATAAACACGCTGCTTTTTGGGGTGGAATATTCCTTTGCAATCTCTAAATATTCATTAATTGTTACTTTAACTGGAATAGATGGAAATTTTTGAAACTCGCATATAGCCATTTGCAACAGCACAAAATCGATATTCGCAATTCTGTCTTTATCCCAGTTAGCTGTTTTTTCTTCAATCTCTTTGCTTAAAGACGTTAAGTTCAAAATTGTTTTGTTTAATAAATCGTTTGCAAACTCTTTATCCTCAACATCTCTAACAAGCTTTGGAAGAAAATGGCTTTGTGATATTTGAGGGTTTGCTTTTCTAAGTAGTTTAACAATAGTGGTATTAATTACTGGTAAATCATCTAACCAAGTAATATTCTTATCTTCTAAATAATTGTAAAGCTTTTCGTTTGGTGCTATAATTTCTTTAAAAACATCTATTATAAAAAATTTGTCTTCTTTAAAGGTCGATGTTTTTGTTGCCATATACTCTTTATACAAATCGCTTTCCAAAAGAATTTTAAATATTACATCAACATACTCGTTGTCCAGTTTCCAATTGTCAACTTTTCTAGCTTGCAGTGCTTCATTTAATAAGGTGTTTTCTTTTAAAAGAAGAAGCAATTCATTATTAATAAACTTTCTACTAGGGTTTCTTTCTTCAATTGTGGCCAAATGCTTTTTTTGTGATTTTATCAAGTGGTCTTCTGCTTTAGCTTGTATCTCAATTAATAAGGAAAGAATTAAGAGGTACAAGTTGTACATATTCTCCATGCTTTCTAGTAAAAATTTCTGATTTATTTTTAAATCATCACTTTCAGTACCTCGAAATGCATATATTACTTGCATTACTTTTACACGAACATGTCTTCTATTAAGCATATTAAAGAACTTTTTATAATTCTAAAGAATTATTTTATTTTAAAATTAAGGATGCAAAAGATAATTATCTTTCGGTTCGCAAAAATAGTATTATTTTAAAAAGAATTTATTTTAAGCTTCTTTTTTTCTAGTTGCTATTCTTTCTCTTGCTATATCCAATGCAGCTTGGTTAGTGGTTACATTATTATCTTGCGCCTTTTCTAATATTTGAAGCGTTGTATTATAGATATTCTCGGTTTTTCTAATAATCTCTTGCTTACCATAATTTTCCAATTCGGCATACACATTAATTATACCTCCAGCATTTATTAAAAAATCTGGTGCATACACAATGCCTCTTTTTTGAAGTATAGCACCATGCTTATCCTCAATAGCTAACTGGTTGTTTGCTGCTCCTGCAATTACTTGAGCTTTTAATTTATAAATAGTATCGTCATTTACAGTGGCTCCTAATGCACAAGGTGCATAAATATCCATAGGCTCACTATAAATGTCGTTACCAGTATAAATGGTAGCTCCGTATTTGGAGCTAACTTCTTGTAAACGCTCTTCGTTTATATCGGCAATAACAACTCTAGCACCTTCATTAACTAGATGCTCCACTAAAGACTCACCAACATGCCCAATTCCTTGAACAAATACTGTTTTGTCTTCTAGGATATCTGTTCCAAATTTAAATTTAGCGGCAGCTTTCATTCCCATAAAAACACCAAAAGCTGTTATGGGTGAAGGATTTCCGGCTCCACCTTTACTTTCGGATATTCCTGTAACATAAGGCGTCACTTCTCTTACTAAATCCATATCAGAGGTTTCCATCCCAACGTCTTCTGCTGTAATATACTTTCCGCTTAAAGAATGAACATACTCTCCAAATTTTTTCATTAATTCGGGAGTTTTTTGTGTTTTGGCATCACCAATTATTACTGCCTTCCCTCCTCCAAGGTTTAATCCAGTAATAGCCGCTTTAAAGGTCATTCCTCTCGAAAGCCTTAATACATCGTTTAAGGCTTCCCACTCATTATTGTATTGCCACATTCGAGTACCACCAAGTGCTGGTCCTAAAACCGTACTATGTATTCCTATTATTGCTTTTAAACCTGTATCTTTGTCATTACAAAAAACGACTTGTTCGTGGTTGTCAAAAGAAAGTTGTCCAAACACTGGGTCAACTTTTTTGATGTCTTTGGGGTTTATGACGTCTGAAATCATTAATATTATTTTTTATTTTTATGGTTATTATTAGAAAATTAATAATAACAGCATGCAAAAATAATCTAATATTACATTTTAAGCAAAAAAACCTGTTTAAAAACAAGAAATCACTAATTAATGATTTTGAAGAAGAAAATTTTAAATGAAAGAATTACAACACCTTAATAAATATTTTTTAAAATATAAATACAAGCTTTTATTTGGCGTAATAATTACTATTAGTGCTATTATTTTTAAGCTTTTTACACCTCGTTTAATTGGAAGTGCTATAGATGTTATCTCAAACAAAATAAATGGGTCCATTACAGAAGAAATGTTTAGGAAAGAATTAATGCTAACAATTCTTTATTTAATCGCTGCTGCACTAGCTGCTGGAGCCTTAACTTTTTTAATGCGTCAAACCATTATTAATGTTTCTAGATATATTGAGTTTGATTTAAAAAATGAAATCTACCAACAATATCAACGTTTATCTCTAAATTTTTACAAAAGTAATCGTACTGGAGATTTAATGAATCGCATTACTGAAGATGTTAGTAGGGTACGTATGTATGCTGGACCAGCAATTATGTATTCATTAAATATGATTACGCTTTTTGTTGTTGCTTTTTTTTATATGTACAACCAGTCTCCAAAACTAACCATGTACACGATAATACCGCTTCCTATACTGTCGGTAATAATTTATTTTTTAAGTAAAGAAATACATAAACGAAGTACTATTGTACAAGAATACCTTTCAAAATTATCAACATTTACGCAAGAATCTTTTAGTGGGATTTCGGTTATTAAAGCTTATGGTATTGAGCCAATTACAAATCGTGATTTTGAAATCTTATCTACTGAAAATAGACAAAAACAAATTGACCTAACTAAGGTACAGGCCTTGTTTTTTCCATTAATGATTTTACTAATTGGAGTGAGTAACATTTTGGTTATTTATATTGGAGGCCTTCAATATATTAATGGTGAAATAAAAAGTATTGGTGTAATAGCTGAATTTATTATTTATGTAAATAT
>TARA_R110002073_G_scaffold111797_3_pt1 | contig 21559 bp, 26 predicted proteins | sample TARA_R110002073 | Tara Oceans TARA_R110002073 (sample SAMEA4397174) | marine metagenome | biome: Polar Biome; feature: [DCM] deep chlorophyll maximum layer (ENVO:01000326); material: water (ENVO:00002006), including particulate matter (ENVO:01000060) such as... | depth 40 m | reverse complement strand
GAAAAGAATTTAACACCAGGTTATTATGTTTTATATTATAGTTTCCCATTTAACTTTCAATGGACGTCATCAGGCGAATTATGGGCGATTCAATCGGGTAGTAATTCTGGCAGTGGTCGTAGTGAGATGATGATCGGAGATACAAGTAATACAATAATGGAGGGAGGGCTGTTGGAGCAAGCCGACTCGAAGTACCCTTATTATTTTATGAATGACCCCAGCAACGACATCATATCTTTATCATCTTATAAACGACTTACAAAGATAATGTATGTTGATGCTTCGTATAACGTAAACATTTATGACTCAAGTGGTATACATCCATATATCGGACAAGAGGAAACGGTACTCTATGAAAAATATGCTTCGGCTATAAATGTAATGTTTAAAAACGAAGAAACACCACTAGACTGCTTTATAACAGGGAAAAGTAGCAGCAGTTGGTACAAGAATAACCACGATTTGTTTGATTCAAGTGCGTGTTTCTCTTACCCCGAAGCCCTATCCCACTCGGGGAACTTCCCGATGGACTTTTTAATACGCAATATTAATGGTGCTGACCCAAATACATTACCCATACCGTCCGTTTTTAGCGACAGTTCAAATGCCTTTAAAGATATACCATCAAATATGTATCCTATTCCAACTTTGATTTGTACAACACTTCCCAAAATATCAAAGTTTCTTTACCTTTGTGGCGCCGCATCGGGGTACGTTGGTGTTATTGATCCTTCTTTCACCATTCAGCTTGATGACTCAGATAAATTAATTGTAAATTATGATGGGCACACGCATCATTTACAACATTACGATGGTATTTTTAGAGATACTAGTTCATGTAATTGGCTATTGCCTTGGAAACTAACAGAAAGTTTTGATACAAATGGAAAATTAAAGATTTGTTATAATTTATTAACAAATCTGGATGCCAGTTTTGCAACACCTTTTAGTACAGAATCAATACTTGGTGGAATTATTACCCCAGAAAATGTAATGACGGTTAAGGGAACTAATGATGTATCAACAAATCCTATGAACATTCAAGGACCCGGATCATTTTTAATTCAAGGACTTTCGGGCGAGGATAACAGTTTAAGAATAAATAAAATTATTATATTTGATATAGATGCAACGGGTGAAATTTTAACTATATTTGATGGATCGAGACTACCCTTTTCTTTAACTAAGGATTCTTTGTCAAACTACACGGATGGTAGTGCTTCTCTTACACTTTTAACAACTGGTTCCCAGCATCCATCATACATATATACGTACAAAGAATCGACCGACGCGAGCAATGCCTTATATAATTATGCTGCTACAGGAAAATCCGCTAATCCCTGGTGGAAGAGTACAATTGACGATTCTGACAAATCAGACAACTTTTACACGGGACACTCCCCGGGGGACCGGGAAACAGATCTATCGGGAATAATATATAAGAGTTATGATGCAAGTGGAAATTATAGTGCAATGTTTCCCGAATGTTATATTAAACGACAGACAGAGCCAATTGATGCAAGTTTGAATTCAATAACATATTTCTTAGATCCATCTGGATATTGGCGCACCGGTACAGAAGACTTGTCGTTTAACCTAGCCCCTATAGCTGTGTGGACGGATATTTCTGGTATACCTGGGACGTACGCAGATGGGAAATTCACTATCGCCCCTGGTCCCATCGTAGTTGTAGACGACTGTGACTTAGATATATCTGGGCACAGATGGAACTGGGACTCATCGTATAATAAATATGACTTATCCGGTAATCTAAATGTATGGATGAAAATAGGATATATGACGAGGTCTGGCATATCGTCGGCACCCAGTGACCCTCCCCTCTATACTATGTATACTGATGGGACTGCCAAAGATAAAGTCTTCGCATACATATTCCACTCTCAAGTCATCAACCACCTTCCGGAACCCCCCCCTGAAGCCTCCCCTGAAGCCTCCAGTGCTCCTCCCGGTAGTTTTCCAATTCACTGGAAATCCGCCTCTTCTGCTTCCCTTCGGACCCTACCTGCCCTCGTTTCCGGAGCGCCAGGCGCGTCCAATCCTGCGTACTGGCCCGGCATTAGCAGTTTAACTAGTAGTTCGTACACCAACGAATGGGGTAATCTTGAAGCATCAGGTAATCGAGTAGGTTACATTAATCCTTAAATAATATAAATTTCAATAATGAAAATATATATTATTTTTAATTTTTCTTGCTTGATGCCGTAAATGCCAGACAGCATCCTTGGGCAAGTCCAACCGCAGCATTAATATCCAACTTACCTTGCGAAGCATCTACCACAAGTTCAACCGTATTATCAAGCACACCATTATCTATCATATCTAATAAAAGTTGTTCTTCTTTTCCCCCAAGCGGGGCAGCAACAATAACATCTTTTACCAATTTAATACACAATTTACGCTGTTCTTCACCCTTTAATTGCGTTGCTTCGGTAATTTCCATAGAAATTTTTAATAATTGCATAATAGTTGCAGCATTAATTGTCATATCCGATACAAGTGCATCAAGCTCTTTGCGAGCAACATCATATACCTCGTCGTTTTCACTCATTATATATAAGCATTTGATAATAATTTGAAATGCAAATCTTTCCCCTGGTTATCGTTGGTTTTGTTAAATTTATAGAAACATCACAAAATCGAACAACTATTATCTTTACCCTTACAAAATCCATCTCCAATCCCCCAGGCAATTCCGAATGGTCTCCATCCTTTATCGCATTTTTCTCCATTTTGTTCGTCACATTGTGTATTTACAAAACACTTTTTTTTAAAAATACCACCACCCTTATGTTTACTTATATTGTTACTTCTTCGTCGTTTACTTGTGCGTCGTTTACTTGTATTTTTACTTCTTCGTCGTTTACTTCTACGAGACATTATAGTATTAATAAATAATATAATATATCTAAAGTTTTTATTCGAATTGTCCGACATAATTATATTTATTAATTTGTCCGTATGAATAATAAATTGAAGTCAGTATTAAAATAGTAACATTAAGTATATTTCAACGCAAAATGGCGAAATCTTGGGGGAAAACCGATACTATTAATTTGGGGAGTGTACAACTCGCTGAAACAGAAGATGGTGGAAAAGAATACTGTGCTTGCTTGGTGTTGCCTGACACACAATTTCCTACATGGATTCCGTGTAGTAAGTTAACAACATCGGGTTGGGTTCAAATGAAAGATGGTTTGCTTGCATTATTGCAGTTACAAGAAAAGGGTCACAATGACAAAGGGTGTATAACGTATGAGGAACTAAGGGGTCTATACGATTTGGTGCCTTATTCGGAGAGAAGAGCATATCTATGTAAATATAATGGTGGTGTGTTGGCTAAAGAGTGCTGTTCTGTTTGTTGCAAACATTCGCCTCCTCTGAAAAAATGTATGTATTCTGATTGTAGCGGATTATGCGATACCTGTTTCGTAAGCTCAGAAGAGACCTCACCAGATGTTTGTCTAGCCTGTGAACGAGAACAAAAAATTACCTGTCCTATATGCCAAGATGATCATAATATAACAAATACGGTAAAATCGGATAGTTGTGACCATCGGGTGTGTTGGAAATGTTATGGTATGGCTTTAAAAGCCAAACACCCTATATATAATTGTCCTTTATGTCGGTCCCAATTTACAGAAAAGGAAGAGAATTTTGATGAAGTAGGGCAGTGGATTCCAGATGATTTTATAAATGATATACCATTGAATGATATAGAATTTAATCGAGATCTTAATCTATCAGCAATTGAAATGGCAGGGATGGTATCTGAGGCACAAATATAGCAATAATTAAACGCTCTTCTTTTCAACAATAATTAACGGGACAATGTTATTTTTAAAAACAATAATACGTTTACACTTTGTTATAGTCCATCGCCTACTTCTAAGCGATTTACGTTTTCTTTCCATATTAGCCATAAAATCCTTGACAATAATAGGCTGTCCATCAACTAAAATTGTTTTTTTTTTATTATCCTTATATTCGACTTCTAACTGTCTAAGCGCGTCTTCTCTTTTTTTTAATCTCTCCATTGCCCTTGTTAAAGTTAGTGGTGCGTTTTTTTTTTTCGAAAAGCGACGTAAAAAATTAAACTTAATAGCCCAACCGTTTAAATACCCGCCCAGCGCGTTATGTGTTAATCCGGCACCAACATTATTACATAACGGACATTTAGAGTTACCTTGTCGAAACCAGGCATTAATACAAGATTGATGAAAGATATGATTACATTCGGGTAATTCATAAGACGGGGTTGAATCGATATCTTCGTAACAAATAACACACCTGTCGGCTACATGAGCATTAATATCTATAACTTCAAGTTGGTCCAATTCATTAATTTGCATATTAATAACTGACATATAGTTTAATAGATGGGTATTTTTAAGGTATTTTTAGTATTTAATTTAAATCATTTACGAGTGATAACAATATAAAGATATTGGTATAGTATATGTTGTGGGACAGGCGTTAGGACCCTTTGTTAGGAAACAGCAATTTTTCAAAAAAAAAAAAAAATCAACCTCTGATCGTCCACACGATATACTAGGTAGACGTCTCGAAAAGTAGACCATTTGTAGCAAGTTGAAGAATGTACAAGCGTGCACTGGTTGCTACAGATCGATGACGAACAATAGTAGATAATTTGCAGGATGAGTGTAGTAGCAAGGGGTACGCGGACAAGCTACAGGCGATGGTGCACGATAGGCAATTATTATACTAAATATAAATGGGCAGAGAAGTAGATTGTTTGCAATGGGGGGGGGAGTGCAAACACAACCCATAACCGTCTTAGAACGGTATCAGTACAAGACTGGTTGACGAGTGTGAACAGAGCACTTGACTATTGACAACAAGTCAAAATATCCTAACAGCAAATTTGGTGGCATTTAAATGTATGAAACCCGGTGATAGCTCAGTTGGTAGAGCAGTCGACTGTAGTAGGAGATATTGTAGATATCGATAGGTCCCTGGTTCAATTCCGGGTCGCCGGAAACTTATTCGCCTTTGGTGTAAGGGTATCATACAAGGTTTCCATTCTTGTGATCAGGGTTCGAGTCCCTGAAGGCGCAAAAAATTAGTTTTTGAGTATAGTATTATTCAAAAACTAAATAAATAATAAACGAATATAAATAATAAACGAATATTTATAATGACATCATTAAAACAACTTTATATATATTATGAATCAGAGTTGCCCGAAGAGGGGTGGTTTCAATGTTGTATAATGTGTGATTGTGTAACTGGGGGATTTAATTATTACAAAAATATAACTTTACATTCAGAAGATGAGGTTGAAATATATCCTTATTTATGTAATAAATGTAAAAAAAAGTTATTAAATGACATGTTTTTTAAAAAATACGAAATAACCTGCGAAGAACTAATTAGTGAAAATTTAAAGATTATAGACCCGTCGAACCAAACCCTCCTGCCCCCCGTATAGTGTTGGAAGAGAATTTAGTTACCATTTTTACTCCAAAGGGCTCTAAATTTGGTTTGCATGCTTGGACAAGACGAGTATATGGTTGAATTTCATATGTTTCTCTTTTAATATTATCGAAAACAGCAATAAGTTCGCCGCGATATCCTGAGTCAATGATACCTACATTATTTGCCAATCTAACTGAGGTTTTAGAGATTGAACTGCGTGGATATATTGTATAAGGAAGTGTTATACCGTCTTTCAAATGTGTTGGATTTGTACAACCGGTGGGCATATGATACGCTTTATCTGTACGAACTAACTTAATACCCAAGGGTATTTTAACTGTGGAATTAGGCGGAATAATCCAATTACTACATTCACCCTCTTTTCCATCTGTATCATTGGAATGTGGTGGAATAAATAAATCAAACCCAGAATCGGCATACCCGTCCCGTTCAACTTGTTCAAAAACAGAAGCATTGTGTGATTTAATCTGTTCGGTATAAAGATTTAACAGCACACCATGGGAGTTGTCTTCTTTCGGTATCAAATACAATTCCATCTTTTATTTTTTATTATGGAAACGAACCTTTAATTCCATTTGTTAATGTATCGACGATAGACATTTTTCCTTCTCTCCAGATCTGTAGCATTGGACTCTTTTCCTTGCATTACTATTAACATTAAATAAATTACAATATTTACCTGTTGCAGTTGGTTTTGGATAACAATAATTTGTATTAATCTCTCCATTACAGGGTTTGTTCCCAGATAGATCTCCACATTTACATAGGAACGCTCTTTGTTTTGCGGTATCAGTATGATCACTTGCACAATTATTAACAGTAACAGTTTTTGTCGATGTGCACCAATTATGATTTATACGTGTATATGCGAGACGTCCTTTATACGGAACACCCAACGTGGTCATGCATTTGTTATCTTTCATAGTACAAGGTTTCTTTGCATCAATGTTACAACTTAATAATGTATCGCCTATCATTCTTCGTGTCCTTACTTCCTTTGCTTTGGCGCATCTTAATGTTGCTTGTCTGCGATGTTCTGTAATTTCAGAAGCGGAGTTATTTGGATGAGGTTTCCAAACAATATTATTTCTAGAAACATCGTTGCAACATACCTTTCCTCCTGGGCGATATGCTCCGCGAGATTTCCTATTTAAATAATTTCTATAACACATTTGAGGTGCTGGTTGACTTTTTCCGTTAATATTATTATTTTTAGGAACTTGATCACAACAAGCTTGTGAAAACCCCTGATTACAACCATACTTATCATTAGAACTTTTACCACGATATCTATATGATAATCCACCAAGACCAATACCTCCACCACGTCCAGTCATATTAAGAATAAAACCTCTTTTATCTGATTTAAGACGTTGTAACGTTTTAGTTTTTCTTGCTAAAACCACAATACTCATATATGATAACAAAAGAAATTAAATAATCAAATAAAATCTAGCTGATGGAGTGTATTCAAGCATTCTTAAAAGTGCCCAATATAATTTAGTAGTATTAATAGGGTCTAATAACTCCATTTTATTTTCCTGATTTATATATTGATTAAACATCGAAAATGTTATAAGAGATGCTAAACTGTAGAACCCCGATTTATAATGGATTTGGTGTGGAATACTAAGCATTTCAGAAAATTCTGGAGAGATAAATAGACCTTTTTTATAAATGGTTTCTATTTCAATCGTTTTGTCCCCACTAAAATTATAAATTTTAGAGTCGTTTAAATAAAAGAAATGTCGTTTATCGATTACTATAATGTCATCTATATCCAAAAATGGGATACCCATGTAAAATCTTTCTAAAGTTTGCAACTGATTGCCTATGTCATATAAAAACACAATTGCATCATCATAGTTTATACGGTTTTTTTTATCTTTAAGAAATTCGCGTAAGGTTTCAACCGTTTTGGCTTTTATTGTAAAAGATTTTTTTAAATCATCTATTTTTTCTTGTTTTGTAATTGATAATAGTGGCCAAGGAAAATTAATCCAAAATTTTCGTTGTTCGCCTTCCCAGTTTACTGTTAAAACCCATTCTTTGCCCTTTTTAATTAAATCTACACTATCGGTTTTATAAACCATTATAGTAATAATATAAATTTATTTATATTTTATTATTACTATTATTTAATTTTAAGTACATGTTTTTCAAAACGGATAGCAAAAAAACTTACAATCGCCCAACAAATAATGGCAACTATAGAGATGGTATTCACATTCATTTGTGGGTATGTTTTCGATATTAAATTAATTGAAATAACAGATAATGTGATAATTATGCCACTGACTAAATATCCTTTATAATATTTACGTTTATTTTCGTTACCTACCAAAAATAAAGAAGACAAAATACCAGTTGGTAACCCCCCGACTAACGGAGCAAACTCTGGACTTACATAATGTGAAAGCAACTTAGACCCGGCGATCAATGATCCTCCTAATAAGAATGGTTCAATATATTCCATATATATTAATAATATTATAAGTCTTGAAATTCCAGTTTCAAAAAATTGAACAATGCAAACAAGAATTAAACCTAACATCATTACCCGTAACTCTAGAGTCTTAAAGCGTATTTACCACCAAAATGCCAATCACCACTACCACCATCGCCGCAGCCCCAGGAAGCACCCATGTTCAGGCACAAACCGTGCTTATTAACCTTCAAAATAATTACCCTAACAAGATGACAGATTTGCAAACAAAAATGAAAGCGATTACCGATTCTGCGGTTGGAGATACTATCTCAGGATTGATTGATCTTGGTTCTTTTGGAATTAATAAAATAACAAATAATATTCCACGGGGAGGAGAAAAGGCTATTGTAATCACACGTGTGAGTGATGGGAGTTGGTTTAAAAAATTTACAGGAGATGAATGGCGGACAGACTTCCGACGAATTGGTGGTGATGTTGGTGATGTAGAAGTTACTGTAGAAAAGATTATCGTTGATTTTAAAAAGAATGAATCGGGTGAATGGGAACTCACCAACGCAGTTGCCCAACCAAAGGAAGATATTGTTACATTTGGTCCCAATGGTCGAGGGGTTGGTATTGCACAATTAATTGGAACAGTTAGTAATCCCGCATTTGTGGCAGATAATTTTCAAAAAGGGGGAGTGATGGGACATTCGATTATGGGGGAAGACACGATTGATGAGGAAAATGAAATGCATATCTCTTTGGGAGAACTGTCCATTACACTTATGACTGATGCAACTATGCCAGTTACAGATACTAATAAAAATCAACTGGTACCCCCAGTAAGGGCGGAACGTAAGCCTGACCTGTATAATATTATTCTGCAGGAGGGTGAAGAAAGTAAATGTGGAGATGCAGATCGTTTCGCAGCATATATTATATCTGAACAACCGTTCTTTGAACCTTATATTAAAGTGTTTGGTAGCGAACGGGAAAACTTTGCGGTAATGATTGGAGAAGACAATAACGAGCATTTGTGGGCAAAATGCGAAGACCATTGGGAAAAACTGATCAAGTGTTTTGCGAATGTTTGTATGCCGCCACCGCGTAACGAAGTGGTTGTAGAGTGTTACGATAGCGAATGAGAAACAATTAACGAGTATCCACCATCCATATAAATTCTTTCACATCCTCCCATTGTGATGTCCTTTTATAAGAAGCGATTCCTTTTAATTTATTATATGTTTTATGATTAACGGGATATTTATAAACTTTCCCTTTTTTTTCAAGAATTTTTTCAAGAGTAGTAATTGGTATAATTCCTTTATTATTATACGACAATATAATGAATTTAGCCTTTATATTATGTATTAAATCAGCAAAGGTTGTTTCGGCTTTTACAAAACTGTTATAATCCGATTTCATCCAGTTTTTTGGTTGCCCCCTATTTGTGTTTGGTATAACTAAATTTGTATCCCAATCATTAATAATATCAAGCATAAAATAGTATATTGAGTATGGGTGTTTATTATATGGAGGATCGAGATACATGATATCAACTTCAGGTATTTTTTGTATCCAATCCTTAACATCTAATTGTGAAACAACCGCATTACACTTATTTGGAGAGAAAATAGGGTATTCTAATATAATATCTTTTGTTATTCTCTTAACATCGATTTCTTTTTTACCCCCATATTTCCCACACAGATTTTCATCTTTATAAAAGGCTGAAAATTGCCCATTCGTATTATTATGCACCGAACATTTAACCAATAGCATTGCAAGAAGATAACATTTATATTTATCTGGAACCCCTCCCCCCAAAGAATAAATAAAATAACTATATTTATCTATTAATAATGCGTTATTTTCCGTATAATATACCCTATTTTCCTTATAAATCTCTCCAGTTGGAGCCCAATGTTCTCTTATCCATTTCGGTGCTCCACCATCACCCGCCAATGATGCAAACTTATTTGCATCATCTATGAGTTTGCAAATTTCTACCTGTTCTTTTTCTGTTGGATTGGAGAGAAAACACCTGTTTAAGGTTAATGAATAACCTGCAATATCATTACAATAAAGAGTTTTTGATACATTTTTAAGCAATCTAGAAACAATACCTGAACCAGAAAAGGCATCTGCTGTAATTAAATCTTTATTATTTAACTCTTCCTTAATGATAGCAATTACATTTGAAATATCTTTTAATAATTTCCTTTTATTTCCCATATAAGTAATGATTTGGCGTTTTAAGTAAGGGTCCATTAAAGTCCAATTATAAAAAAAAGTATAGGATTAAACATATCAACGTAATAGTGTAAACAATATTTACAACTTACACTATTACAACCCGTTTTTGTTTCATTTTTAATCGTATTGGGTTCACTAGTTCAATCTTTTGAACAATAATAAACCCCTTTTTAACATCATAATGAATATCATGGTTTTTTAGATGTATGCTAGATAAATAACTGTGTTTTTTTTTATATATATCACGACTTTTTAAACTATGATGTTTAATATAATACACTCTTCTTGCAAGTGTTCTTTTTGATGTAGGAATAATATCCGTCACAGTTATTATATACAATAATGTTGAAATTTTTTTCGGTATAGTTTCGATATTATGAACCTTTTTTAAATGTCCAATCAAATGAGCCTTCTGCGCAAATCCTCTATTACAACATTGACATTGAAACGGTCTTTCTGATTCACAAACGTGGGCAGCATTAATATGATTCTTAAGTGTTATTTTAGACCCAGTTGTACTGTAATCACATTGTGGGCATTGGTATATTACCCTCTTGCTCTCTCTGTTTTTCCGGTAGTAAATAGTGCTTCCGCAGACCATAGTAGTATGATTTAGTACCATACTTTCTAACGGATTTATCTATTCAATTTTTTAATTCCACCAGACATATACAGTGACAAATGCCGTATCTCTGGTGATCATACTAGTGGGTTGCTTACCTAAATATATATTTATTATATATTTATTATATATAAATATGAGTCGTACATGGCAACAAACAATAGCATTAGAAAATATGGGTGCATATCACGAAGATGGGTGGATTGATGATGAAAATATGGCTGGCTGGTATGACAATCTACAGTCTGTCAAAAAGGGCAAGACAAAAAGTAAAAAGGAACGCAAAAAGGAACGCAAAAAGGAACAAAGGAAAAACGCAAAAAAACTTGTACGGGTAGGAATGAATAAAGAAAATATTATGGCGTATGCTTTTAATATTGAAGATAATAACCCACAAATGGGTCTGTTTGGAAATAGTATTGCACTAAAATCAGAGTTTGATAATATTTTAATACAAAATATGGCAATTGGTCATTACTGGAAAGATATTATAAAAGCCTTAGAAATTACAGAAAAACATAAAGCAGCCCTTATCGAATACTATGAAAACGGTATACGCAATGTAGGAGTACTACCCTCCCCAGAGTCGAAAGGGGAGGGTAGTAGAAAAAAACGCCGTCGTTCTCGCCGTCGCCGTCGTAAAAAAACAAAAAAACATAAAAGAAGATGATAATTAAAATTTTAAATTTAATTATCATTACGAGTCATTACACATTTCCAAAACCACGGAAAATCATAAACAATATTTACAGTATGTCCATCCAGTAAACGCTTGCGTATACCTTGAGCATATTCAGATTGATACCAATACTGCACATTTATAAATACAGTTTTAGACCGTAATCCTACAATTTTTATATCTTTAATTTTACAAATATTTAACATATTAAATACGATTTTGATATCATTTAGTTTAATATCACTATTAATTTTTGGAATGCATATACCTGGATTGTTTGTCATGTTTGCAGTAATTTCTGCAATACCAAAACAATTCAATTTTTAATAATTAGTTGCGATCTCCTGTAAATTCCCGTATCAAACCTAAATTTGTGGGTAAAAAATTCAAGATAAGTATAATAGCTGTTAGGAGATACATATTATATTATTAAGACATCTTTAAGTTTTTTGAATATAAAAATATACTTAAGAAAAATCTATAAAATATATATAAAGAAGATGACTTCTAAACAGAACCCCTTTTTGGTAAAGTCCGATGACGTATGTAATAGATGGAATAATTTGCAAACAGATAATAGTTTATTAAGTAATACTACAACAGAACAAAACAACCCACAAAACAACCCACAAATCAACCCACAAATCAACCCACAAATCAACGACCGATTCAAACCGTTTAACGAAACAGATGAATATTACGAAAAGAAAAATATATTTCACCAAACATCTAAATCTGATAAACCACAACATTACACGTCTCCTGGGTTTATGGTTTTTACCAAACATTCCCCAAAAGAAGAAAAAAAACCACAACTTAAGATTGACGAAATGAGTGAATCTGTTTTTAATAATGAATTTCCTACTCTTTGTTAATGAGTTTAAATTATAGAGTTTTTATTTTAAACCCATTATAATGGAATCAGAACTTTTAGATACCAATTGGATAAACGAATTTGAAGAAGAAGACAAAGATTATAGTATGTTTTATAAGGAAACTGTTAATGATATACTTGCTTGTTTCATATATATTAATAATACTAATACCATAACCTTTATTAATAAAACACCCGTAAAAATAAATGAAGGAATTTTTAAAAAGTCGGAACTAATACAACTTTTAAAGAACAACCTTTATCATGAGAAAAAGAAATATACCCCAACATCTATCTTTAAATGGAATTTAGATATATCGCCAGAAGAAATAACAAATTATATCAAAGAAGATACCAAATACACGTTTTTTACGCATATTAAAGAAATTAATGACATTTCTTTTACAGACACAATCCCCTTTTTTTGTAATGAAAATATACTTTATTTTATTATGCACGAAGATTGTTCAGCATTAAAAAATCGTACCAAAAAAATTTATATAAATAAAGAAAAATTGAAACAGCGGAAAACAAGAAATAAAAGAACTTAAAAAACAACTGAGACTATTATAGAATGACAAGTTTTGTAACAGGAATGGATCAACACACAGCAAAAGGAACTGGTGAAAATGCACATACGGAATATAAAAGTTCAAATGACCTTGATGAAAAAATATGTCAATTCTTCTTTCAACTAGTTCGCACTGAAGACCATTCCGCACTTGAAAAGTTACACACAGATATCATATCATCTATTAAAAATGATCCAGAGAGATTGACGATGATGTATAAATTGTTGCATCAAACGCGAGATATAATTAATGGAAAGGGTGAGCAGCAGCTTGGGTTTATGCAATTATACAACTTTTATATTAATGGATATGAACAATTGGCGATGAATGGGGTACGACATTTTGTAATTCGTGAAGATGATACCCACCCTTATGGTTCTTGGAAGGATATAAAATATCTGTGCAATTATGTAAAGGAGCGGTGTCAGAGTGAGAATCATCCGTTAATTGATCACGCCATTAATATGGCCGGAGAACAATTATTTAAAGATAATGCAACGATTAATCGAGAAACAAAATGCGAGCCATGTAAAATTACATTAGTTGCTAAATGGGTATCACGAGAAAAATCAAAAAAATTTGGATGGGTATTTAAAAAAATGGCAAAAATGGCATTTCCTCATTATATAGAAACGGCCAAAACTGTAGAATCAAAGAGAAAGGCTACAATAAAGGCACGAATTGAATTAAATAAAATTTTAGTTAAACTATCAAAACACCTTGATGTAACACAGGTTAAACAGTGCGGTAAAAATTGGAGCGAACTTGATTTTAATAAGATTACGTCAGCCACAATGCGAAAACAGACACTGGCATTTACATATAAAGATAAGAAAGGAGAGGTGCGGGGAGAAAATACGGATAGATTGCAATGTTCTCAGAATTTTAGCGAACATATTTCAAAGGCGAAAGGTGGTTCAAAAGAGCATAAGGTTCACGGACGCAGAGTAAATGTATATGAACTTGTAAAGGATGCTTTGACAACCGATGATAATAACACAGAAAAGATTGATACGATTAATTTGCAATGGGATGACAATAGAAAAAATAATGGAGGATTGGGTAAAATTATTGCTTGTTCTGACACGTCATATTCTATGACAGTAGATGAAAATATTCCGCTTTATAATTCGATTGGTCTTGGTATTCGTGTATCTGAATTGACACATCCGGCATTTAAAGATCGTGTGCTTAGTTTTGCTGCAAATCCTGTCTGGCATAATCTATCTGGTTGTAAAACATTTGTAGAAAAAGTTAAAAAGGTTAATTCCATGTCAACGGGTTTAAATACCGATTTCTATAAAGCGATGAAGATGATTTTAGATGTATTGATTGAAAATGAGGTCCCCCCTGAAGAAGCTGAGGGGATGGTTCTTGCAATATTTTCAGATATGCAGATTGATACCGCGGTTTATATTAATAACAGTGGTGATGCCCCCTCGGAACTTAGAGCAGCAGGTCTAAATTATATGGATACAATGTACGACTGCATTGTTAAACTTTACGCGGAAGCAGGGATGCGTTCATCATTTAAACGTCCTTATAGTCCGCCCCATATTCTCTTTTGGAATCTTCGAAATACAGATGGGTTTCCGGTTTTGAGTACTCAAAAAAATACAAGCATGTTGTCAGGTTATAGTTCTACGCTATTAAATATTCTTTGTGAAAAGGGAATTGACCAATTGAAAGAATTTACGCCAAGGGGGATGATTCAAGATATGTTAAATAATGAACGTTATTCAATTCTCGATGAAGATATTAAAGAATATTTTGTATTGCAACGACATTAATTTGTTAATACTTTTAAACATTAAAAAAGACACTAATAAAAAGACACTATTAATATTAATAAAGATATTAACATTAATAAAGATATTAATTGATTATTATATAAATTATAAATGAGTTCATCTTATGAATTTTTATTTGATATAATACTTGATAATAGTAATTCTATTATTACTATACCCAACGCTGATATAAGTGACAACATAGTAGTAGACGCAAGTGATAATAATTTATTAGACAACTTAGAGGAATCTGTAGTAAATATATTAAACAGTTATATGAATCCTGTATCAAATACATTAGACAGTTCAGGGGCAACATTATCTAATTTTCTACAACGGCGAACATTGCCAGTGGGACAAAATTATATATATGAAAACTCTAATTTAGATAGTGAATATATGTCTTTTTTAAACTCATTGTTAGGAGCGGGAGGCAATTCTAGATTTAATAATATACTCAATTCTTCCTTAAATGATACTGATCAGAAAAAATATAAAAATGTTATTTCTGAAGAAGCAAAAGACTGTATTAAAATAAAAGAATATACAAAAACAGAATATATAGACCAACTATGTTGTCCTATGACATTAAATGATTTTAAAGAAGGAGACACTGTGGCGGAATTGTCTTGTAAACATATTTTTGAAAAAAATGCGATTTTTAAATGGTTAGAAAAAGAAGACAATCGGTGTCCTGTATGTCGCGAAGAATTGCCTTCTAAAGAAATTAAAATTGAGAATAATAGTTCTACAGAGGAAGAAACAAATGATACTCAAGAAAGTACTTTGTTACCAAGAATGACAACAACTCAACTTTTGTCTTCAATAGTAAATCGTGAAATACGTCGCCAAGATGAGGAGGATTTACAAACTGCTATTATGGCAAGTTTATTGGACGTTAGTAACAATTAATTTTTTATATTATGATGTACATAATTATTTACGTAATGATTCCCTTGAATTATATTCAAGGAATCTTTATATAACAACCCTTGAACGAATAATCCTAAAACTATACCAAATATAATTCCAAAACTTTTAAAAAATGATAATAATAGTAGTAAACCAAGACATATTATCCAGTGGTGAATATGTATGGCCTTTTTGTTTGAAATGGGTATTAAAACCATACCCTCGTATAGAATAGGGTAAATTGTTAGATGGATTCTTGGTAAAAACCCGGTATGCTTTGGTAAAAAAACCTTTGAATAAAATAATGCAACCAATAATCCAATTAAAATACGAAGCATTCTATATAATATAACATATCATTTATATGTCATTAATCCAATCGGGATCATCGTCGTCATCATTCCATTCAAATACATTATCCTCTAATGGATTTATACTAACTGCACTTGGGTCTGTTATATTCCCAATATTTTTATCAATATTTTTATCAATATTTTTATCTTCCTCATCTTGTTTCTTTTGCCATGTTTCAACATCTCCAAATACAAACCCACCTGCTTCTCCTGTATGCAATTGAAGAGATGCAGGAAGAATAATATCTACTTCAGGAATTTGTTTCAATTCATCATATTGAGATGGAGAATACACATACAATAAATCAACCCTTTCCCTTTTATCTTTTGCCCTAGCTTCCCAACTACGTAAACCAATCAACACCAGGGTATCCATACTTATAGTATTGTCTCGTTTATTTCTCCCTCTAAATTTTTTTCGTATTTGAAGTAATCTTATTTTTTTATCGGTACAAAGAACATCTGCCATACCATTTCCCAATAGTTTTAAAACCCTTCCATATGTTTCATCTTTATCCTTTGCTAAACGCAAGGTCGCCTTTGACGACATATTCGTATTTTTACTTGCCATCTTGCGATGACTTTTACCACCTGTCTTATTTTTAACCATACTTGCTGTAGTTTACTCTACATTTATATTATTAAACGGTTTTCAATTTAATTATATACGCATACTTTTACGGGATAAGCCCCACCTGTCTCATTCCAACCACTGGGACATTTTCCCCAATACATGTGTTTACCCGTTAGTGCAATATTTAATTGTTCATTCGTTTCAAATAACTGTGTTTGTAATTCCATTATATTGTTTTTCAAAATGTTTCTTGTTGAAACAATTTCTGTGAAATTATTCATCATTTCCATCCTATCTTGCTTCCTATTTAAATGTGTCAGGTCTCGTATTTTTGTCAAATTCTGATACAATTTCTTTTCCAAAATGTTTATTGATGAAACAATGTCTGTAAAATTACTCTTCATTTCCGTCCTATCTTGCTTCCTATTTAAATGTATCATACCTCGTATTTTTGTAAAATTATGATACAATTCCTTTTCCAAAATGTTTATTGTAGTATTCGTAAATAATTTTAACGTTAACAACATTTTGGAAATTTTTTCGCTAAGTTCTTTTTTAATATTATTGGTATGGTTAATCAACATTGATTTTGTTTGTGCAAACGGTATCTCTTGGCGATCAAGTACAACTGGTTTAATAACCTCACCAGTGAACAGTTCAGAAGAATTTGGTACTGACGTATTTACATCTATAATAGAATTTAAATGACTAACTGTCACAAGTAAATAAATAACAGATGAAATGAGGAGTAAAAGAATTATGCTCAAAGATGAATAAATAGTATACTTTACTTTATTTGTTCTTAATTCAAGTACTAGTTCTTTACAGACCATTGGTGGATATTATTATATTTCCTTTTTTAATTGTATTCAATTTATTTATTATGAAATCCTTTGATTTAGGAATATTTCCAATACTGTAATTTTGTATTTTCTGTGATTGTTCGTCATTTTCAAAATAAAATCTTTCACCAAATTCTTCATATTCCAAATCATCATTAAAACAAATCATTCTTTTTGAATTATTAATACTTATATTATATTTATCAAAACGTTTTTTCCACAAAGGTGTTTCATACGCATAATATTCCCAATAAAGTCTATATATTTCTTTATAATCACAAGTATACCGTTTTAAAGGAAAACAACCTATATTATTACTAATTGGATAACGAACCCGCACACCCAATGTTTTATAAACAGGAACAACACCTTTATTATCATTGTTTAAATAATTTTCATACTCGTCATGATTATATTCAATATAAATCGTATTTTTTTCTATTAATTTAGCAGGTTGGTATAAATAATATACTAATGCAAATAAGATATGAGATTTGTTTGAATATGGTATGTCTTCCAGACTTTTTTTGGAGAGATTTAAATTGTGTATTTGTTTGAAATAGTCAATTACAGTATCATATAATTCATTTATCTCTCCATTTTTAATATAATAAAGAATATTAGTATCATTTTTATCATGTATTGAACGAATCATATTTCTTTCTGACCTTTTAATATTTAGTTGTTTTAACCATTGAGGAGGGCGCCCCGTAAAGATTTTAATATTTGAATTATCACTTTGGTTCCATAATTTAAAGATTTTAAAATCAACCTTACTATTGTAAAGTATTGTAAGGGCAGAAAGAATATAATTTATTTGTTGTTTTTTTTGAAATGATGCGTAGAATTCGCATAATAATCTCTCATATTTAGGATATATTATACATTTAAAATTGTAATAAAACGAAAACATAAAATCCCACAAGTCTTCATAAAATCCACTATAATAAATCTCTCCGCACCACCACACAATTTCTTTAAATCCACCACCGTTTTTATGGATCATTCGATCTTGTAGCGTATATATTGCCTCATCCAGAAAGTATAAATATCGCGTTAATCGTATAGGATATTGTTTCATTTTTTAAAGATTTAAAAACTAAAATATCAATATCAATTTTATTTCTAACTATACTTTATAGTATGTCAAATTGGATTAAACACATTAAAGCTGTGAGAGCCGCTCACAAAGGAATGAGTTACAAAGATGCTATGAAAATCGCGGGAAAATCATATAAATCTTCTGGACCATCACACAAAAAACATCACAAAAAAACAGGACGGCACACACGTAAAGGACATAAAGGATGTAAAGGAAGAAAACATCGTGGGGGCGGTGAAGCAGGCGCAGTGGATCCAGAAGCAGACACAACAGACACCACAACAGACACCACAACAGCAGACGCAACAGCAGACGCAGCAGACGCAGACCCAGCTCAATCACCAACCACTCAAGGAGGCGGCAAGCGCAAAAGGAGAAAAAGGGGGAAAACTCGTAAAAGAAAGTGCAAAAGAAAGTGCAAAAAAAAGTGTAAAAGAAAGTGCAAAAGTAAAAAAAGATAAATATGCCTTTATTAAAAATATATTTATCTTAACCCCTTTGATTCAATGAGTTTTTTACTAAGAGTAGCAGTTTGCTTAATATCCCTTTTAAGTTTTTTATCAACGGACTTTTTATTTCGTGATATTTCTACACTTAATTCTTTTAATGATTGAATAGTATCCTCCTTTTCATTATATAAAAATGCGTTAAATCGCTTTTGTGTTTCATTTACAGATAATCGTTTCATACAATCAGGGTGTATGTTTTTTAACTGTAATTTAACCATATATTTAATAAACCCATTGCTTATAAATTTATTATTTTGAGTGTGTGTAATAAAATATATAAATTTTAAATAAATAATAGATAAAGCATAATTATCCCAAGTGTTCCAACTATGAGTTATAATTGTTTTTATTCGTTCTTTAAATGGAACTTTATTATACTTATTTAATGTTTTTACTACAAGTGTGATAAAATTTTTTTTAAAATGAGATGAAAAAGGATTTAATGCTACATTATTATTTACATATCTTTTTGCAAGTTCTTGTATATCTGCTTCAGACGGCTCATCATGATAATGTAAAAGTAAGTTTATATAGTGTACTTCCGGCGGCCAAACATAATATTCTGGAGCATAAATATAGAAAAAATTAGGATAATTTATATTTTTATACATCGGTATACTTAACCCAAAATCTATTATTATTGGCTGGGTATCTTTAGTATCAAAGACAATATTTGGACCCTTTAAATCAAAGTGAATGATATTTGCTTGTATTAACAGTTCAAGAGATTTCAATAAATGATTATAAGTTGATAATAAAGTAAGCAATATTAAATTTGCATCAACATTGTTTACTACAAAACTATCTAAATCTTGCATATCAATAAATCTTATTTTCATAAGAATGAAATTATCTACTGTACCAATCACTTTATTTATTACATTACAATTATTAATATCGGGTGCCGCAATTTTCCTAATATTTATTGGACAACTTGATACAACTGGGGCAAAATTATTATCTAATGGTTTCATCGGGTGATCTTTATATTTCTCCAAAAGGGTCTTTCCTATATTTATTTCATTTTCTGAACTAAAGTCTTCCTTTTGTATTTTAGAAACATACTTTGTATTTGTAGTTTGTTTTCCCTTACAATTTATTTCCGGATGAAAAACACAACCATAACCTCCTTCAGCTAATTTTTTACCTCCTTCCATTATATACTTTTTATATTATAAAATAAACAAATTAACTCTTCGAACTTAGCATAAAATAGCGATTTTTATAGGTTTTTTTAATTTTAATATCCGCATCCGTTTCATCTAATCCAAGTTGCATTAATCTAACCTTTTCATTCAAATAAGTTGCTTGATACTTAATATTTTCTATATAGTTTTCGTATGCAACCGCCGGTTTTTCTTTATTAATAATACCATTAATATGTTCGTCAATATCATTTCGAACATTTAATTTTAATGAAATATATATTCTACGTTCTGCTGGTTTTTTTTCTTCCAACGACTTGTTTTTATAATAATATCTAACACTTTTATACATCTTTTCTAAAATATTTCCCGCATAATCATTGGTTTTTAACGTTTGTTCCTCTCTTGTAATTTCTTCTTTATTTTTAGTTACCCATATGTCCCAATGTTCTCTGAAAACAGGAATTTCATCATGGCGATGAACAGAAGCAAAAGACTTTAGTTCTTCCAAAAAAGGGTCTGAAAACTTGTAGCGATAAATCTGTGACATTAAGAATTAATATTTATTAGTTTTAAAAGTATAATTCAATTTAATATCGTTAGATAATAAGGAATGTATCAATTAACAAGTGAAGTTTATTTAGATAAATACAATAAATGCTATAAAAAAATAATTGTTATTACCCCTCAACCACAAGAGCCAGAATTAAAAAAAATTACACGATTGGTTAATAGAGATAAATTATCCCCCTTTCAAGAAAGAAGCCCCTGTTGTCCCATCGACCAATGTTATTATGCTGTTCTAAATCCAAACAATTTATGCGAACTTCTTTGCTTAAATGAACTTCCTATATTATTTAATTATTTGGTAACGAACAACTTTAAAATAGACTATAAAATGACAAAAATGTTACAAGGTTCCGATGTTAAAATAAGAAATTTGATATGTTACTTTTATAAATAAATTGATATAAATTATTATACTTATCATAAAGTATAATAATGCCGTATACTCAAGAAATATTAGACGCATATATTGAACAACTTACAGATGATGAAAAAAAGGTATATCATATTGCAAAGGAACATTTAGGATCCTCGTTTGATTTAGAAAAAAGCATCGGTTTTATAAATTGGTATAATAAAAATCACATCAATATATAATTATGGAAACACAAGAAGAACCGGAAACAAAAGGAGAAACGGAAGCCCTCAGTGACGACGGTCGTAAGGGGGGTAATGAAATTCAGTCGTCGTCCGCGGCGGGTCAACCCAACCCGCTCCCTGGTTCAGATGAGTGGTTAAAAAAAAGAAGAGGTGACCGGAAGATTGAAAAAATAAAACAAAATGCAAAGGATAACTGGCGCAAGGTGGGCGAATCGGTCAAGCGATTGGACGCAAGAAAGCGGAAGGCTGCTAC
>TARA_R110002073_G_scaffold176633_3_pt1 | contig 21561 bp, 17 predicted proteins | sample TARA_R110002073 | Tara Oceans TARA_R110002073 (sample SAMEA4397174) | marine metagenome | biome: Polar Biome; feature: [DCM] deep chlorophyll maximum layer (ENVO:01000326); material: water (ENVO:00002006), including particulate matter (ENVO:01000060) such as... | depth 40 m | reverse complement strand
AAACGTACCCGGCGCCCCCAAGCGCCACGGCGACCCCCGAAGCGATTGCTTCGGTTGCCGGTGGTACCGCCGAGCCGAAAACCAATCTTGGCACTCGAGGCTCGACGCAATTCGCCAGCAGTGCTCCGAAGACGCCTTCGTTTGGTGCTGGCGATGTCTCGTCAGGCTTTGCGACTCCTGCTTCGGTTAATATGTCGGCGGCACAAGCCAACGGCTTCCCCGGAGCTCCGCAAACGGCCTCGTACTCCAACACCGGTACCCCCAACGCAACGACCTCGGGTTACCAATTCGGCAAAAAGTCCTTTACACCGAAGGCGACCGAGTCGGTTGCCACGACCCCAGAGTCGATGTCCCCGTCATCCATTTCGACACCGTCGACATCGTTGCCTGCAGGACAACAAACACCGTCAAGCTACGCTGCGGCGTCGGCGTTCGCACCGCCATCGATGGCGGCGTCTAGCAATACCAACGCCCAGCCCTCGGCAGCGGCGAGTGCAGCGGCCGGAACCGACCTCGGGACCAGCGGATTTACGCTGCCAAGCGATTTTACCGGCAGCAGTGCCAAGCCAGCGACGACTGCTACCGATGCGATCAGCACTTGGGCACCGCCAGCAACGGCCGCGCCGACTACACCGGCCGCCACAAGCACCGCGGCTGCAAACGTAGCGTCGGAGCCCTCGACAACCTCGGTTGCAGAAACCAAGACCGCTGCAGCGATCAGTAACACTTCGGATGCTCCGGCAAGCAGTCAATTGCCATCGGGTGGCAGCGGTTATATGCCAGGCAGCACGGGAGGCTCGTCGGCCTATCCCGCCAGCAAGTATCCCACCAGCACTTCGGGATCGTTCTACCGCTAGTAGATCAATGTCGCCCGACGTCTCCAACGTCGGTATTTGCAAGCGTCACGATTTACCGACGTGACGATCAACGGACATCGGTTTTATAATCGATGCATTGGGGTGTAGTGGAAGTCGTCAAGACTTTCGTTTGCTGAGATGACCGAAACCCAATCGCGAGTTCCGCTACCTACGTCACTGGTGCAACGTTCCGCGGCGATTAGCAACACCGATGGATTACCAACACACATCGTTGGCGTTAAAGATCGGACCTTCGACACAGGTCCGTTTGTAGTCCCAAGGATCGGGACCCTCTTGGCGAATTTTTGCCACGCATGAGAAGCAGACCCCGATTCCACATGCCATCGGGGTTTCCATCGATACGTCGCAATCAACGTTGGCGTCGGCACAAACCTGTGCCACCTTTTCCATCATGATTTCGGGGCCACAAGTCACCACGCGAATCGTTTCGTCCTTGGGTAATTCAGCAAGTCGTGCTGCCAAAACATCGGGCACCAATTGACGCACGCCTTCGGAACCGTCGTCGGTACATAGCGTGACTTGGAATTCGGCACCGCGGAAATCGTCAACGCCTGCCAGCAGTGCTTTGGAGCGTGCTCCGTAGATCAATTCCACATGTTTGCTCCATCCGTTTTCGCGAGCCGGACTGCCAAACGATTGCGATCCCATTGCTTCACGGCCGAGCATCAGCATCGGCGTTTGCCCGATGCCGCCCACGGCCATGATCAAGCGGTCGCATCGAGTGGGGGAGAACCCATTGCCAAGCGGTCCCCATACGGTGACTGCGGTTCCCAGCGGCGAAGTGGCGAGCGCCTCGGTCATCACACCTTTGCGAAGGTAGACCAAGTCGATGTAGGTCGGAGTGCCTGCGGAATCCGCCGTCACGTCATAGACCGCCAACGCGCGACCGATCAGCGGCGCGTCGGTGCCGGCGAGCCGGATCATCACAAATTGGCCAGGCACGACAGTGGACGCAATCGCCGGAGCGGCAATTCGTAACCGATACGTCTTTTCACCGACAAGTTCGTTTTGCTCAATGACCGAGTGGACTTGAGCCATCTTGTCGGCGTAGTACTTTGCGTGCAGCTTGGTATGTGGCAACTTCGACATGGATCCTACGGTCTTCGTTTCTTTTTCACGTTACGGTTGCGGGACACTGGGGCACCCGGTTTTCCTGCACCACGGGCCGGTTTTTTCGTCGTGCGACTGCCGCTGCCCGATCGACCGCCGCTAGCGGATCGACTGCCGCTGGCTGGGCGACTGCTGCTGCGTTTGGTGCCGCCTCGTGCAGGGGTTCGGCCCGCAGGTTTGGCTCGCTTGGTCGACGTTTTCTTGCGTTTTGCTGGCTTCGTTTCCGACTCTTCACCGCCGATAATGACACCCGATTTCGGTGGCGGCTCGTAGCTCGGCGAGCGCTCGATGCGGACGCCGCCCTTCTTGACGCCGCCTTTCTTGACGCTGCCGGATCGTGATTCGCTGCTGCGTCTTGATCCCACTGGTTTGGGGCCCGCCTCCCTAGAGCCCGACGTCTTTGATCCGGTCGCTTTTCCTGAATCTGCGCGGTACTTTTCGGTCTTGTTCTTGGCGATAGCGGTCTTGGATCGAGGCCGACCTCCTTCTGCGGCTCCGAGCTTGATCGATTCTTCGGCAGCCACCCGCAGCTTTTTGACTTCGTCGCGGCCGAGCACTCGGTAGGCACCAATCGGGACTTCACCCAATCGAAGCGGCCCGACGGCGATTCGGCGAAGCTGTTGTACTTTATGCCCCAAGCGAGCAAAGATGCGGCGGATTTCGCGGTTCTTGCCTTCGCGGAGCGTCACCTCCAACTCGGTGGCCTTGCCCTTCGCCTTGATGATCTTGGCGCCTTCAACACGCACGAAGCCTTCGGCGATGTAGATTCCCTTCTCCATCTGCTTCATCGCTTTGACGTCCACCTTGCCGGCGACCACCACGCGATAGACTTTTTTGATTTGATACTTGGGATGGGCCAGCTTTTGAGCCAATTCGCCATCGTTGGTTAGCAGGATCAGCCCTTCGCTGCTGCGGTCCAATCGTCCCACCGGGAAGACGCGTTCTGTCGGCGGCACCATATCGATCACCCGTGGGCGACCCTGCGGATCCGAGTTCGTCGTGACCACGCCGACCGGTTTGTTGACCGCGTAATAGACAAGCTTCTGGGCTCGCAGCGCGGTGCCGTCGACAAAAACCTTGGCCTCTTTGGGATCAAACGTGCTGCCCAATTGGTCGACGATCTTGCCGTTGACCTCGACGCGTCCCTCGATGATCAATTCTTCGCACTGACGGCGACTGCCAAAACCGGCTGCCGCCAGCAGTTTTTGCAGACGAATTTCAGCCCCCTTTTCAGATGACGCTTCCGATTTGGAGGCGCGGCGTGGGGATTTCGATTTTTTGGAGCTTGGGCGTGGCATTCGTGTTCTCGGACCGTCGACATGGACTTACCGACAAAAGGTACCAGAACAATGTCCCTTTGTGACGGAGGGACTTTTTGATTCGGGAAAGAAGTTTGGGGAAAGTGGGCAAACCAAGCCTGTCATGACGACCGAGCCCATTCCGCATTCACTCGGTAGCGGGCACTTGGTAGCGGGCACTCGGTAGCGGGCACTCGGTAGCGGGCACTCGGTAGCGGGCACTTGGTTGCGGGCACTTGGTTGCGGGCACTTGGTTGCGGGAACGAAAGTCTTCGCGACTTTCGCTACGAAAACGTGCCAAACGTTGCTGGCGTCCGTTTTAACGACCCAACCACGGCATGGCGTCAGGAATCAAACGGTTGCGGACCGGTTCGGGCAGCGGTTGCTGATAGCTCGGCGGGCGCGAAGCGGCCTCATACGGCGCAATGTCGTTCTGTGGAAACGGATCATGAACGATCGCGTTGGCTTGCTGTTGGTTCATTGTCCCCGCAGGGGGGAGCCATCCGCCGCCTCGGCATCCGGCGAAGCAGAGGAACAGAAGAGAAACGCCGAGTAAGGCTGGAATATTCAGTTGTGTGGTTCGCATGCGTCCGATTCCATTGGATTGCCACGGCCGGGCAATGCGATCCACCCGGAACATCTCCATGTTCTTGGTAATTCACAACCCATTGGTGGGAGAGTACGAAGTCTGGTAGCAAGCTGCCAAGAGGAACTTTGGGGAGGTGGCAGCAGAAGGGAAGTCTCAGTCCTTCACGTTTGTTTATCGAAATCGACTGAAGCGAGAATCCAATCTCCTTAGCATTTGCTAGCAAGATCAGCTCTGCAGAGGGGCGGTGGTGACGGTTATCGCGTCCGCAAGAGACAAATGGAGCCGTTGCCAAGCGGCCCCGTAGCGGAAGTCGTCAAGACTTTCGTCCACCAACTTCCGTTCACCTGCATTCGCCCTCTAATCCGACTGATCCGAAGGCTCACGCACGAATTCCGCTATTTCAAGATCCAGCTACGCCGTAGCGTTTCAAAGACCACCCACTTGGTGTGTGCGTCGATGGCATGACGTGGTTGATCGACGGTCCGCGGTTTTTGTCCGCGGTTTTTTCAGTGGCACCCGCTCTGCTCTAGACTGCGATCATTTCGAGCGCGGTACTGTTTTCGGCTAAATCGACGCGAACGTTTCCCAATGCAGCGGGCAGCAGCAGTGAATCGCCGCTGGAAAGCTGAATTTCTTCGTGTTCGGTCGTAAGCGTGGCAGAGCCTTTGGGAATGGTGATGATATGAAAATGGTCATCGTCCCCAAATTCTTCCCCCCGTTGGGGCTGTGGTCCACTTTCGAAGGCCCGCAGCACGAATTTGTCACACATTACGAGCGTTTGCCAGGCATGGACGCCCTGTTTGACCTGGATCGGCTGCACTGGGCCGCGCTCGAAATCCGTGACTTCGATTCCGGCTTGGATATGCAATTCGCGAGCATTTCCTTGGGAATCGAGCCGATTCCAATCGAACAGGCGGAACGTGGTGTCGCTGGATTGTTGGATTTCGGCCACCAGCAGCCCGGCACCTAATGCGTGCACAGTGCCTGCGGGGATAAACACGCAGCTGCCGGGTTCGGGGTGAAATTGGTGCAACACCTGTTCGGCGGTTCCCTGCTCGATCGCGTTCCGTAGCTCGGTTTCACCCACTCCCGGTTTTAGCCCTGCGTAAACGACGCTATCGGGTTTGGCGGCCACGATATACCATGCTTCCGTTTTACCCCGATCCGGAATCGTCATTTTTGCCGCGTAATTGTCCGACGGATGGACTTGCACCGACAACACCCGATTACAATCGAGGTACTTTAGCAGCAAAGGAAATTGTTCTTCCTCCGCCTCGCCCATCAGCCATTCGCGGTGGTTCAACAGCAGCTCGCGAAGACTTTTTCCTGCTAAGGGGCCTGACTGAACCACGCTTTGGTCGGCGCCATGATCGACAACCTCCCAACTTTCCGCGTAATTAGCGTCATCGCCAATCGGTTTGCCCAGTTGTTCGCCAAGTAGACGCCCCCCCCAAAGGGTCTGTTTTAAAACGGGCTTGAAGCGAAGGGGATATGGCTCAATCATGGACACAAATCGAAGCTTTCAGGTTTTTCGAGACTTGAATGGACGATGGTGACATCGACAACCAGGATGCGTTGATAGACTAGTGCCGAGGTGGTCGCACCACGGCGTTTTTACGGGCGTGACGATTTCACTTTCTCAGCTGCGTGACGACATTTGGCTAGCAAAAATGCACCGCTCAAATTCGTCAGCTTGGCTTTCCAAACGTTCAAAACTGCACACACTCTCTCCGACTTTTAACCAAATTATCTATCGTGGATCGACCGGCACTTCCTAAAGACGACCTCTTCGAAAACTCAACGATGACCTTCGGGGAACACCTCGAAGAGTTAAGGTCGAGTCTGGTCAAGGCAATTATGTGGCTTGGCGTCGGCTTGTGCGTCGGGCTTTTCTTTGCCAACGACGTGATTCGGTTTATCCAGTCGCCGCTGCAAGGTGCGATTCAGCAGTTTAATGCGGATCGAGATTTAACCAGTCTAGGTTATAGCGACTTGGACGATCCTGAAATTCAGCCACTTCGCGAATTCTTAATGCAAAATGCGCTGGTTTGGGAAACCATCTACGAGGTGCCCAAAGAGCTGCAGACGTTGGCCCCCGACGCGATCGAGTCGAACCTGGATGCCGCCGATGACGGCGAGACACCCGCGGTGACGGTCAAGCCCTACGCGATGAAAGAATTGCTGCAGAAGTTGCCGGACCCCTCGGCGCTGCAGCCCAAAATTCAATTGCGTCAGAGCAAGACGAGCGTCAGTTCGCTGAAGATCGAAGAGCCCTTCATGATCTGGGTCAAAGCTGGTTTGATTGTCGGCGCCGTTTTGGCGTCGCCAATGATTCTGTATCACCTGTGGGCGTTTGTGGCCTCAGGACTGCATGCTCACGAACGCCGTTATGTCTATTTGTACATGCCGATCAGTGTGATTCTGTTCAGTAGCGGTGTCGTGCTGGCGTTTTTCCTCGTGCTGCACTACGTCCTGACCTTCCTGTTGGCGTTTAACGGCAGTATGGATGTCGCGGTCGAGCCGCGGTTGACCTACTACGTCAACTTCGTCCTGATGCTGCCACTTGGGTTCGGGATCGCGTTTCAATTGCCATTGGTGATGTTGTTCCTCCAACGCATTGGACTTTTTGAAACCGAAGCCTACATCCAGAGTTGGAAAGTGGCGGTGTTGGTCATTTTCGTGATGTCGATGTTGCTCACTCCGGCGGATGTCACCAGCATGGTTGCCTTGGCGGTCCCGTTGATGTTCCTCTACTTCCTCGGGATTTTGATGTGTAAATTCATTCCTCGCGGACGTGGGCTTGGCAGTGCGGCGTACGATCCTGCGTAAATAACCGGGGGCGGCAAGCACGAACGCTTCCGGATTCACGTTGCCCGCGATCGGGCTTCCGAGGTATCGTGGGGGGATCCGGAATTTCTCCCTCGCGACAGGGGCTCTCGGTGCGTGAAGGTGATCCTTTGCCGCCGTTACTACGAATGGAATCCAGCGTCATGCCAAATCTTGTCAAGGATTGGACCGCCCGCGCCAGCCATCAGGTGCAGAAAAAGATCGGTTATCGATTCCTTCGCACCAAGCGTTTTGGCATCGATTGGCTCGACGATGCGGCACGTATTGCACGCGAGGGCTGGCATCCATCGTTTACCAAGCTAGATGTCGTCTTTGATGTCGGCGCCAACATTGGGCAGACCGCATCCAAGTTGGCGCAGCGGATTTCACCCAAGTCGATCTATTCCTTTGAGCCGGTCCAATCGACGTTTGCCCAGCTGGAAGCCAACACAAAAACGCTGTCCTCGGTTCATTGTTTGAATTACGGGCTCAGCGACATCAACGCCAACAGTTCGATTCACATCTACGAGTCCAGTGTCTATGCATCGACTTGTGACCGCACGCCTGTGATGTCGCCCGAGAATGAAACGTTTTTGCGGACCGAGACGATCAAGCTAAAGACGCTCGACAAAGTTCGATCCGAGCTGGGCGTGGAAAAGATCGATCTGTTGAAGATTGACACCGAAGGGGCCGATTTACGGACGATTCGCGGCGCCCGCGAATCGCTGCAAAGCAAGGCGATCGGATTGATTGTGTTCGAGTTTTATCGTCCCTCGGATCTCTCAGGGACCAACGGAACTTTGTTTCCCGTGGATGAAACGCTTGTCTCGCACGGCTACCGCGTGGTTGCATTTTATACGGACCACGTTCACCCCGACCGGTCCACCGGGATCTACAACGCACTCTATATGCCCGAGCCTGAGCATGCCCGAGCCTGAGCATGCCCGAGCCTGAGCATGTAAGCCTGAGTCGTCGTTACAGCGATCCATTCTTTGTCGTTAGACTCGGTGATCCCCACCTTGATGACTCTCACCCGTATTTTGAGTAGAGAGGCCAACACCAATGTTTTAGCAGTCCAGGCAAAGGGGGCTTGGGGCTAAAGAAGAACTGTGGCTTCTAGGATGCGGAAGTGATTTTCGCAAATTGTTTCGCACTCGCAACCATTGCGATGCAACCGATGAAGTCACCGATTTACCGATAGTGTCGCTCACAACAAACAGACCTGCGAAGGCGGTCAACTGGATGTCCAATCCATTATGATGGATCATTTGTTCAGTGTGCAGAGGTCGATGTGTCGAGGGCTTGCTTTCAAAGCGGGCCACTTTTTTTGAGGATTTGGTGGCGACAGCGTTTTGAACCTGATAGACTGGCCCCGCAACAAAAGTCTATGGATTGTCTGGTTGCTATGGGTTCGTTTTTCAAATTCATCACTCGCAAGGTCCCAAACATGAAGAAGTTTTGCTTTCTTTGGATCGCTGTTATCTGCGTCTCCTCATTTTCCCTGGTCGGTTGTGGTTCGGCAAATGACACCGAGGTTGTTCAAGAAACGCCTGCGGAAGAGCCCGAGATGACAGCTGAAGAAAAAGCAGCTTACGAGAAGTCGATGCGTGAATCGATGCAGTAAGCTTTCGTTAGCGAGCGTTGCAGTTCACTGCCCCTGAGAGACCCCGGACGTTGTCAGAGTCAGCTTCTGGTTTGGCCTCTTCTCGTTTTTCGGCCAGCTTTCACTTTTTGCATCGATAGGGTGCATTCCGGCGAGCCGGACGAAAGTCAAAAAGTGAGATATCAGAATCGGGCCGAACGGGGACACGTCAGCTTTTGCGATGGCCAAATTCAGGCCATCGAGCAATTTCTACTGCGCGAAGGCCTGCCGCGCGATTGCTTCGGGTTGAGCTTGAGTTGCAGCTCCTGCTCGCAGGGCAACGGATCCGTCCGATCATGCAGTAAACTCTTGCCGCCGAATGTCGAACGCGCAAACGGGCCGCATTTAGAGCAAGCCCTGTCGCGAATTTAGCGGCCAAATGAAGCGTGAATCTCGCTATTCACGTGAATCCCGCTGTCAACGTCCCCGGCAGAGCTTCCGTGGCAGATGGATGGACCTACAACTCGATATGTAGGCTCCGGTGCGCAGTGATCCTCTGCCAGGCTGCGTCCGGCGGCAATCTCTATCATGCACCTGAGACAAAACGTCGTGTTCTCGCGGATCACGCACGTTCAAGTCTATATATTTCTGTTTAAATGTGCATTTTTTTACAGACAACATCGATTTTTCATTGTCCCCCCTCGCGCGAAGGCGTTAGACTTGGCTAGGCCGAAGCTACGGTGGGGCAGACTGTTGGTAAGTGTATTTTACGGTTTTGGTTTTTCCCCTTCGGCTCAATTCTCTCTACCCTTCTTTTTTTGGAGCAGCCACATGCAGCGTCGAGATCATCAGAGACAGGGCTTTACCCTGGTCGAATTATTGGTGGTAATCGCCATCATCGGAGTCTTGGTGGGCTTGTTATTGCCCGCGGTTCAAGCAGCCCGAGAGGCTGCGCGTCGAATGAGTTGTAGCAACAATTTCAAGCAAATCGGCTTGGCGATGCATAACTATCATGCCGCCTACAATCAGTTGCCGATTCACGGTTCCGGAACCGGCATGGGGCTGGATACCGCCAATCCAAACTGGTGGCAAGGCTCAAACAGTTCGAACAAGCTGAGCTTGAGCGCGATGGTTGGAATGACTCCGTTTTTTGAGCAACAGGCACTCTGGGAACAAATTTCAAATCCAGATACTAAAACCGTGACGGGGGCGGCGCCACCATCAAACACCGGGGTTCCCGGCGCCTGGCCCGCGATGGGGCCGAGTGCAAAGTCGTTCTCAACGAGTCCGGGTTACATTCCTTGGTCGACCGAAATTTCAAACATCCGTTGCCCCAGCGATCCAGGTAAAGGTTTGCCAGGACTCGGTCGTACAAACTACGGCATGTGCATGGGTGACTCGTACAGTACTCAGCAACAAGGTCACCAGAACCTTAATGGGACGAGCATGCCGCTGTATGGTCTATCAACCAACTCGGGTGCTGCCGCCAACGCCAAGGCCGTTCACCGCGGTATGTTTTCGATTTACGTTTCTCGCGAGTTCCGCGATGTGAAGGACGGTTTGTCCAACACGATCGCAATGGGCGAAATCATCTCTGACCAAGGTGATAGAGACAAACGGGGTGCCTACTCGTGGGATGGCGGCGGAAGCGCTAATGATGTGCAAAGTAATCCTTTGCACTGCGAGACATCAGGTGAGATTGACCCTGAACGACCCCAGTTCTGGTGTGGTTCATCAAGCACCGGTTGCACACCGCCGGTCAGCTTGGAATCCAACTCCAGTAACAGTCGTGGAATGCGCTGGGCGGCGGCGGTCCGTTCTGGCATTCAGGATGTCTATACGGTTCGTCCACCGAATAGTGAACTGTGTATCGGCCAGTGGGCGGATAACCCGGGATCATTTTCGCCAAGCAGCTTTCACCAAGGCGGCGTCCACGTGTTGATGGGTGACGGGGCCGTGAAATTCATTACGGATTCGATTGAAGCGGGCAATCAAAGTGCTCCGATTATCACCAATAGCAACAATCCTGGTGCGAAGAGCCCCTATGGCTTGTGGGGCTCACTTGGTACGCGAGCTTCGAAAGAGGTTGTCCAAGACTTTTAATCGCTGCTTGATTCTCAGTTGATTTGCATCGAACCTCGCCTGCATAACGTAGGCGAGGTTTTCTTTTGCTGACGCCTCAGTCTTCCGGATGCACCCGAATATAGTGATCGTGGAATGTCATCCCTTGCTCAAATCGTAACGGTGGCATGTGGCACTCGATGCAGCCTGTTTGGGGCGATACCGGACATGCGACGTGATCGGCGGTGTTCTCTGTGTGGCATTGGACACAATCATTAACGTATGCTTCGGTCGACTTTGCCGTCGATGCTTGATGGGGGTTATGGCACGTCGTGCATTTAAATTTGCCACGTGATTGTAGATAACATTGACTGCGAAGCATTCCTACCGGCTGGAATCTTGCCATCAACCTCGGGTATTCTCGCAGTTGCTTTGGCGGAAAGTCGATTGGCAATCGATGACAATCGCCGCACAGTTGCAATTCGGATTCGGCATTCCAGTCATCGTTTCCAACCGAAAACGGGGGCGGGTTGTTCGATAGTCTGGCCTGACGCACATGCTCGCTGCCGGGACCGTGGCATTTTTCACAGTTCACGTTGGGAACTAAGTCGACAATGTTTTTGTCAATGATTTTTCCCGAAGTCGTATGGCAATTGACACACGCATGCATATGTTCGTCTTGGACAGAGTTGCCAAAAAATTGAGCCAGCGTCGTTGGTGAGCTGCCGATTTGCCCCGGTGTCAATCCAAAATGGTCGTCAGCTGCAAACCACGATACTCGATGCTCGATCCCCAAGGTGTCTTCGTCGGCATCCGAAACGAGCGAAAGGAAGGTTACCGCGTTGTGCCCCGATCCCAACGCAAACTCCAGCGGGAAAGATTGATTACTGGGGTCGTCGACACGTTTTACTCGCAATCCATTTTCATCCATCGAGTACTCTAGTAATCCATAGGGTTCGCCGGCATCCAGTGTTTTGCCAACAAACTTTTTGGCGATATCAGAGTCACGCGTGTTGACAAAAGTTGACGCATGCCCTGATTTGCTGTGCAGATGAAAGTTCTCTTCATGGCATTCGCCGCAAACTTGGCGGCCAACAAATGTCGGAGTTAAACTGGCTGGACTGGCGGTCGTCTCTGGGGCGGGATCAGTCGAATTCGAAGGAGAGTCCATCGGTCTGAGAAGCAGAGCGATTACGACCAGGGCGATTGCGATGACGACGAAAATGAGGCGACCCAACGTTTGCTCCCAAGAATGTATGCCGGATTGCGGCTTCGACTTCCAGACGCCTCGAATTCTAACACGCTCGAGCCCCCCCTGAACCGTGAGACGCGATATTTTAGAAAGTCGAGTATGCTTAGGGTTCAAAATTTTCTAGCACGAGCGTGGGGAACTAAAGAATTGATATTTCGATGCTGTAATAGCAACTTCATCGGAGCGATCGGAGGTTGCTTGTGGGTTATTTCCTGCGGTTGCACGCCCGAACAGTCGCTTTCGGTGCCTGCGGATCCTGTGGTCGAAACGCCGCCTGTTCCGCCGGAACAGCTTGCTCCGGTCACTCCGGAAATCGACCTGCCGTCGTTGTTACTCACCGCCACACAAGCTCTCGAGACCGGGCGTATCGAAGCTGCCGGAAATTCCATCCGCAAAGCGTTTGCGATGGCCCCCGAAAATCCGCAAGTCGCCTTCACGATGGCACTGGTGCTGGGTGAGGAACATCGCTATCCCGAAGCGATCATGATGCTGGACGAGCTGGCTGAAGCCGTGCCTGAGACGCAGCTGCCGGCGTTAGGTCAGACCGCAGAGTGGTTGGTGCAATCTGGAGACTGGGACGCAGCGGAAACTCGCTACCGAGCAGTGCTGGATGCGGTCCCGGATGCATCGATGGCTCATCGTCAACTCGCGCGACTTCTGGTGCGTCAAGGACGGCGACTCGAAGCCGCACAGCATCTGAAAGCATTGTGCGAACAGGGGAACGTCGAAGAAATTGAACTTCGTGCGTTGTTGAGTCTCTCGGAGCCCTTCGCTGCCGATGCAATACGGGAACAATTTGACCCGATCGGTTCGCTTGGCAGAGCACGTGCGGCCGCCGGCATGGAACAATGGGATCTCGTGATCGCGGAACTCAAGTCCGCAGTATCCCAGACGCCTGCGGAGTCGGCACTGCTGGGGCGAGCTTACGCAGAGCAGAAGGATTTCGAATCGCTGAAACAGTGGGATAAAAGTAACGCTGTGACCGACAATGAGAACGCAGATGCATGGTTTGCACGCGGTGTATCGGCCGCTCACGGTCAGGATGATCGCCGTGCAGTGAAGTGCTGCTGTGAAGCCGTCCTGCGTGACTCGACCGATGCCGACGCGTATTTCCAATTGGCGGCGTCACTGAATCGTTTAGTGGCGACGGTCGAGAACGTGACAACGGAACAAGCCGAAATGGTTTTGCAACGTGCCAAGTCGCTCGCGCGAACTCGCGAGATTGGTCAACAATTGGCCCAGTCAGATCAACGTGACTTGAGAGTCCTGGCTGAGTTGGCAAAACTGCTCGACGAGTTGGAGCGTCCACTCGAATCGCTCTCGTGGCAAGCGGTTCGAATCGCCTACGGCCGTTCCAGCATTGCCGAAGACGTACAGCAGTCACAGCTCGTCGAGATCAATCGTCAACGAATGGAACTCGTAAGTAATCCGCAACCACTCAACCGCTCGTTTGTGCTCTGCGGCATTGATTACGAATCGATCGCGATAGACGATGAAACTTCAAGCAAAGGCGAACAGCAGCGTTCGAACGATTCAAAAAACGAATGACGGGCGAGGACGCTTAAGCCGTTTGAACGGCTGTCTACGTTCTAGCGGTGCGGCGCGGGGCCCAATGCCATCTACTTTGGCTTGCGCCGCACCGCTACAAACACCCGTCTGTCTTTTCGCTACGGTAGATGGCATTCGACGGCCAGCCCTCAGAGATCGTTGGGAATCGCGAAATATGTCGTAGTGTAATCCTGCTGATCTGACGCTTGGATTGCGGTCCGTGTACTCGGGTGAGGCCTGGATGTTGGCGTTAATCGCTCGCTAATTGCAGGTTTAAGGGGGTTGCTTGGGGTGTTGCGGGTGGTAATATAAATCAATTGATCGGTCCGCTCATTCCTTTCCACCGCCTCGATCCAGCGATTCTGCGATACCACTTGTATGAACCCGATCGATCCCCCACGACTCTGCGGCAAATCACTTGGGACGGTCCGGTTCAAATGCCGCCCCGAGGATTTTCAGGTCGAAGAACTGCTTGGTTTCCAGCCGTCGGGCGATGGCGAACACTGCCTGGTTTGGGTTGAAAAGTCCGAGCGAAATACCAATGACGTGGCGACGCTGTTTGCTAAAAAACTTGGCATCCGAAAACGCTTGGTCAGCCATTGTGGAATGAAAGACAACCACGCGATCACTCGGCAGTGGTTTAGCATTCATTTGCCAGGCCAACCGTCGCCGTCCGCAGACGACTTGGCTGATGACGGTATTCGGATCCTGAGCGTTACTCGCAATTTGCGGAAACTTCATCGCGGATCGCACGATGGCAATCGGTTCATCATCCGGCTGCGTGAGTGTGAGTTTTCCGAAAGCGAGGCGAATGAACGTTGGCAGCAGATCAGTGATCGTGGCGTGCCGAACTATTTTGGGCCTCAGCGTTTCGGGCGTGACGGCGGCAACGTCGATCAGGCTCGCCGTTTTATGTCAGGCGAACTCGATGTCCGCGACCGGCCGCTTCGAGGAATCCTGATTTCGGCGGCTCGCAGTTTTATCTTCAATGCCTGTGTGGCGCAGCGTGTCGAGCTTGGTAATTGGGACACGCCGCTTGATGGCGAGGTGTTTGGTTTTGCCAATAACCGCAGTTTGGTGTTGCCAGGAAACTACCGCGGGGATGAGGCCGAACGAGTCCAGCAGAAACAGCTCGAACTGACTTCGCCGCTGTGGGGGCAAGGCGATCTACTCTCTGAGAAACAAGTTAAGGGATTGGAGCAGAGCGTGGTCGAGCGTCATCCCGAGATCATCGATGGACTGGCGTCGTTTAACTTACAGCAAGAACGCCGCGTCATGCGGCTGCGTCCTTTGGCGTCCCGTTTGGACTGGGAAGACGACCGTACCCTCGTTCTGCGATTTGATCTGCCCAAAGGAACGTATGCGACGACCGTGCTGCGTGAATTGGCCGAATTGCAACTAGGCACAGCCTGATGGCTTGGCCGCTCTCCCTATAACTCTCTTCAATTTCCTTCCTTCTTACTGGATGCTTGGATTGATGAATCGCTTTTTACTTGTCCTGTTGGCGTGTGTCGGTTGTCTTGCCTCTCGCTCGGTCGCATCCGCAGCCGAGCGGCCCGACATCGTGGTATTTTTGTCGGATGATCATACTTGGCGTGACTCGTCGGTGTACGGATCGGACGAGATCGAGACGCCGAACATGGCCCGAGTTGCCGCAGCCGGAATGACGTTTGACCAAGCGTTTGTCGCGTCGCCCGCGTGTGCACCCAGCCGTGCGGCGCTTCTAACCGGACTGTACCCCGCCAACAACGGTGCGGAACCGAATCATTCGCGTCCTCGAGCCGACATCAAAAAGTTGCCCGCCTATCTGCAGCAACTCGGTTACGAAGTCGTCTCGTTTGGCAAGGTTGGGCACTACAAACAGACGACCGAATATGGCTTTGATCTCGCTCAAAACTTCAACTACCACGAAGACACGGCGGTTCCTAATGCACTGAAATGGTTGCGAGAGCGTGACGACTCGCGACCGCTGTGTTTGTTTGTCGGGACGAATTGGCCGCATGTCCCCTGGCCCGAACAGACTGGCGAATTTAATGCCAACAACGTTCAGGTTCCCTCGCATCATGTCGATACACCGCAAACTCGCGCCGCGCGTGCCAAGTACCTTGCCGCCGTGCGGATCATGGACACAGAGCTTGGCCAAGTTTTCGATTTGGCTCGCGAAGAACTCGGCAATGACACGTTCTTTCTGCACACCAGCGACCATGGGGCGCAGTGGCCGTTCGGTAAATGGAATCTGTACGAAGAAGGCATCCGTACGCCTTTGATCGTCAGTTGGCCGGGGCAAGTCCAACCCAACACTCGCTCGGACGCGATGGTTTCGTGGATCGACATTTTGCCGACGCTGGTCGATGTGGCTGGTGGCGAACCGCCATCGGCGATCGATGGACGCTCGTTCCTGCCGGTGCTGAGCGGCCAGCAGAACAAACATCGTGACGTGATCCTAACGACGCACAGCGGTGATGGTGACAAGAACATTTTTCCAATCCGGTCGGCTCGAACAAGCGACCGATGGAAATACATTCGTAACCTGCATCCCGAATTCCGTTTCACCAGCCACGTTACCGAAATCGCGGGACGAGCGGGGTATTGGGAAAGCTGGGTCGAGCAGGCGTTGCACTCGTCGCAAGCTAAAAGCAAAGTCCAGCGTTACCTGCAGCGTCCTGCCGAAGAACTTTATTACTTAGCGGACGATCCCTACGAGCAAAACAATATGATTTCGGATCCGTCGCAGTCCGAGCGAGTTGCGGCGCTTCGTGCAGCGGTCGATCAGTGGACCGCCCAAACACATGACACGTTGGCGTATTACAACGCACCCAAGCCAATCGTTTCGGATAAAACGCCGAACATCGTCAACGTCTTTATTGATGACATGGGATGGTCCGACGTTTCCTGTTTCGGCGGCGATGTCGTCCAGACGCCGAATATTGATCGATTGGCAAGCGAAGGAATCAAGTTCACACAATACTACGTCAACTCGCCGATCTGTTCACCATCGCGAGTCGCACTGACGACCGGGCAATATCCTCAGCGTCATCGGATCAGTTCCTACTTGGCCAATCGGCAAAGCAATCGCAAACGAGGAATTGCAAATTGGCTTTCTCCCAAATCTCCGGTGCTTGCCCGTGAACTTAATGCGGCCGGGTATGCGACGGGCCATTTTGGGAAATGGCATATGGGCGGCCAGCGGGATGTGGGGGACGCGCCGTTGATCGATCGTTACGGATTCGATCGCAGTTTGACCAATTTCGAAGGGCTCGGGCCGCGAGTCCTTCCACTGAAAGACGCCTACGATGGTAGCGAGCCTCAGCCGCACGACTTGGGATCGGCCAATCTCGGTCAGGGGCCGATTCGCTGGGAGGATCGCAGCGTGGTAACCGCCGCGTTCGTCGGCGATGCGGTTTCCTTTATCGATCAGTCGCAAGTGCTGAAGAAACCGTTTTACATCAACTTGTGGCCTGATGATGTGCACTCGCCCTTCTTTCCGCCCGAGGTGCTAAGGGACGCGACCGGGGAATCGAAGCGTGAGTTGTACTACGCGGTGCTCAAAGCGATGGACGAACAACTTGGTGTGTTGTTTGACCGAATTCGCAACGATCCCGATCTGAAAGAGAACACGTTGATTGTGTTTTCCTCGGACAACGGGCCCGAGCCGGGTGCGGGATCCGCAAAACCACTGCGCGGGTCGAAAACGTATCTGTATGAAGGGGGCATTCGATCGCCGTTGATCGTTTGGGGGCCGGGGGTTTTGGCCGATGATGCGGCCGGCACCGTCAATTCGACCTCGGTGTTTTCCGCAATCGATCTGAATCGTTCGCTGTATTCGATCACCGGGACGCCGCTGCCCGAAAAAGCGGTCCTGGACGGCGAAGATTTGCACGAGACGTTGCTTGGCAATGCGAATGAGAGTCGCAAGGCGCCGATCTTTTGGCGACGTCCACCCGATCGCCCGGGCACAAAACAAGAGCCCAATTCGGATTTGGCAATGCGTGAGGGGAAGTGGAAATTTCACGTGAACTACGACGGCAGCGGTGCTGAACTGTACGACCTCAATACCGATGTATCCGAAAGTAACAATGTTGCCGATGCGAACAAGGATCTTGTTGCACGGTTCAAGAAAATGCTGCTTGCATGGAACAGCGAGTTGCCCAAGGATGCGGGCGATCCCGCGTTCAAGCAAACCGATTCGACCTCGGCATTACCGTCGACTCAGTTTGTCAATCCGATTGCCGAAGGCGCGGATCCTTGGTTGGTTCGCGATCCCAACGCGGAGCGTTATCTATGGTGTTTTTCCGATGGCAACCGCGGGATTGCGATTCACACCACGGACAAAATTACGTCACTCGGCGAAAAGCACATCGTTTGGCGAGCCCCTGAAACCGGGCCGTATTCGCGAGAAATCTGGGCCCCCGAGTTGCATTACCTCGACGACCGTTGGCACATCTATTTTGCGGGGTCCGACGGTAAAAACGAAAACCACTTGGCCTACGTGTTGCGTTCGGAGTCGAAAGATCCGCTGGGGCCATACAAGTTGCAGGGGCCCTTTGCGACTGGCGACGGCGATGATGGGCGCTCGCCGAACTTGTGGGCTATCGATATGACGGTGCTTGAACATCAGGGGCGGCGGTACGCGATTTGGTCCGGTTGGGATGCGCCCGGCACCGATCAACAATATCTGTACATCGCACCGATGAAATCGCCGACGCAGTTAGCCGGACCTCGTGTTCGCATTTGTGATAACGATGACTACCTGTGGGAACGTGTCGAACCGAAGCCGAGTGAACGAGGACTCGCCGAAGGACCGCAAGTGTTAAAGCACGGCAAACGCACCTTTGTGATCTATTCATGTGGTGCGTCATGGTTGCCAACGTACAAACTTGGGCAATTGGAACTTGTGGGCGACGATCCGCTGGATCCTGCGTCATGGCAGAAAAAAGATCGGCCCGTTTTTCAAGCGACGGCGGAAACTTATGGCGTCGGCCATTCCTGTTTCGTGCAAACGATCGACGGAAAACAGTGGTGGCATGTCTTTCACGCCAAACGCGATCGCGAACCCGGCTGGCGACGCAGCGTGTTTGTCCAGCCGATGCGATTTCGTCCCAATCATTCACCGATGTTCGGTAAGCCGGTCGCTGCGGGAGTGCCGTTGGATCTTCCCTCGGGTGAATCGAGTCCCAAGTTGAAATTACCCTACGAAGCTTCGCTGAAGAATCCTGCTGAGCTAAGCGATGGGTCTTACTATGGGCACCATCAATTCATCAGTCATGATGACGCGGGAGTGCACCTCGGCGTGATCCCCGAAACGCCAATCAACGCGTACCGCAGCGGCGAAAAGTGGATGCTCGGGGGTGAGCTGCCTGCCGACTTTGAGGCCGCCGTGACGATCGATTTCCGCGGCGATGCGGACGCACGTGATGCAGGATTGCTGTTTCGCACGACCGCCGCAGCTGTCGGTTTTGATGCTCAACGAGGATATTTCGCCGGTCTAATTCCGCGAGACAATCGCGTGATCTTTGGCCGTACCAATGGCGAAAATTGGCGTGAGATCGCTCGCGCGGATCTGCAAATCGATCCCAATGTTGCTCACCGATTTCGGGTGCGAGCCAAGGGCGATCGCTTTGAGGTCTTTGACAACGGTAAGCTCGTTTTGACGAGCCGCGATGCTCATTACGCGACCGGCGGCATCGGATTGCGGGTCGTCAATACGCATGCCGTCTTTTCGGACCTGAGTATCGAGCCGTTGTAATCGATTCAATCGTATCATTCCGATCCAAGCCGACTTTCTTGGCGGTGGATTGCGGGGCAAATTCCCGAATTCGAAAATTTGGGTGCTACACTCGGGATTCCTATTCGCGGAGCTAATTCCCTTTGCCCCGGCTCAATCATGCATCTGCAGTCTTTCTTGTTGGTCGTCCTTTCGCTTAGTTGTGGTTCGTTGCCTGCGGGCGAAGTCGACATGCTGCGGGCGGTCGTGGCGACCGCTGGAATGATCACAGCGTGGTGGATTCTTTGTCACGTCGCCGCCCGCACGACATCGCGGCAAGTCTTGGCTGGCAATATCGAGCCAATTCAGGGGGCTCAGTGGCTGGAAACCCAATTGGATGTTTTTCGCTGGCTCAGCCTAGGCGTGATCGTGATGTGTTTGGGCGGCTTTGGTTTGGCTCGATCCCTCGATACATTGCCCGTGATTCAGCATTCGATGTTCTTGCAAGCTTTGGTGTTGTTGTTTCCTGGGCTCGCGCTCGCCGCCGCAAGCTGGTCAGCCGAACATCGTTATGGTGTCGTACTCGATTACACCGATCGCGGTATCGTTTCGCACCTACGCAGCATCATCAGTTCTTTTCGTGGTGCAACGGCTTGGTTGGTCATCCCCGTGTTAATGTTGCTCGCCAGTGCGGATGCGATCTCGCAGTTGCCGATCAGCGAGGCCCAGACCGGTTGGGTCATGGGTATCTCGCTTGTGGTGTTCCTCGGTGCCGGTATGCCTTGGTTGGTTTCGCGACTATTCAAAACGTGTCCGCTCGACTCGGACACGGAAATTTGGGTGGCCAACGTGTTGTCGGCCGCGGGACTGCGTCGCACCAAAATGGTCCGCTGGCAAACCGAGGGTAACTCGTTCAACGCGTTGATTACCGGCTTTGTGCCTCCGCTTCGCACGTTGTTATTGTCGGATCGATTGCTCGACGAGCTTCCGCGAGAACAGGTCGCGATGGTGGTGTTGCATGAAGCGGCTCATCTGCGTCGTCGTCATGTGCCTCTGCGGATGTTCTCGATTTTGCCCGCCTGGGCCGTGGGAGCGATGGTGACCCATTTTGCGGGCGAGGCCAGCTGGGCAATGGTTGCGGGAAGCGTTGTCGCGATTGCGTTGACGTTGGTGATGCTGCGCTGGGTGGCCTATCGCACCGAATTTGATGCGGATGTCCAGGCCTGCCGATTCGCAGAACAAATTGCCTCGTCGGTCGAAGGGGTGCCGTCGACTTACACGGCTGCCGCCGAAACACTCAGTCGTGCTCTGATTCGCGTCACCGCTGACCACCCGGCCGCACGCAAACCAACATGGCTTCATCCCGGCGTTGTCGACCGAATTGAATGCATGCGTCGCCAACGGATCATTCCGAATAGTAGCAGCGTGACCGCAGGGACCATCGCAAACCCGGTATAGCCGTGAATGAGCACTAAGGTGTGTATCGTTGCAGTGGATGTGATCGGCATCATGCATCCAAAGATGCTGGCGATCGAAAGCAGACCTGTCACAATCGTGGTCCAAAATCCGACTTGCAGCAACGCGTTAGATCCTTGAACCCCGATCGCTTGGCCGAGTAGCAAAATTGCCAAGATCGGTAGCAGCGTGACCACGCCGCCACTGGCCATCATGTGCAGGATCAAAGTCTTGCCTTCCAAATGATCGCCCAATAACGCAGGCAGCGCCGTGGCAGCAAGGACAATCGTGCAAACGACGATGATGAACAAGCAAGTCTGAGTGGCGAGTTTGATCATAGCTTCGAGAAGGATAAGGTGCGGATCGGGCTTTTAAGGGGAAGCGTGCTGCGGGCTGAAAGTCGCAACATGTTAGGCAGTGGGAGGATGGTGGCGATGGTGACCCGCTAACCGCGAAGCCATCGCGCCGACGCCGACCAACAGAATCAAACAGAGCACCAAAATCGAAGCCGCCATCACATACTTGAACGACGCTCGCCCGACAAACAATTGGTTCCAAACGAGAGATTGATTCGGGTCGAGTCCTTGCAGCGATGCCATCGTGACCCGGGTTCCTTGATCGGGACCGGGGCCAACCGATTGGACCGTCGATGCAAAGATGACGCTGTCTTCACGATGACATTCGGTACAGCCGCCGACACCCAACGCCCATCCAGCAGGGCGAACGTTGTGCGCGATCGGCCACGTCGTCATCTCAATCGCTTCCGCGTTCTTTATCTCGTCGCGTGGAACCTGGGTAACCGTTTTCTCCTCTTCACCGCGGCGATAAACAAAGCCACTCGAGACATACACGGCGGTCTCGATCTTCAGTTCTTTCTCGAGCGATTCCAGTGACGCGGCGACCTTTTCATGAAACGATTCGGCGCCAGCCTCTTTTTGGGCCGTCACCAATTTGTCTCGCTCTTCGTCGGTTAATTCTTCGTCGGGCAGCTTGTAGCGGTCGTCGCCTAAGATCTTTTTGCGATCGGAGGAGCTCAATTTGGGTGAGATGATCTCTTCGACAAAATCACGACGCACTCGCAGCGATCGACGCGTCAAGTCGTACGTGGTTGCTGGATCAAGCGGTTGAATCTTGCCGTCGCTGAGCGAACCCCAAAAGGCAGGCCAAATGGCTCGCTGAGGATAGATCTTTCCGTCCTTCATCTTGCTGTAGATCGGGCCTGCGATCGCAGGCAATTCGAACCCGGTGCGATGCTCTT
>TARA_R110002073_G_scaffold230968_1_pt1 | contig 21581 bp, 19 predicted proteins | sample TARA_R110002073 | Tara Oceans TARA_R110002073 (sample SAMEA4397174) | marine metagenome | biome: Polar Biome; feature: [DCM] deep chlorophyll maximum layer (ENVO:01000326); material: water (ENVO:00002006), including particulate matter (ENVO:01000060) such as... | depth 40 m | reverse complement strand
GACGCTGGCTCGTCCGTGGCAGCACGACTCGCAACCGAGTCTTCGGCGTGATGCTCGGCTTGATGCATCGAAACTTTCCTTTGATTTGAATTGAGTCGCGGTGGATACAGCGACAACTATAATCCGATTTTCTAACACTGGACGTTGCCCTTTCACAACTCAGGGGCGCCCTTTAAAACCCGCAGCCTCGCCCGAACTTCGCCAAGGACCAACCTAGCCGTGTTACAGATTCTTTTCCTCGCTGTCGTTCAAGGGATTGCCGAGTTTCTGCCCATTAGTTCTTCGGGGCATTTGGTGGTGCTGGGAGCATTGACGGGCAAATTGAGCGAATCGCCAACGCTGGAGATTATCCTTCACGCCGGCACACTCGGTTCCATCCTGGTGATCTATTGGCGACGCATCCTCGATCTTTTGTTCAGCGATCGTCGTGTGATCGGAATGATGGTGGTCGGCACCATCCCGGCAGTCATTGTGGGTTTGACGATCAAGAAAAACTTTGAATGGTTGATGCGTTCGCCACTTTTAGCAGGTTGCATGCTGGTCGTAACCGGCATTTTTCTGATTTTGCTCGGTCGGTTGCGGCCTCGCGACGGCGAGTACCAAAAGATGAGTCTGATCAGCGCGTTCGGCGTGGGGTGCTTCCAGGCGTTCGCGATTCTGCCAGGGATCAGCCGCAGCGGATCAACAATCCTGGGCGCGAGGTTGCTGGGGATGAAAAACGAGGATTCCGTCACATTCTCGTTTCTGTTGGCAATCCCCGCGATTTGTGGGGCAGTCGTGCTGGAACTGAAGGATTTCCTTGAAGCGGAACAACCGAATTCAGCGATGCCAATCGAACCAAATGAGCTGGATTTCTCGCCCACCATGCTGGCGGTCGGAGCCGTCGTTTCCTTTTTGGTCGGAATCGTCGCGCTGAAATGGCTGATTGGTTGGAGCCGTCTGGATCGACTTCATTGGTTCGCCTGGTGGTGCATCCCCGCCGGAATTGCAACAATGGCCTGCGTTCTAGGGGGTGTCGTATCCCCTTAGTGAACTTGTTGTCATCATTTTGCACACCGCACAGACGGGGGCAGGTCGCCCACGCCAGATTATTGTGGACACGCGTTTAGTGCGTGGTACAATCGATGGCATTCGCTTGTTATGCTAGCGACATCATGACCCCCAAAGCGTTAGAAAAGGCCCCCTCGATGTCGGCTCAACTCACAGACCGCCAGCAGAACGTATACAACATGATTCGCTCGCTGATCGTTAAGCGAGGCTACGGGCCTACCGTCCGGGAAATCGGTGAACATTTCGGCATCAAAAGCCCCAACGGAGTGATGTGCCATCTCCGTGCCCTTGAGCGAAAGGGCTTGATCATCCGTAGTCCGAACAAGTCGCGGGCGATCGAATTGACGCAGGCGGCCGACCGCAATCCGAACAGTTTGTCGATGGGCGGGGTTGTTGCCGGATCCCCCACAGCGTTGCCGTTTGAGCAAAACGAACGAGTCGACTTTAGTGAGATGCTATTTGGCGAAAACCGTTTTGTGCTGCAGGTCAGCGGCGACTCGATGATTGATGCCAAGATTGCCGATGGCGACTACGTGATCGTGCAGCGACAAGATCACGCCTTTCCTGGGCAAATGGTTGTCGCGCAAACCCCCGATGGTGATTCCACGTTGGCGTACTGGCATCCTGAGGCGGATCGTATTCGTTTGCAACCAGCAAACGCCGCGATTCCACCTCGGTTCGTCAAAACCGCGACCGTGGTCGGAGTTGCGGTCGGGCTCGTTCGCACGGGAATCTAATTGACCGATCTGATGCGAACCGAGATTTCAGCTTGCTGGAAATGGCAACATGACTAGCTAGCCAACTTTTTCTCTTCGGCTGAATTGATCTTGTTGTAAAGCGTTTTCAGGCTGACTCCCAACTCTTCGGCAACCGCGGGTTTATTGCCATCGTGTCGAGCCAGCGAACGCTCGATTGCGATCATCTCCATGTCACGCAAGGTCATCGGTTCAGAGTCTCGCAGTTCTTTTCGCAATTGTCGCCGACCAAAATGACGCGGCAGGTGCTCGGTTCCGATCGGCAGTGAATCACAAAGGATCGCAGCGTGCTCGACCACATTCGCGAGTTCGCGGACGTTACCTGGCCATTGATGCGACTTAAGTTCCGCGATCGCTTCGGGAGTAAAGAGATGTTCGTTTCCGCCATCGGTACGGTGTCGACACAGCAGATGTGAAGCCAAGGGAACGATGTCTTCGGTTCGTTCTCGCAATGCGGGGACATGGATTTCGAAGGTGTTGATACGGAACATCAAATCCTCGCGGAACGTTCCCTCTTCGACCATCTTTTCCAGGTCACGATGAGTCGCGCAGACGACTCGGACGTTGACGTTGACGGTTTGATTGTCTCCGAGTCGGCGAATGTCACCGGTTTCGAGTACTCGCAGCAGTTTGGCTTGCATCGCCAGCGGTAACTCGCCAATTTCGTCTAGGAAGATCGTGCCACCGTCGGCGACTTCGAACAATCCGGTACGTGCGGCGTCCGCCCCGGTGAACGCGCCTTTGCAATGGCCAAATAGTTCGCTTTCAATCAGGTTTTCTGGCAACGCTCCGCAGTTGATCGCCACCATCGGCTGTTCGGCACGCAAGCTCGAATCGTGGATCGCGCGAGCGACTAGTTCCTTGCCACAGCCCGTTTCGCCTCGAATTAGCACACTGCTCTCCGTCGGGGCGACCTTTGCGATCAAATTCCGCACCGCCTCCATCGCGGCACCGCTGCCGACCATTTTGCAGTCGCCTTCGGCTCGTTTTAAGCGATGTTGAAGCGCTGCGAGCTGACGTTTGGTTTGGCGACGCTCGGCGACCCGCCCTAGCAAACCGGCAATGTCGGCCAAGCGGCAAGGTTTGGTCAGATAGTCGAATGCCTGGTGACGCAGCGCCGCGATCGCGGTTTCTTGACTCGGCTTTCCGGTCATCACCACCGCTTCGATTTCAGGACGCAGCTCGCGGGCTTTGCCGATCACATCGATGCCGTTCATGCCCGGCATATCAAGATCGACAAGCAGGCAATCAAACGGTTCTTTTTCCAGTGCGGCGACCGCTGTCAAACCGTCGGGGCACACTGTCACGGTGTAGCCCATGCGTGGCAATTCGCTACGCATTAATTCCTGTAGATTTTTTTCGTCGTCGGCAAACAGGATATGCATTGCATTTCGTTTAGGCTGCTTTGACTGACTCATGATTCCATCCAATCGTATCGCGACTTTTTGTGGGATTGTCTTCGTGTTCGGCGTGGGCAGGCAAGGACACTTCCATTCGTGATCCTCGCCCCTCGCCATCGCTGTGTGCGGTCAAGGATCCGCCGTGCTGGGACACGATGCGGTAGGTGATGCTCAATCCGAGTCCCGTTCCGGTGCCATCACGTCGACGTGTGAAAAAAGGTTCAAATAAGTGCTTCAGCACATCGGGGCTCATTCCACAACCGTCGTCTTGCACTATCACGGTAGTCGTAGTGCCGTCGCTGTGGACGTGAATGTCAACCGCGCCATCGGTGTCCACGCTCTCCAGTGCATTGGTGACCAAGTTCAGCACCACTTGACGAATCTCTTGTGGATTGACATGAGCATAAGCGGACTCGGCGATATGCGTGCGCAACGTTTTGCAGCGATACTTTCCGACCTTGCTGACCATCGACACCACTTCTTCGACAAGCTCTTTTAGATTCGTGGCGGCGCGTCGCACTTCGCTTAAGCGGCTGAAATCGAGCAGTCGTTCGGTGATCCCTTTGCAGCGGAATGCTTCGTCTTCGATCCGTCGCAAATTCGTTCGCATGACGGCGATAAAGTCATCGTCAAATTTGTTTTCGGCGCCGGTCAAACAAACCGCTTCCTCGAGGCGTGATTCGAGTGATTCCGCACTCCATGCAATCGTTGCCAACGGATTGTTGATTTCGTGAGCCACGCCCGCTGCCAAAAAGCCAACACTGGCGAGCTGCTCGTTCTGGATCACTTCGCGAGTCCGTTCGCGAACCTGCCGGTCCAGGTCCGTGCAGAGCGAATTGACTTTCTTGTACGCTTTCTGAAACCGGTCTGTCATTTCGTTCATCGCCGCGGCTAACTCGCTCAGCTCGTCGCCAGTCCCCAAGTCGATGCGGTGACTCAGTTGGCCACCGGCGACCAGTCGTGATCCGACAATCAGCGTGCGAAAGGGTTTGACGACCAGCGAGTGAAAGCCCCAAACTAACAATGCCACCAAGCTCATCGACACGATCGTGCACAAGCAAGCAACCGCAAACCAAGTGCGGTATTGACCGCGGACGTCGTGGCTGAATGCGGCCATGCCACCATGGATTAGCGACAGGTGGTCATGAGTTTGTTCCACCAGAGAATCAAGTCGCTCGGACAATTCGCTCTTCAATGAATAATCGATCGTGACGGGGCGACGATGAAATCGATCGAGATCATCGACTGATTTTCGTATTTCCCCGAGACTCCGCCGTTGCCGCACTGCATCAATAAGCAGGTTGGATTCGGCATCAATCGAGTTCAGTACGTCCTCGTAAAGCTGAAGACGCAGATCAAGTTCCAGTAAGACTTGTTTGTAGCGAGACCGCTCAATTTCAACGAGTGGATTTTCCAGCAATGCGGCATCAATCATGCCTCCGTTGTGCTGCAAGTCCTTGACCCGGCTATTGCGATCCCGCAGCGTTTCCGCCAAACGATTGATGTCATTGGCATAAGGGATCTCCGTCGCCCGTTGGCTAATGGCATTGGCGAGTTGCTGGTAGCGATTGAGCCCCCAGAAACCGCTAAAGGCAAGGATCAACATGATCGTTGAAAGTAGCCCGAGAGCGGCAAACAGTTTTGTACGAATGGATCGTCGACGAAGCACGAAAATTCCCCTCCCTGGCCGAAAACGCGTGAAACATCCTTTTCAGCGGCGCGAAACTTCAGCCTATCGATCTGCCTCGAATCGAACAAGATGAACCCACCGAGAAACTTGCGGTACGGCAGCCCGAGTCCAAGCCGACCCGAGTCCAAGCCAACCCGAGTCCAAACCAACCCAATCCCGCGTCATGGCAGCAATCCGTGGCAAGATTTGCGGCAACGAAATGCAAGCATTGGCGTGCTCGCGTATGCTAGCTTCGGTATTCAGCAATGCTGCAAATTTTCAGTGTAAAAGGCAAAGGGGTTCTCTTGGAAATGTCGAAATAAGTCGAGTAGACTGTCTCGGGTGCCTGGTGATGATTGCATTGCTAGTTCATGCCGCGCTGTCTTAAACGCTATCATGGTGAGGCGTTTCATCTACCTCCGAGCTGCCGGTGGCACTTGATTCGTTCTTTTAGCCTCGACCGTTTTCAGCGTTTGCGTTCGGCAAAACGGGCGTTCGTTTTCGCGTTGCTATTGTTGGGCACGGCGACGGAATCGACGCGCGGCAGCGATCTTTCGCTGTCGCCTCTGAGTCTGGCCAGCTATGCAGAAGAGCCGTCTGCGATCGAGTTGCCTTGGAGTGAGCCGCGTGGCGATGATAGCCTTTCGCTTTCGGATCCCAGTGGATTGCTCGAGCAGGATGATTTGCCTGCGGATTTATTGCCCTCTTCGCTGCCACCATCGCAAGTTCATTCATCGCATCATCCGAGTCGATCGCAACTGAGTCGATCGCAACCGCGGCACGATTGGACTATTTTGCCTGAGGGGCTGCTCTACAAATCGTATCTCGCCGGGCCGCACGAACCGCGGATCTCGACGGTCATCTTCAGCGATACCGAAAACGGAGTGTTGTGGGATGCAACGCTCGGAGGACGCGTCGGGCTGTTGCGCTACGGAACGCCTGGCGCTGTGGCTCCCCAAGGTTGGCAATGGGATCTCGAAGGCGCCGTGATGGTGCGACTGGATGTCAAAAATTCAGAAGACGTCGAATCGATGGACTTTCGTTTTGGAACGTTGATCACGCGTGCGGATGGGCCATGGTCGGCAAAATTCGGCTACTTCCACATCTCTTCGCATGTCGGCGACGAATACATGGAGCGTTTTCCGTTGTTCGAACGAGTCAACTATGTGACCGAATCGTTGATCATCGGCGCCAGTTACCAGGCATCGGAGCCGCTTCGTGTGTACGGCGAACTCGCTTATGCCGTAAAGACCTCCGGTGGCGCCAAGCCGATCCAGATACAAATGGGCGCCGAACATATTCCTGTGCCACTGCAGCCCCAACGTGGTGGTCCCTTCAGCGCGATCAATCTTGATATTCGTGAAGCGGTTGACTTTTCGCCCACGATGACGCTGCAAACCGGATGGCAGTGGCAGGGAATGACGTCACAGCGTCGCATTCGTTTTGGACTGCAATACTTGAACGGCTACACCACTCAGTTCGAGTTTTTTGACAAGCGAGAAGAGCAGATCGGCGTAGGCAGCTGGTTTGATTATTAAGCTATTTTGAAGCTGGCGAGCGAGCTGACGATCGACGCAAGCGTGTTGGCAGCCAAATCGCAATGCAGCCAAATCGTTAGAGCTGCGGCAGCCGGCGATCGCTTGAATCAAAATGTCAATCGTCGTGATGAGCCGCGAGCCGTTAGGCACCGGGTGATGCGGCAGAGCCATCTGCTGACGCGCGAGGGCTTTGCGCAAAGTGCCATCTGATTTTGCACTGCACGGGTGGCGTGCCATCGCGAGACCACACGCACAGTGATGCGGCGTATTTATTTAGCACCCACATACAAAAAAAGCGGCGAACCCGTTGGGGTCGCCGCTTCCGTTATTTCGTTTCGTCGCGTGAAGCGTCACGCAAACCGATTCGCGGAAATTGAGCTATCGTTTCGCGGGGGTGGGGACGCCGCGGGCCACTTGTGGTTTCGAGCGGAAGATCTTGCGAGTCCGTTCGGGTTGGTAGGCAGGCTCTTCGGATTCAACGATGGTTTCGCCGGGGTAGTGCGATTCGCCTGAGATGTATTCGCCGCCTGAGTGGAATTCGCCCGAGTGGAATTCGTCCGGGTATGATTGCGAAGCACAGGATTCGCAGCCGCAGCCGACCTCGCAGCCTGAGTCACAACCGCTGTCACAGTCCGCTTCGACGCCACAGCGGTAACCCCACAGGCTTTCGACACCTGAGAAGACCGAGCGGCATTTGCCGCAGGATTGGCCGTTGTGATTGCCGCACTTGTCGCATGGATCGCATGCGTCGGCGGGATGGTTGATCCAGGGATCAACATACAACTCGCCACAGCCTTCGCATTCGCCGCACCCTTGTGTGCCGCAGCCACCGCCGCCTAGCATGAAGGGGCCATTTGCCACGCCGCCACACGATGGACCGCAACATCCGGTGAACCAGAGTAGGGCGATAGAGAGAGTCAGGATTGAGAGATGCTGTATCGGTTTCATTGGATTTAGACCTTCGTCGTCTTGCCGAGTGGATAATTGTCAAATCGGCCATCTCAATCGTTTCAATCCAATAAATCCCTACAATCGGCAAAAGTTACCAGTCGCGGTATGCTAGCGAACCAGCTGATTGGGAGCCAAATTCCCACAGCGGCGCGCGGGCGAGTTATCATTGATCGTTCGCTGGAGCAGCGTTCTGGTCGGCAGTTGGCTCAGACCAGCCGTTTTCCTTGTGGCCCGCGGCTCCGTTCGGTTTCCACACCCACACCCACACCCTCCCCAACCCTTTGCTAATCTGCTTTGGAGACGACTTCATGAATTGGCGTTTGCTTGCTGGAACTCTTTTCGTTTGTTTTGCCTGTGCTAACGCCAGTGCTCAATCGGCTACTGAATCAACCTCCGGTGAACTGCCCGCGGTTGGCAAGATCGAAGACGCTAAACCTCGAAACGTCGTGTTCATTCTGACGGACGACCATCGCTATGACGCGATGGGGTTCATGGGGCATCCGTTTCTCGAAACGCCGCATCTCGATTCACTCGCGTCGAACGGGGTGCATCTGAAGAATGCGTTTGTTACAACGTCGCTTTGTTCGCCCAGTCGAGCTTCGATTTTGACGGGACTGTACACACACAAGCACCGTGTGATTGACAACAATCGTGCTGTGCCTGAAGGAACGATCTTTTTTCCTCAGTACCTTCAAAAAGCAGGCTATCGCACCGGCTTCATTGGCAAGTGGCATATGGGCGGCGAGCACGATGACCCGCGGCCTGGATTTGACCACTGGATCAGCTTTCGTGGACAAGGCAACTACTTGCCTCCGGGGCCCAAGTACACGCTGAATGTCAACGGCAAACGGGTCAAGCAAAAAGGTTACATCACCGACGAATTGACCGATTACGCGATCGATTGGCTCGATTCGCAAAAAGACTCGGACAAGCCGTTCTGCTTGTATCTGTCACACAAAGCGGTGCATTCGAATTTCACGCCCGCCGAGCGACACGCTGACCGCTATGCCGATGCGGACCTTAGCTTTCTGCCGCGTGGCAAAGAGATCTCGGCTGAAAACAACGCACCTCGCTGGGTTCGCGATCAACGCAATAGTTGGCACGGCATCGATTTCTCGTATCACAGCAACAATGGACTCGATTACTTGTACCGCCGCTATTGCGAATCGCTATTGGCGGTAGACGACAGTGTCGGCCGGGTGCTCGATCAGCTTAAAAAGATGGGAGTCCACGATTCGACGTTGGTGATCTACATGGGTGACAACGGGTTCATGTGGGGCGAACATGGCTTGATCGACAAGCGTGTGTCCTACGAAGCGTCGATTCGAGTGCCGATGATGATGCAGTGTCCTGAGCTTTACGAGGGCGGGACGGTGGTCGAATCGGTAATCGGCAACATCGATATCGGGCCGACGATTCTGAACGCTGCCGGTTTGAAAACCCCCGATTACATGGACGGCAAGAGCTTTTTAGAGCTCCCCAATAATCCCGATCTCGATTGGCGAGATTATTTTCTTTATGTCTACTACTGGGAAAAGAACTTCCCCCAGTCACCCACCCAATTCGCACTCCGCGGCGATCGGTTCAAGTACATCACGTATTACGGTCTGTGGGACGTCGATGAATTGTATGACTTGGCGAGCGATCCTGGTGAAACAAAGAATTTGATCGCCAACCCCGAATACAAATCGGTTGCCAAAGAGATGGAGAACCGCTTGTACGAAATGCTCGGCGACGCCGGCGGGATGGACATCCCGATGAATCAGCCACGCGGCGGTTCGCAAAACAAACGCTGGGAGAAACGCGGAGGAGACGAAGCTGCCGATTTCCCTGCAGCGATCGTCGTCGAGGAACCGCTGAACAAAGAGGCTCACTAAGCGGAAACCGGCTAAGGGGGCGTCCAAGGTTTGTCGAGCGTTCGGCGATCCTTGGATGTCGGACCAGCGGTCTATTTTACCCAGCCGGCACCAGCGGGCTGGGGGGACTTGAACTGGCTGGTGACCGCAGCGATTTTGATATCGGATTTTGAGCAATTTTCCGAACGAAACTTTTGGAGGAAGTCGGTCATCGCGATCGACAACGCGGATTGCCACTTCAAAAGTGATCCTGCGTCCACGCTTTCGTTCGATCCCCCGTCGGAGTATTCCCGTGAGCCGGTTGCCCCAAACGCCCGAAGAATTGGTGCTTCAGTTCGAGCTTGCCGAAATGCTCGAGTTGCTCGAGGATCTCGGCTTCGAGTCGACTCCTCAATCTGCAGCCCAGTTCAAACAAACGCTAAAAACGCTGGGGTGTCTCGAAACGACCCTGGCCCACTTTGCCGCGCCGACCTCATTGCGTCACGCCGCCTAAGCTCTGTGTCAAAGCCGTAGCGGAAGCCGTCAAGCCAATCGGCAGCATGGCATAAACCCTTGGAAAACCGAAATTCTTGACGAATTCCGCTACCAAGTTTCCGTCCCTGATGCGTTCTCAGACAAAGCCTAGTGGAAACGCGTGGTTTTTATAGCCGAGCGGCACAAGTTGTCTGGTAAATTTTGAACGTCTCTTTCGATCCCACCACGCGAAAACCGGCGGGCTCGCGGCGAGTCGACAATGCATTTAAAATGCTTTGCTTCCCTAGGAATCGGAGCGTTGGACATTGGACCTCGAAAATACGAATCAGCTCGCGTTGAGTTTGCGACACCTCGACCTCGAACATGTCGATGCGCTCGCTCGACGAATGGTCGACGCCCTCGCTCCGGGGATCGCATTTGGATTGGTCGGGACGTTGGGGGCAGGCAAGACGCGGATCGTCCAGTCGATGGCTGCGGCGACGGGCGTCGATCCTGCGGATGTGACGAGCCCCACGTTCACGCTGTTGCAAACGCATCACGGCTCGATCACGCTGCATCATTTGGATGCCTACCGCGTCACCGACGACGACGAATTTTTGGAGTTGGGCGTCGAGGAACTTTTTGACGATCCCCAGGCCTGGACCCTGGTTGAGTGGGCCGATCGTGTTCGCTCGGTGATGCCACGCGAAACCGTGTGGATCAAAATCGATATCCAGCAGGATGCCAATCACCGTCAAATCACAATGTTCACAGAGGACGACGCACTTTATGAATCGCTGCGTATGATCCACCAACGGTGTCTCGACGATGGCTGGGACGCCGCATGATCGACGCCGCCCGTTCGGTACTCGAAAATTGGCTCCAGCGATCCGGCATCCAAGCGATCGACCCGATCGAGTCGGGATTGAGCGGCGCGGCCGTATTTCGAATTACCACCACTGACGGCGAGATGTGGGCACTGAAACGCTATCCCATCCACACCTCGCTCTCGCGTGTGGACGAGATCCATCGCGTGATGGTCACGGCAAAACACAATGGCTGTGATCTTGTGCCTCAGTTGAAGCGATGTTCGTCCAACAACGCAGCGGTGGCCGATCGCAGCGGCATCGATGACGGACAACATGTTTGGGAATTGGCGCAGTGGGTTGCCGGAGAACCTTGGGCTGAGCCCATCGGGGGTGGCGATCTGTTTACGAGAGATCCGTCGGCGGATGCGGAAACCGAGCGACAACGTCACGAAGTGATGTCGCGCGGTGCATCTGCGATTGCGATTTTCCACCGCTCGGTTCGCTCGCTGGGGACTCACCAGCAACCGCCACCGTGCGTCTTGGCTCGTCAAAAACGGCTACAGGAATTGATCCCGCAGATGAATGCGATCATGGCGAGTGATCGAGCGCGGATCGAACATCCGCGTTTGCGGTTTTCGCTACAGATGGCGATCGAGCGATTTCGAGCCGACTGGAACCACGTCGCAGACTCGTTTCTTGCCACGCTCGCGGCGTTATCTCGCCAGTCTGTGCAAACGCAAATCGTGTTGCGTGACGTGCACGCGGAGCACATTTTTTTTGCAGATTCGCATGGCGGGGACTCGGTGACGACTCGCGTCGTGACAGGAATGATTGACTTTGACGCGGTTCGTATCGACGCCCCCGCAACCGATCTGGCTCGCTGGATCTCTAGCTTTTTGCCGATGTGTACTGATGTTCACAGTGCATGGCATTCGGTATTGGCGGGTTATCGGCTAGAATCGTCATTGAATGAACAGCAAGAAGTGCTTGCAAAACACGTAGCTCAAGTATCGGCCTGGATTAACCTCGCAAACTGGGCATCTTGGTTATTGCTTGAGAACCAGAGTTTTTCCTACGATGACGAGCACATTGCCCAGCGGATTGATCATTGGATTCGTGTGATTGATAAACTCGGAAGATGATCGGTTGGCTAAGCGAATTGGATTCACGGCAGAGAGCTTATTTAAAGCGTACTGAAAATGATAAATAAAAATGGCGGCAGTCTTCTTGGACTCGGATGTTTGTTGCTGACGTTGTTAGTCGGCGTCCCGCAAACCGCAACCGCGCAGACGGGATTCGACAATGACGGCAGTGTCTTTTCCGATTTCTCGCTCGGCGGTTTTGGTCAAGATACTGGTGATCCGGCGAAGTGGGAGGCAAAGTACTTTGTCGACGCTTCGGGAACACACGGTCGATTGGATGTCATTGTCAACGTGGACCGGGGATGGCATATCTATTCGGTGACCCAGCCTTCGGGCGGACCGATGAAGACAAACTTGTCGATCGAGTCACCCGAGTCGGTGAAATTGGCGGGCAAGTTTGCTCCCGACGAAGCGCCGCACAAGAGTGTGTCAGAGATATTCAAGGGGATTACGATCGAAGAGCACGGTGGACGTGTGGTTTGGTCGGCGCCGCTTGAGATACCCGCCGATTTTCGTGACTCTATTTCCATCGCGGTCGAGGCGCAAGTTTGTAAGCCCGACGGCGCTTGTATCCCGATCTCGGAAACTTTGACAGCCGCGTTCGCAGGCAACGTCACCGTTTCTGCCGCGATGACGCAAGCTGGGAATGCATCGGTTGAACCGGAGAAAAGTGTTGCCACAAAACCGTTTCGCGACGATGGTTACGAAGTCCAGTGGACTGCCGAGTTAACGCCCGCCACGGTGGCACCGGGCGAGCGTGCGACGTTAAAGCTGACAGCGATTCCTGATGCTGGATTCCACGTTTATCAATTGACCGTCGATGATGGTGACTTTTCGACCAACATGGTCGTGTCCGAGAAATCGGGACTTCGTGTTGGCGCACCCAAAGCGAGCAGTATCGCGGTCCCAGTGGATGCCAAATTGTTGCCAGGCGTGATGTTCCACAAAGGCACCGTCACATGGTCGGTGCCTGTTGAGGTTCCGAAAGACACTGAGCTTGGCACCCACAAAATCTCGGGCATGATCGCGTACCAAGCCTGTACCGATAAAAGTTGCCAACAACCAATGGCGCTGTCGTTTTCAACCACGCTGGAAGTGGGCAAGACAAACGCTTCTGCCACCTCGGCAGCGGTGCAGTTCACCAGCGCCAAACGCGCCGATGTCCTCGACGCGGCGGCGGAAACCGATTGGGTCGACAAACTGCAAGCCAAGCCTGCACCGGCTCCGCAAAACACGGGCAGCGATACGAACACGCTACCCACGGATGACAATGATGTGGCTGCGGCAGCGACCCAAGCCCCACGTAAAGATTCACTCGATGGCAAGGCGGCGGATTCCGCCGCTCATCCGGCAACCCCAGTTCAACCGATCGTAATCAACGATGGCGGCGACACCGAAGGACGCCCGTTTGCGGTCGTTCTGATGTTTGCGTTTTTGGGCGGAGTGATCCTGAACTTTATGCCGTGCGTGTTGCCCGTTGTGGGGCTGAAAGTGATGAGCTTTGTCCAGCAAGCGGGGGCGGATCGTAAGCGAGCGTTCCTGCTGAACTTCTTTTACGCGGCCGGTATCCTTTCGGTGTTCGCGTTGTTAACGGCGTTGGCGGTTGTCTTTTCGCTTTCCTGGGGCGAGCAGTTTACCTACTTGCCCGTGCGGCTTGGTTTGACGTTGTTGATGTTTGCGATGGCACTGAGCTACCTTGGCGTGTGGGAGATCCCGGCTCCGGGAATGGCGGGTGGCAAGGTGTCGCAAGACTTGCAAAAACGCGAAGGTTATCCCGGCGCGTTTGCCAAAGGTGCGTTTGCCACGGTGTTGTCGACGCCCTGTAGTGGCCCGTTTTTGGGAGCCATTTTTGGATTGACGATCGCCTTAACGGCCGCTGAAACGACCGCCTTGATGATGACGATCGGATTGGGAATGGCGATTCCTTATATCATGATCGGCATTTGGCCCAAGCTGGTGGCGTGGTTGCCCAAGCCAGGCAATTGGATGGAAACGCTAAAGGAATTTTTGGCGTTCTTGTTCTTGGCGACCGTGGCGTTCTTTTTCAACCAGTTCAGCGACGACCACAAAGTTCCTGTCTTTGTCACGCTGTTGGGCGTGTGGTTCGGTTGCTGGATCATCGGCAAAGTCCCGAACTGGGCCGACATCGAAAAACGGTTGGTTGCTTGGGTCAGCGGCGTGGGGATTGCCACCGCAATCGGTTTCATGGCGTTCCAATACTTAGGTGCCGAGCCAGCGCCTCAAGATGGAGTCAAGACAATCGCTTGGGAAGAATACAGCGAAGATCGTTTGCAAGAACTGCAAGCCGAAGGACGCACGGTAATGATCGACTTTACAGCCAAGTGGTGCGTGAACTGTATCGTCAATTACAACGTGGCACTGAACACCGAGGAAACTCGCAAAGTGATCGAGGAACTCGATGCGGTGCCGATGTTAGCTGATTGGACCGACCATAACCCCGAGATCAAATCGAAGCTGGCTGAATTGCAGAGTCGTTCGATTCCCGTTCTGGCTATCTACCCCGGATCCAACCCGAACCAACCGATTGTGCTACGCGATCTCGTCAGCCAATCCGCGGTGATTGACGCGTTACGGCAAGCCGGGGCGAGCGTTGACGATCCGGCGATCGCACGATCGAAAAAGTCGCCTTCCAAGTCGACTGCGTTTGTTCATTAACATGCTCGATTCCAACGAAACCATCGTGGCGATTGCGTCACCGACAACGCCTGCGATGCGAGGCATTGTTCGCATGTCGGGGCAATCGGTCGTCTCGATCCTGGAATCGGTGGGCGTCTCGACATCACACGCGAAACGCCCCCAGATCATTGACAGCCGGATCGATCTCGGGACACCGCTCGGTCCGATGGACGTGACGGTTTCGCTGTGGCCGACATCCCAAAGTTACACCGGGCAACCGTCGGCGGAACTGCACACGATCGGCTCGGCGCCGGTGTTGCAATCGATCGTAAGTGTATTGAGCTCTGCGGGAGCTCGCGCGGCGCGGCCTGGTGAATTTACGATGCGGGCGTTTTTGGCGGGGCGGTTGGATTTGCCGCAAGCCGAAGCGGTGCTGGGGGTCATCGAGGCAGAGCAACGTGGATCGCTTGAGCATGCGCTGAAACAATTGGCGGGTAATTTGTCCCGACCGCTCGAACAGATGCGTAGCGAGATGCTCGACCTGCTTGCGGATGTCGAAGCGGGGCTCGATTTTGTTGACGAAGACATTGAATTCATCAGTGACGTGTCATTGGTCGATCGGCTGAGTGTGATTCATGCGGCAGTCGAAAAGACGCGGCAATCAATGGAATCCCGCGGAGGCAACCGTTCGCGAGCGATCGTCGCGTTCCGTGGTAACCCCAACGCGGGTAAAAGCCACTTGATCAATGCATTGGTGGGGCACGATGTGGCGATCGTTGCGGATGTCGCAGGCACCACACGCGACATCGTATCGGTGGAAACCGTTCTCGATGGGCATGCGATCCAGTGGGTTGATACCGCCGGAATCGAAAGTCGGGCTCAGGAAGATCCGCTGTTTGAAATCACGGTCGCTTCGCAGGCTCAGGCGCTTCGTGCATCACAGAATGCCGACGTGCGAATTTGGTGCGTCGATGCGTCCAAGGATGATTTGGATGCACAGCGACGCTATTTTGAAACGCATGATGGTTCGTCCAAACGGTCGTCGATTGATATTTGGGTCGCCACAAAATCTGATCTGATCGAAACGAGGGTGGCGGAATCCGATTGGATTTACACCAGCGTGATTACGGGCGATGGTGTGGACCAGTTGCGTGATCACATTTCGCAATTTGTCGCGTCGCGTGACCAGGAAGAGGTCGGATCGATTATGGGCACCGCCGCACGCTGCTCGGGATCGCTCGCCCATGCTGCCGCCAGCATCGAAATGGCGATTCGTCTGGTGCAACATGGCGATGGTCATGAATTTGTCGCTTCGGAACTTCGCGTCGCTGTCGAGTCGCTTGGTGAGGTCACCGGGACGGTCTACACTGACGATATCCTGGATCGTGTCTTTGGTCGCTTCTGTATCGGAAAATAGACATGCAATCGCGGAATCAAAATATGGCTGCCCCGCGCCAAGATCGCTCGCGCCAAGATTGCTCGCGCCAAGATAGCTCGCGGGGGAAACCGATTCCAGCCGCAGTGCATGTGGCTCGGCATGATTCTCCGCTGGGCGTGATCTGGTCCGTATGGACAACGCGTGGGTTGTGGCGTTTGCAGTGGGGAAACGAACGTCCGGAATGTGCCGGGCAGATCCCTGCGAAAGCGGTTCGGAATTGGACGAAGTTGCTCGACGAACGATTGAGTTCTTTTTTCGAGTTTGGTTGCACCACGTTTGAGACGATCCAGGTCGACGAATCGAATTGGACCCCATTTATGAAGTCGGTCTATCGCCATTGCCGTGATATCCAACCCGGCACCACCCTCACCTACAAACAGCTTGCCGAGCGTGCGGGAAGCCCGCGTGCGAGCCGGGCGGTAGGCAGCAGCATGGCTCGCAATCGGATTCCCATCGTGATCCCGTGTCACCGCGTCGTTGCATCGTCGGGGCACCTTTGCGGATTTAGTGCTCCTGGTGGTCTAGAAACCAAACAATATTTGTTGGACTTGGAAAGCGACCAGGCGGTTCAGCTCACCGCAGCATTTGCATCGTAATTGGCTCGGCGATAAGCTTGCTCGCTTGCAATGTCCCTCCCTTGGCTGTGTTTCATTGCCAAGATGATTCACAGGAACCACCACCGAATTGCTGATTGCCAGCGTCCGCGGTGACGATGTTCACCTCAGTGGCGTGATGGAGACGCCGGTGGCTTGAATCGATTACGATTACGACAAAAGCAAACTCGACAAAAACGCATTCGCAAAAATTCGTACTCGCAAGAAAACTAAAACTCATGAGCCGCGATTTTATTTATTCCGACATTGCGAAAATGATCGATCACGCGTTGTTGGCACCTACACTTTCGACTGCGGATCTCGATCATGGAATCAGGTTAGCCTTGGCTTATGATGTGGCAAGCGTTTGCATCATGCCGTGTGCGGTGCCGCAGTGTGCAGAATTGCTTTCTGGCAGTACGGTCAAGACGTCGACGGTGATTGGATTTCCGCTTGGGGTGAATACCACTGCGGTCAAGCAAGCCGAGGCCGAGCGGGCAATCGCCGATGGCTGCCAAGAACTGGATATGGTTGTCAATATTTCCAAAGTGATCAGCGGCGATTGGACGTACGTTCGCGATGACATCGCCGCGGTAATCGATATCGCCCATGACGCCGGACAAAAAGTGAAAGTGATCTTCGAGAATTGCTACTTGAATGACGATAATAAGATTCGCCTCTGTCAGATTTGTGGCGAATTGAATGCAGACTGGGTCAAGACATCGACCGGTTTTGGAACCAGCGGTGCAACGGTCGAAGACCTGCAGTTGATGCGATCCCAGGCTCCCGACCACGTTCAGGTCAAGGCTGCCGGAGGTATACGTGATCTTGAAATGGTGTTAATAGTGCGGGCGATGGGCGTCACACGCGTCGGCGCCAGCCGGACAAAAGAAATGCTCGATGAGTGCCGATCCCAGCTTGGCATGCCTCCCATCGACGTAACCGCAGGCCCCACAAGCACTTACTGATTACGGTAAAAAAAGATGAGTACATCTTCTGGATTCCGTCGTTAGAAGTTTGCGGTTCGTTAACGTTTGGGAGCTCATTAGGGGCAAAAGTACTGGGGATTTAGGGTGAAAGTGCTGAAATTTGCGCCAGATTCTTCCGATAATATGAGCCCCCCACATTGCGGAACAACGTTTTTTGTAGTTTACTAGCGGTGTAGCGTAGCTTTACCCAGCGAACAGTTATCAGGCCCCTGAAATGAGGGGCCTGGATCAAGCTAGCTGGCGGGTGACCATTTCCGTCGTTTGCCCCACGACGCATTGTGTTGCCCGCCAGCTTTTTTTGTTTGTGGATTGACGGAAAACGGCAGCTTTTCCGCACCTGCTATCCCAGCGGCCTGTTTCTCTCGCCGCCCGACCGTGATCGATATTCACGCTCTTTTGTCGAAGGGCAATCGCAGTCGAATTGTTTTTTTTCGAGTAAGCGGTCAAAATAGAAGCACACGGCAGGAAAGCAGCCATTAACATCGTCCGTCAATTTATTCGACGTGTTCCCAGAGTTCCCTCATGACGACTCCTCTTCAAGCGATTCGCGATTTACTTAACGAAGACAAACGTTATCGCATCGAAGCTTATCAATTCATTCGCGAGTCGCTGCATTACGCTCACGAGAACAACGAGGCGACCAGCGCGGCGATGGCGGATGTCGATCCCTCGCCGGGAATTTCCTCCGAAAATCCGAATCACGTGACCGGGCAACAACTTTGCGAGTCGTGTCGACGTTACGCGATTGATCAATATGGCTATCTCGCCAAAATGGTTTTAGCGAATTGGGGCATCCGCTCGACAAGCGACCTCGGTGAATTGGTGTACAATCTGATTCGCATCGAACAGATGCGTAAAAGTGAAACCGATCGCCGCGAGGATTTTGATGACGTCTTTGATTTTGACGACGCGTTCGAGCCTCAGTTTGAACTTGTCGCACGCGACGAAGACTGAGTCGAAACGAACGCAGTCGATTTTTTGCGCCGGATTTCTTGTTGTCTGGCTGATTGCGATTTCGGCGATCAACGCAGCGGCTCAAGATACCGCGACTGCCGAACCCTCCACGCCAGCAGAATCCGCGGAGCAGGCGTCTTCCCCCCCCGATGAAAAGCCGCGTCGTACTTATCTGGGCCGCATTGTGGCGCAGCCGATGGGGCATCAAGGCGCTCCGTGGCTGATTCGTGACAACCGCGATGACGAAGAAAACGCGTCCGAGTCGTTTGTCCAATTGCAATTGACCGAGGGCATGGTCGTTTGTGACCTGGGATGCGGCAACGGTTACTGGACGCTGCCGATGGCCAAGAAAGTGGGCGAAAGCGGTCGAGTGCTGGCAGTCGACATCCAGCGTGAAATGCTACAGAAACTTCGCGTACGTGGTGCCAAAGCCAAACTGCGAAACATCGAACCGATTCTGGGAAAAGTCGACGATCCTAATCTGCCGCTCGGCGAAGTCGATCTGATTTTGATGGTCGATGTCTACCACGAATTTTCGCATCCCGAATCGATGCTGTGGCACATGCACCGCGCATTAAAACCCAACGGCGTCATTGCGCTGTTGGAGTACCGTGAGGAGGATCCTTCGGTGCCGATTAAGCCACTGCATAAGATGTCAAAAAATCAGATCATGAAGGAGTATGAAAAGAACCACTTCAAGCTGGTGAAAGAGTATAACATGCTGCCTTGGCAACATTTAATGTTCTTCGCCCGTGACGACAGTCCGCTTGAATCGGTGGATCCCATTCCTACCGCACAAGTTCTCGAAGCACTTCCCTAGACCAACGTCGCCTACCAACCTGCCTTTATTCCTCCCACCAAACGGAAGTCCCTCGCAATGGCTCCTAGTGTTCGCATCCGTCTTTCCGTCATGATGTTCCTGCAGTTCTTTATTTGGGGATCATGGTATGTCACTGCCCCTAATTTTCTGAGCACGATCGGATTCGAGGCGGCTGATTTTGGTAATACTTACTCGGTCGGCCCGATCGCCGGATTGCTGACCCCGCTGTTGGTTGGCTTGATTGCGGACCGTTTCTTCTCGGCTCAAAAAGTGCTCGCGATCCTGCATTTGCTCGGGGGCGTGATCATGTTTGGCGCGGTTTCGTTCATGAAGGGGGAATCGCCTTCGCCGTCAGTCATCAACTGGGGCTTCTTTCTCGGCTACATGCTGACCTATTATCCGACGCTGGCGTTGACCAACACGATCGCGCTGAAAAACATGTCGGATCCGGAAAAGGAGTTTCCTGGGATTCGGGTGCTCGGCACCATTGGCTGGATCGCGGCGGGTTTCGCATTGACCTTTACCGGTTACGAAACTAATTCGGGAATGTTTTACATGACCGCCGTTGCGGCGATCGCACTGGGCGTGTTTAGCTTTGCACTTCCCGATACCCCACCAGTCCGCTCGGACGAAAAGGTTTCGATCCGTCAGTTGTTCGGGCTCGATGCGTTAGCGCTATTAAAAGACCGTTCGTATTTGGTCTTTCTGGTCTCGTCGATGCTGATCTGTATTCCGCTCGCGTTCTACTACCAAATCACCAGCCGCGTGGTGGAGTTAACCGGATTGCCGATCGGCACAACGATGTCGTATGGCCAGATCTCAGAGATCGTGTTCATGTTGGTCATGCCATTCTTCTTCAAACGTCTCGGCGTCAAATGGATGCTCGCGATTGGCATGTTGGCCTGGGTGGGACGTTACACCTTGTTTGCCTTCGGTGCGACCGATGAAATTCGTTGGATGATTATCCTGGGCATCGTACTGCACGGCATCTGTTACGACTTTTTCTTTGTCACCGGACAAATCTATACCGACAAAAAGGCTCCGGAATCGGTTCGTGCCCAAGCCCAAGGGCTGTTGGTCATGTTGACACTTGGCCTGGGCATGATGATCGGGGCTCAGGTCGCCGGTAAAGTCGAAGGCCAACATACGACCCCCGAGTCCGTCCAATTTAGCGAGGTCGTGGTCGCCAAGACCAAACAAATCGACGAGGCCACAAAGGCGAACGTCAGCGAATCTGAAATTGCCATCATGCAAGAAGAAAAGACAGACGCTCGTCATTCCGAGCTCGCCGCGATCCAGTGGTATTGGTTATGGATGAAACCTGCTCTGTTTGCCTTGGCCGTGTTGGTCGGCTTCATCCTGCTGTTCCACGAGCGTGGTGTGGATATCGCCAAAGCCGACATTGAACCCATCGAGACCGCTCCCGTTGAGTGAACGCGGTGAAACAGATCCGCTCACGTCGCCCGTTGATTTTCTGGCGGCGTTTCGCGACCAAGCCTGCGAGCTTGGTTTTATCGCAGTAGGAGTCGCTCCGGCGATCGAGTCGCATGGTTTTTCGCAGTTAGCTCGCTGGATCGAAGCGGGCTACGCCGGCGAGATGGACTATATCGCAAACCGGCTAGACGCCTACCAGCATCCAAGCGGAGTGCTCGAAGGTTGCCGCAGCGTGATCGCGATGGCGTATCCCTACGACGCCGCGCCGCCCCGATCCGTTGTCTCGGGGGTGGGGCGGGTGGCACGCTATGCATGGCAAGGCGCCGATTACCACGACGTGATTCACCCCAAGCTAAAACAACTCGCAAAATCGATTCGCGAAACGTTTCCGGGGGCCACGGCACGCGGCGTCGTTGACACCGCACCGATCATGGAACGCGAGATTGCTCAACTGGCGGGGCTGGGATGGCGAGGAAAAAACACGCTGCTGCTGAACAAACGCCTGGGCAGCTATTTCTTTCTCGCCTGTGTTTTGACGGATGTCGAACTGCCCACCGACACGCCGCATGAATCGTCGCACTGTGGCACCTGCACAGCGTGTCTGGACGCCTGTCCCACCCAAGCATTTCCGCAAGCGGGGGTGCTCGATGCGACACGCTGTATCAGCTATCTGACGATCGAGAGTCGTAGCGAGATCGCAGACGACCTGCGTGAATCGATGGGGGATTGGGCATTTGGGTGCGATGTTTGCCAAGAGGTGTGCCCGTGGAATCGCAAACCGATGAGGCAGTACGAAGCTGAGGCACCGGCGCATCAACCGCTTGATGTTCTCGAGCTTCGATCACTCTTCTCGCTCGACGAAGCGGGGTTTCGCGAGCGATATCGCAAGACGCCGCTGTGGCGGACACGTCGCCGTGGCGTGTTACGTAACGCCGCACTGGTGCTCGGCAACCAACGCGATCCCGAATCCTTGCCCGCGTTGCGAATCGGGCTCGCGGACGAAGATGCCCTGGTTCGCGAAGCGTCGCAGTGGGCCGTCGACCAGATCCAGCGTGATTCACTTGGCTGAATTGACGAACTGGGACTTGTCCCA
>TARA_R110002073_G_scaffold3314_3_pt1 | contig 21599 bp, 20 predicted proteins | sample TARA_R110002073 | Tara Oceans TARA_R110002073 (sample SAMEA4397174) | marine metagenome | biome: Polar Biome; feature: [DCM] deep chlorophyll maximum layer (ENVO:01000326); material: water (ENVO:00002006), including particulate matter (ENVO:01000060) such as... | depth 40 m | reverse complement strand
TTTCGTCGGCGCCGTCGGCGCCTCCCATTCCCCTGCCCTAACGCTCTGCCGCCGCCGCTTCCTCCCTGGCCGACAACGAGACTTTGGATAGTACGATCCAGACGCCTTGCCTTCGGCGCCGGCGCCAGGTCCCGGGCAAAAAAAGAGGGCCCCCCTGTGTCGCGGACAGGAGAGCCCCAAGTTTCTCGGGGAGGAGAGTTAAAACCCCCTACGGAACATCCAGGGCGTGAACCGCCGCCAACATCTCGGACAGCACGTCCTCGCCTTCAGGCGTCACCACCAGGTGCAGCCGTGGCTGCCATGTCGCCTCGTCGACCTTTGCCGAGGCGACCATCCAGCCCTTCTGCGCCATCGCCCGCGCCGTGTTCACGAAATTGCTGCGGTCGACGTCGCGGCCCGTGGCCCGGGCCACGGCCGCGCGGGCGTCCCGCGTCGACACGGCTTCGCCCGTCTCCGCCATGAGCTTGCGAACGGCCATCAGCGTTAGAAGCTGTCTGCCCGTCAGCAGCGGATCATTCTCGGGCTGGCGTCCTTCGGCCGCCTCGCCCCCGCGTTTCGCACCCCTAACCATTTTCCGCCGAGCCGCTGTCATCGCGCTCCCCCTCAATTGGGACTGGGTTCATGAAGGCCCGCGAAGCGGCGCCTCTCATGGAACCCTGGCCTCGCCGAGAGCGGGGGTAGCAGAGGTCCAGGCCGCGACGAACGGCCGAAACGCTAGAGCCGCCCGGCGCGTCAGCGCCGATGGCGGCTCTTGTGTTTCGCAACGGATCGACGCGCCCGCCAGGGCTTGGCCTTGACCGCCGCGAGGGGCAGAGCCCCTTAGCGTCTACGGCCCTGTTGCCGTTTCGCCGTTTGCCGCCAAAGGGTTCTTGGGTTAAAAGCATGTGAGGGGATTTGTTTTAGCGCTGCACTCAACTAATTTCATTCGATTATGAACGAAAAACAGTCAAAGTCAACGCATAATGGTGCGGCGAAGTCCGGCCGCATGATCCGTGCTGCTCGTGGTTTGTTGGATTGGAACCAGCAAGACCTGGCACAAAAAGCAAATGTCGGTCTATCGACAGTACGTCGGATCGAGAACGGGACGGGACCTGTTGGACTTGCTACGAACTATTTTGCCGTCCGCAAGGCCTGTGAGGACGAGAACATTCGGTTTATCGACGAAAGCGACCAACCAGGCGTGATCGCCGGCGTTCTTCTCATCGATCCCGATTTGCGCAGTGATTCGTAGATTCGCCTCAGCGGCGGCTATCCACGACGAGTCAAAACTGTTCACACATCACTTAAAAACGTCCAAGTTTGATTCATTCGTTTTTCAATGAATCCAGCCGTGTAGCTGTGTGGTTTTAACACGTCGCTTCGGGACCACTCTATGGGTGATCACCCTACCCGCTTGCCAGTACCACATTTTGTGATACAGACTCGTCGCTCTTACAACAGAAAGGGAGCGCGGCGATAACGACCTAGCAGACAATAGAAAACCCGGCGGTTCGACGCGCCGGGTTCTCTGGAAAACCTAAATTCGGAGATCGAATAGCGTTTCCTGCGTCCATTCGTTCGAATCAGTCCTCCGAAATTAGGCCAGTTCTCCGATGTTGACAAGTCTTTTTGTCAGCAAACGAACTTGCTTGGCCAGATCGCCGCCTTCGGATACGGAGGCACGAGACGGATGCGTACCAACGCGCCTGGGTGCAAGTACCGCACCCGAGACAAAGATGGGCTCACACGGGCCTATAGAGCGGTCCTGGAGACCCTGAAACGGGCAGCCAACGATCAAGGGACGGCGATCCTGACCAACGGGGAGCTCGCTGCCAAGGCGGGCGTGAGCCGCCGTAGCGTCCAGGCGGCAACATCGCACCTGGCCGGCCTAGGCCTCATCCTGAAGATCGAGCGGCGCCGCACCAGGGACTACAGCGACCCCAATGTCTACCGCCTCGCAGGCCGCAAAAAATTTTCTCCGCAGGGGCGCAAAAATCGCACGCAGTTATCCCATAGGGATGAATCTATCCTACATACACCTTCACTGACATCTTCCGCTGCGGATGCAAGTTGTAACCTGGCCTTGAGGGAGGCCGAGGGGAAGCCGGAGGCGAGGCGTCCCCTCCCCCGGGCTCGTGCGCCGAAGACCCCTGCCCTCACCCGCCATGACCGGGAAAAGCTGACAGCGGGGCTTCGCAGGCTCGGGATCGATCTCGGCAACGACCTGGCTCTGACCGACGGTCAGCTCCTGGACCGGATCACCGAGCTCAGACGGGACCGCATACCCGGCTTCAACGAACGATCCTGGGGCTTCAGGGCCACCGTTCACGGCGTTCAGGCGTGGTTCGGCGTGATCGAAACGGTCGGCATGCTCAACGGCCAAATACCGCAGAAAGACGGGGGAATCCGCAATGCCGCGGCCTATCTCGGGGGCATTTTGTGGAAGGACGAAACGGATCCCCGCAAGACCGTCCTCGACTGGCTCGATATCGAGGCGCGGAAGGAACGCGAGGCTGAAAGCGCCCATGCACGGCAGGTCTACGCCGCGCGCCAGACCGTCAACGACGAGCTATTGGCCCAGGCTATCGAATTGATGGCCGAGGAACTGCCGCCGGAGGAGATTGCCTCCTGGGTCGGGCCGGCCTGGATCGTGGCGATTGCCGACGAAAGCGTCGTGATCGCCTACCCGACCAGGTTCCTGAAGGAATACGCCTGGACGAATTACCGATTGCCGATCCAACGCGCCCTCGCCAAGGCGCGGGGTGTCGCAACGTCCGTCAGGTTGGTGGTCCGGACCTCCGATATGAAGCGCAAGATGGATAGCTAGCTAGCAATAGATAGCGCGCAAATGATAGGTAGCAAGCTAGCTAATCATAGAAAGCTTTTGAAAGGTTGCAGACTAGATAGAATGTATGCTAGCTATCATATAAATACTTGCCAGCATTCTAGCTAGCTAGCAACAATTGGAGAACATGACATGAAGGTGGTTACGGTCGGAGGCGAGAAGGGCGGTGGCGGCAAAAGCACGATTTGCGTCAACCTGGCGGCGATGCACGCCAGGCGAGGGTTCGACGTGAAGCTGTTGAACCTCGACAGCCAGCCCACGGCGCAATTCTGGTCATCGCTGCGAAAAGATCATGAGCCGGCCTTGCCCGCCGTCCCATGTACGGCTTTGCAGGGAAGCAAAATTCATGTTGAAATCCGGGACGAGGCGAACCGCTACGATACGGTGTTCATCGATACGGGCGGGCGCGACAGCGTAGAGCTGCGCGCCGCCCTGACCGTCAGCGATGCGGTGATTCTGCCGATGGAAGCCAAAAACTTCACGGCGTGGACCATGGATAAGCTGCGAGAGGTTATTCTTGCGGCCTCGGCCGTGAACCCGAACTTGCTTGTGGGCGTCGTGCTCACCCGCGTGCTCGGCAGCTCGAAGGATCGGGAAGTCGGCCGAATGCGTGAATTCATGGCCGACTATCCTGAAATGCCGTTGATGAACACCGTCCTGGTCATGCGGAACGCTTATGACGACGCGGCCGGGCAGGGGATGTGCATCGAAGACATGCCGACCAGCGGCCCCGGGCCGAGACGGGATTTGAAGGCCTATACGGAAATATCCAATCTTTACGATGAGGTGTTCCATGCGAGCGATCACTAAGCCGCCTAGGATTGAGGGCAGTGACGAGAAAAAGCCGGATGCGGCTGATTTCATCAGCAGCGCGGCCGTTCAGTCGACGTCTGAAGGCGGTCGTGCCGTGCCGGCACATTCCGCCACAGCGGGCAGCGATAAGGAGCGGGTAGCGCCGTCGGACGACCATGCCGCCATGGCGGGGCAGGGGAGGGCGCGGCGCCTTATGGTGCAATGGAATACGCGTCTGCCAATTGATCTGGTCGACCGGATCGACGCGTTCAGTGCATCAAGCGGGGTTTCAAAGCAGCGCATCGCGGAAGATGCATTGCGACAATACTTCTCCAAAGAATCCTAGACTGGGGAGGATGATATGTCATTTGCGCTTACATACAGTGATATTACTGCTAAAGCAGAGGAAAAAATCAGATTCCTTTTAGCGCAGAATGAATACCTACAAGCAAACGGGGTATTCATTTTTTGGCATTCACTAACGTTCGGCAACTGGCATCAAGACGATTACGACCGTTTAAGTTCGCTTGTCGATGATCGGCCCAAATAATTATTGCGGCCTTCGGCCAAGTTAGATGTGTTCCGCTTCGTAAATGCGCCGGCATGGACCAGCCGACAGCACCTCCGATATTGCTAGCAAGCTAGCAAGGCCGCACCTTCAGGAATCCGGCCTTGTCGACAGAAATCACGGTGGCCGTCGACGAACAAAGGCGGTGACCGCCATCTACGCGGATAATTGCGCCGGCCTCGATAACAGCGAACTGGCCAGGTGATGATTTTCTCGATCGAACCAGGTTCAAAGGGCGTGCGAAAAGCCGCGGGCTGTCATTTGCCGGGTCCTTGAATGCATGCGGCGACAACGACCCCCGACTTGCGAAGACGAACCGTCCGGAGATGGGTGGATACCTGCCGGACAACTTCGAAGCCGTTAAGGCTGGCCCCCCTCATCAAAGCCGGGCGTGAAAGAGCCCGATGCGCTGAATGATCCCTGCTACGGGCTGGCGACGCCGGCCGGGCCGGTTGCACCGGCCCTCAACCTGCCAAGGCGGTTTCCGCTGCGCGGACCCTCCGCCTTTCGGTTGCCTGCGTCGCCAGCCCTCCGCTTTTAGGGCTCATCGCAACGGGCAATCACGCCCCAGTTTTGAAAGGACCAGACCATGTTTAACCGTAACGAAGTTCGCCTCCTCGGCCGGGTTTCAAACGTCTCCATCAAGACCGGTTCCAAAGGCAAGTACGCGATCGTCACCGTCGCCACCAACGAAGCCTACAAGGACAAGAACGACGAATGGCAGCAGTCCGCCACCTTCCATCGCGTCACGACCTTCTCGAAGAGCCTGGTCGAAAAGCTTGAGAAAAAGGTCAGCGTCGGCGACCTGATCGATGTCGAGGCCCGGTTGCAGAACAACAGCCGCGAGAAGGACGGCGATACCGTTTACTACATCGACATCGTGGCCACGCGGATCGGCATCGTCGCCTACAAGGCCGAGAAAACCGAAGAACGCGATGCGGCCTAAACAGCAACACCTTCCTGCAATCTCGGGGCGCCTTATCGGCGTCCCTTTTTTTGCGCTTGGAGCGGGAAGGGGAGAGCAGGGCGAGCCGTGGTTAAACTCTCGCTAATGTTTTGAGGGTATCAAGCGCCGTGGTCACGACAGCCGAACGGCTGACGTTATGGATCTTCGCGAAGACATCGATCCGGCGCCGTGCATCCTCTGCCAAAGTGTCGAATTTTGGCTGATACCTGGCGGCATCACGCGGACAGGTCTTCCATTCAATAACTGGCAATTGGATCAGCGCAGCCAGGCCTGAGTCCAGTTGAGGCAGTAGCGGTTTCAGATCCTGCGGAATGGAGAGTCGGGCGGACATCGGGTTCTCCTGGCTTGGAGTGCACAGTTTAAGACCGTGAGGGCAGTCCGTAAACCCGCGTGTTCCGTGGGATTTGCGGCGTGTGTTCTCTATCTCAATCGACGTGCGCGATCTGGGCCGTGCGTGTGTGGCCTTTCTTTGCCGGCATGTTTCTTCTAAATTCATAATGCTACGGCTTTACAAAGGGTTGCCAGGGTATCGGAGCCTGCGGCATACTCGGAGCGAGCAGTACATTTTGTTAAACACAAAATGCCGCTCGGTTTCGCAGACCCCACAAAGCGGGGTTGCTCAACTCCAGGCCCGGAAGATCAACGGGCCAGTACATCGGCCGACTTCGCGCTTCGCGCTCAATCGGCTGGGCAGGGGGAAATCAGGTGCAAGGACGAGGACGCCCGAAAAAGGATGCCGGCGATCGCAAGGATTGCTTCATCGCCTTTCGGGCCACCTGGTCAGAACGGCGCCTGCTGGAGAAGCGGGCCAAGGCCCACGACCTCAAATTGACGCCCTACGTCTATCAAATGGCCTTGATGGACCCAGAAGCCGCCCCAAAGCGTCCAGAGCGGGAAACGGAGCGTAAGAAGCTCGTCCGGGGCCTGATCAATCAGCTTTCCTGGCTGGGCAACAACATGAACCAGGTCGCGACAGTCCTGAATACGACCGGCGACATCAACCACAAGCGCGTCAAAGGCCTCGAATCCCTGATGGAACAGATCGAGGCGCTGATCCGCGAAGCGGCGGGCCTGCGGAAATGATCGCCAAGGATTCCGGCACCGGCAAGTCGTTCATCGGCCTTGTCCGCTACCTGGAACACGGCAAGGCCGGAGAGCATGCCGATAGGGTGGAATGGACCCACGGCCACAATCTTTGGACCAACGACATGGCGACGGCAGCCGTCATCATGCGCGAGACGGCCGCCGGCAACGACAACGGCCGCCTGCAAAAGCCGGTCTACCACTTCTCGATCAACTGGCATCCCGAAGAGAGCTCACGGGTCGACAAGGCAACGGCTCTAACGATCGCCCAAGAGGCTTTGAAAGACCTCGGGCTTGACCAGCACCAGGCGCTCATCGTCGCCCATTCCGACCGCGAGCATTTCCATCTTCACGTCGTGGTCAACCGTCACAATCCGGAGTTGGGAAAAGCCTGGAATCCGGACTTCACCTACGTGAAGCTCGAAAAGGCCATGGCGCGTCTTTCTCTGGAACACGGGTTCGAGATTGTTCCCGGGTTCCACAATTCAAAGGAGCTGGGAATATCGCCCCCAACGGTCGATATGAACCTTCCAAGCAGCGCCGCCGAATTCGAAGATCGCACAGGCCGAAAATCCTTCATCACGAAGGCCCGCGAGGATCTTGCTGACGTGTTCGAGCGGTCGACGAGTTGGGACGAGCTGACGGCCGCGGCCGGCGACAAAGGCTATTCCATCGAGCGCCGCGGCAACGGCATGGTCGTTACCGACGGCGCCCATTTTGCAAAGCCCAGCAGCATCGACCGGGAATTCAGCCGTCACAGTCTGGAACGCCGCTTCGGGGAGGCGTTGACGGCATTCAACCAGCGGACCGGCTACGAGAAAAGCAGCGGCCGCGATCAGGCGCCTGAAACGCAATCGCGGGAAAACCTCAGTTCCAAGGCCTTCGCGGACAAGATCCGCGACGACGTCCTTGCCCATGTGAAGGCGTCCGGTTCCTGGCAAAGTCTCGAATCACGCCTTGCCAGCGAAGGGCTGGTACTGGTGCAGCGGGGCAGGGGGATCGTGATTTCCGACGGTCCCCATCAAGCAAAGCTTTCAGAGGTATCGCGCGAACACGGCGTTGCCTTCCTTAACAAGAAATTCGATCAAACCTACAAGGATCATCTGTACGCCGCCCGGCGGCCGAACGACGGTCTGGACCGGGCCGCGCGCGCAAGGGAAATCACCGCCGCCCTGCATCATCTCGACCGACACAAAGCCGACCTGGCGACGATCGAGGCCCGTAGAACCGAATTGACGGAAATCGTCGCCAAAACGCAACCGGCCATGGAGCAGATCGCCGCCATCGGCCAGCAAAAACGTCGCCTCAACGATCTTTTCGAGCGCATCTACGACGATCCCGAGAAGGCTAAAGCAAAGTTCGAGACGGCGCGCAGCAAGGGCAGCGCCAAGGCCTTTGACCAATTCCGAGACGATCCGCGAAAATTCGGAACCTTGCGGGGCCACGGCATCGGTCCAATGGCCAACGGCGAGAGGAACAAGGCCAAACAAGCCCATCGCCAGGCCGTTGACGCCTCCAAGGCCTACCAGCGAACGGTTAAGAACGTGCAAGACAACCGGCGCCAGATCGATCATGACGTGTCGCGTTATAAAGCCGCGCGCGGAGAGCTTTCGCTAATTGCCGGCCGGGAAGTCTCCCGGGAAGACCTGGCGCACGTCCATAAGTTCCGCCGATCGACCCATTGGGCAAAAGGCATGGGCAACCAGATAATCGCCGGAGAAAGAACGGCACAGCTTGAGACGGCCATCCTTCAATCGGCAAAGGGACTTTCGATCGAAAACATCAGAGAGCTGCCTTTGGGCTCCGACGTGCGATCTGCCCGCATCCAATCCGTTGTTTCCGAGCTGAGAACAGCCCGCGATGAACGCCGCGCCATGTTCAAGGAAGCCACAAGGGAAGCCGATCTTGCCTTGGGCGGCGATCAGCGAGGCACAGGCGATTGGAACGTGGGCCGCCTGGTCAAACATGGCTCCGACCACTACGAACACGACAAAACCAACAGCAACAGCTATTACGTCACCCTCGAAAACGACAAGGGCGAGAGTCGGACGATCTGGGGCGTGGACCTTGGACGCGCCATGGACGAGGCCGATCCGAAAGCCGGCGACAAGATCGGACTTGAGCATATGGGCGCCAAAATGGTGACCCTACCCGACGGCACTGCAGCGAAGCGGAATACGTGGAAGGTTCACACGGATATCGAGAACCAACCGACACTCGATCCTGAACGGGCTGCAAGGGCCGTTACGCGAAAGAAGATCATCGCCGAAAAGTTCGGGGAGTTCCGGGCCGCCCAGGAACGACCCGCACCAAAGGATCTCCCTCTCACTGCCGGTCCCGCCGATCGCGCCGCCTACGAGGCAGTCGATCGATATGCCACCGCGCGCAATCAGATCAAGCATTCATCCTCAAAAGAGACCATCGCCAAGGTGCAAGATGCCGCCCGGGACGTGGACAAACACGGCGCCCTGGGACGAAAATACCTGCCATACCATGGCCTCGATAAACGGGTACTCCGCACAGACTTGAAGGCTTCCAGGAAACTTCAATACGCCCGGAACCGCATCGAGCGCGCCGCCACCGATCAGGGTCTCGGCAAGCGTCTCGGCCAGTCGACCGCCAAGGTTGCCGGCGCCGTCAGGGACATCGCAGGCCGCTTTGTATCGCGCGCCAAGGAAAGGGAACGTGAACGATGAACCGCAGTGTATTCACCGCCGCTCTGATTCTTATCTCTGCGCCGGCCGTGGCCGAAACGCCTCAACCCACCCCTGACGACGTCCAGAAGGTTTGTGCGTCATTGGAAACCGTTGTTCGCCTGGCCGTCGAGCAGCGGGCCGGCCAAAATCTTACACCTCGGCTGCAGGTCGCGTTGGCTGCCCATGAGCGCCTGAATTGTCACCCGTTCGGCCTCGTCAACACCTTGACGCTGACCGTTCCGGGCGTCGATCTGACGAGGTTCCTGCCGAACCCGTAATCTGGCTAACCCGTAAACTGTGGGGCAGGCTACCGGGAACCACTCGATCCCGTCCGCCAACATGCGGCCTCCTGGTGCTCTCCATCACTGCTAATGCCGACGCAGCAACGTCAGACACGCCGTCTCCTTGATTCTGGCCGGGTTTGCCGTCCGGCACAGTCAGGCCGCTTCTCCCGGCCTGGCCGACGTTTGCAACCGGCTTGAAACCATCCTGGGGCATGGTGTTGACGACATTGTGGGCGGCAATCATGCCATCCGCGTCGACATTGCCTTCAGCGCCCACCTTCCGCCTGGACTGCCCCGCCGAAGGGCTCTTGCGGCCTCTGAAACTGCGCTAAACCAGACACTAGGGGCGTCAATGATTGTATGTGCGTATCCGGCCGCAAGCTGCATGACGTAACGGGCCGCACGACTGTGTTTTCGGAGATGCGGGACTGGATGCGAAGCGCCTGGCTGGCAATTCGGACTCGTCAGGTGCATCAAAGTGATGTAACGTGATGCACATAATTTGTGAGCTGCTAAATGTAGAGGAAACGTCAAGTATGCCACGGTTGAGGAAGGCGACGCGCATCACTGTAAGCCTGCCTGATGATGAACATAGCGCCCTCGCGGCGTTGGCCGAGCTCCACGATGTCTCGCTCTCGTGGCTAACACGAAAAGCCGTTGTCGAATTCCTGGAGCGTTATGAGCGCGAAGATGAACAGCTTCCGCTCGACCTGCCTTTTAACGGCCAGAAAGGGAAGGGGAGATGAACAATCTTGCCCTTGCCGAAACCACGGATTTTTATCGCGTCGATGCATCCCTGAAGCTCGACAAGGATAGACGTGCCCTTTTGGGGCAGTTCATGACTCCGGCGCCCATCGGCCGGTTCATGGCGAACCTCTTCACAAAGACCGAAGGTGACATGCGTGTCCTTGATCCGGGAGCAGGCGTTGGTTCACTGACAGCCGCTCTCGTCGAGCGGATCACCACGGCAAGGGTCAAGCCTCGGTCGGTTCATTTCGATTGCTATGAAATCGATCCGGTCTTGAACGGCTATCTCCGTGACACCCTCCGGGAAGCAGAAACCCAATGCACACATGCGCAAATCAATGCGAGCAGCCGGCTTGTTGAGGATGATTTCATTCTCAGCCACAAATTCGGTCTGCAGTCGGATATTTTCGATAATACCGGGAATGATAATGGCGGCTACACGCACGCCATCCTGAATCCGCCCTATAAGAAGATCAATTCCAGCTCGCCGCATCGCGCCGCATTGCGTAAGGCGGGAATCGAAACATCAAACCTCTATACCGGATTTGTGTTTCTTGCCGCACAGCGATTGCGACCGGGCGGGGAGTTGGTGGCCATCATTCCCCGTTCTTTCTGCAACGGTCCGTATTTCAAACCGTTCCGCGAACAGTTTTTCGCGATGATGAGCCTTTGCCACATCCATATCTTTGAAAAGCGCAATCACGCATTCAAAGACGATGCAGTCCTCCAGGAAAACATCATCATTCATGCCGTGAAGGGGCAAAAGCCTTCGACGGTCACGATTACCACCAGTTGCGGCGCTGCGTTCGAGATTGATCCCGAGCATCAGACCTGTACCGCAGAGGATATGACTCAGCGCACTGTGCCCTATGAGGCGGTTATCCGCGCCAACGACCCTGACCGATTTGTCCATATCGCCACCAATGAGCTGGAGCAGGGCATTGTGGATCGGATGGCACATTTTAAGGCGACGCTCCCGGACATCGGAATCGAGGTATCGACGGGGCCGGTTGTCGACTTCCGCTTGAAAGTGGATTTGCGGGCGCAGCCGGAGAAGGGTACGGCGCCGTTACTCTATGCGGCGCATTTTCAAGGGGGCGTTCTTACATGGCCGAAGACCATGCGGAAGCCAAACGCCATTCGCGTTTCGGATGAAAGCCGTAGGTGGCTTTGGGTTAATGACGGTAATTATGTCATCACACGGCGTTTCACGTCCAAGGAAGAAAACCGCCGAATAGTTTCCTCGATATACAATTCCGGCCTGCCTGGGGAGCTTGTCGGATTCGAGAACCATTTGAACGTCTTTCATGCCAAGCAAAGAGGCATGTCCCGTGCCCTGGCGGTTGGACTCAGCCTTTACTTAAATTGCAGCCTCGTTGATCGGTATTTTCGTCAATTCAACGGGCATACGCAGGTTAATGCGACAGATCTGCGATCGCTACGCTATCCGGACAAGGAAACTCTGGAGCGTATTGGGACGGAGAATGACGGAAAGCCACTCTCCCAACAGGCTATAGACAACATTATCGAGGGGGAGCTTATCCATATGGCAGACGACAATAATCCGCTTACCGCGCAGCAGAAAATTGATGAGGCATTAATCATCCTAAAAGCCCTCGGGGTGCCGCGCGGGCAACAAAACGAACGCTCGGCTTTGACCCTGCTCGCGCTCCTTGACCTGAAACCGTCAGGCACGTGGAACGAACTGGAGCGTCCCCTGATGGGGATCACGCCCATCATGGACTACACCCGCGAGCACTATGGCCGCGAGTATGCGCCAAACACGCGAGAGACGTTCCGGCGGCAGACCATGCATCAGTTCGTCGAGGCCGGTATCGCAATCTATAATCCCGATGAACCGACCCGGCCTGTCAACAGCCCGAAGGCCTGCTACCAGATCAGCGATGAAGCCTATCAGGTGATCCTGACCTTCGGCACTGACGCCTGGCAGGCAACGCTTGATGCGTATCTGGAAGGGCAGGAAACCCTTGCCGCGAAGTGGGCCAAACATCGCCAGATGCAGATGATCCCGGTGAAGGTAGCGGACGGTAAGGAAATCGCGCTGACCCCCGGCGCGCATAGCGAACTTATCAAGGACATCATCACCGAGTTTGCGCCGCGTTTCGCCCCCGGTGCCGAAGTCATTTATGTCGGTGATACGGGCGACAAAGTCGGATATTTCGAGAAACAGCGGCTTGCCGAACTTGGAGTATCCGTCGATAAGCACGGCAAAATGCCGGACGTTGTGCTGTATTTCGGCGAGAAAAACTGGCTCTTGCTCGTTGAGTCGGTCACCAGCCACGGGCCGGTCGATGCCAAACGGCACAACGAGCTGGCCACCCTGTTCGCCGATGCAATGCCGGGCCTCGTGTACGTCACGGCATTTCCGAGTCGGGCCATCATGGGCCGTTATCTCGGCGAAATTTCATGGGAAACGGAAGTGTGGTGCGCAGACGCGCCGACCCATCTCATTCATTTCAACGGCGAGCGTTTTCTTGGGCCGTATGAGAGAGATGAAAAATGAAGCAGGAAAAGTTGACCGCAGGAGTTGGATGATTGCGCGTCAAGCATATTGAAATTCGGAATTTTCGCGGAATCAGGTTCCTTTCCTGGAGCGTGAAAGGTGATTTCAATTGTCTGATTGGCGCAGGCGATTCCTGCAAAACAACGATCCTCACTGCTCTGGACTTCGCACTTTCCCCCCGTTCGACACTTCTTTTCGATGACACTGATTTTTATAATCAGGACGTTGGGCAGGACATCGTCATTCAGGTCACCTTGAGTGAATGGGATGAGGCACAGCCCGACATCCAGAAGTTCTTCCAGGAAAGCAAATTTGCTCAATACAAATGCGGACTTGATGCGACCGGCCCGCTCCCCGAGCCTGCGGACGATGGTAAGGTCGCGATTTCGCTCTTGCTGCATGTTGACAAGAGCCTCGAACCAAAATGGTTTGTCGCCAGGGGCAAGGATGAGGGTGACGCGACAGACAAGAAGCCGATTTACGGAGGTGATCGAGCGGTCTTCGGCTTAAGCCGGATCGATATATTTTCCGATTTTCACTTCACATGGGGCCGCAACACAATCCTGACGAGGCTTAGTGCCGAAAACAGCACAGGCGACCTCCGCAGTGTGCTGTCAGAACTCACACGAGAGGTTCGCCAAACGGATATCGCCGCCCATCCCAGTATTGCTGCGTGCCAAACGGTCGCTGACAGCGTGAAAGATGAAGCCGGGCGGGCCGGCGTCAAACTGTCTGCCTTATCGCCAAGGATCGATATTCAGCGACAATCGCTCAGTGCAGGCGCCTTGTCATTGCACGAGGATGAGGTTCCTTTGCGCAACAAGGGGAGCGGTTCGAAGAAGCTCATCGGAGCGGCCATGCAGATGAAGCTGCATGACGGTAAAAACATATCGCTGATCGATGAAATCGAGGTTGGGCTGGAGCCGCACCGGATCAGGGGCCTGATCTACAAGCTCAGGAATTCGGCGCAGCAAATTTTTGCGACGACTCATTCTCCGGTCGTGATTAGGGAACTGACGGTTGCCAACAACGAATTACATGTCTGCAAACGCGACGGGACTGGTCTGGTCGCCGTCCAAAGCCTCACATCCATTCCTGATATTCAGCGACGCGTGCGATCTAACGCGGAAGCTTTTCTCGGGAGCCGGATCATAGCCTGCGAAGGCTTGACCGAAATCGGCTGCTTGCGCGCCTATGATACTTACCGCTTCGATGCAGCCAATGCGCCGGTCTGGAGTCTCGCAACCTCATATTTCAACTGCGGGGGTGCAAGCGAAATCAAATCCGTTTGTCCGCAGTTGATCGCACTCGGTTATGAAACCGCCGCTCTCTGCGACAACGATGCCCCGACCCAACTCAGTGACGCGGATATTCAGAACCTCACGGCGGCAGGCGCGCATGTCTGTCAGTGGGATGACGGCAATTCGACCGAGCGTCAGCTTTTCGCTGAATTTCCGTGGGAACGTTTGCCGGCGTTTCTGACCGCGATCAGTGAGAATCACGACACGCTTGAGCACGCGACGATCATCGACTGCGTTCGGACTTCCGCCGGTGTTGCCGGGCACAATCTTGACGCTGACCCAACCACATGGCTGGAAAATCCCGCGCTTCGAAAGGTGATTGGCGACGTGGCGCATGAACACAAGTGGATCAAGCGCATTGATTACGCCGAAAAAGCCTTCACCCTTGCATTACCGTTACTTTCCGATGCTGGCGTCCTGAAGACGAGGCTCGGTGTGTTGTGGGACTGGTTGCAGCGCAATGAGTGATGAGGTCTACGAAGCGATAGCGCGGTCGCACTCGGGTTTTGTGGACGCACCGGCAGGCTGCGGAAAGACCGAAGCTATCGTTAGGACGGTAGGACGGTTTTGCGACAGTCCCCAACTCGTGCTTACCCACACTCATGCCGGCGTCGATGCACTCCGTCAGCGATTTCGGGAGCGCAAGGTTCCGCAAAGAAATTACCATGTCGATACGATTGCCGGTTGGTGCTGGGGCTGGGTGAGGCGATATCCCCGGTCCGCCCGCTATGTCGGCTCCACCGACTTCGCAGACTGGAATGCCGTCTACCTGGCAATGGTAAACCTTCTGCAAATGGAGTTCGTCAGACGTGGCGTTCTCAACTCCTATACCGGCACCATAGTTGATGAATATCAAGACTGTACTGTCCCGATGCACGAGCTTATCGTCGCGCTGGCAACGCTTCTCCCGTGCCGCGTGCTCGGAGACGAACTGCAAGGGGTCTTCGATTTCAAAGAACCATTGGTGGCCTGGAATGACGTAAAGTCAGCGTTCCAGACAGACCTTGGCAGTCTGGAAACTCCGCACCGTTGGATCAAGGCAGGGAACGAACCGTTGGGACGCTGGCTCCTGAATTCACGGCCGACGTTCCGGCAGGGGCGCGAACCGGATTTTCGTGGCAGCCCTATCGTGAGGCAACAGATTGCTTATCGTGACCTTAATGCTGATCTTATTCGACTAACCCATGCAAAGCAGGGCAGGATATGCGTTATCGGTCCGAAGGCGCATGGATTGTCCAAAGGCGTTCAGACCACGCTGGTCAAGCAGAAGTACCGGATTCTGGAGCCGAACGAACTCAGCACGCTTCGGGATTTGGTCTCGGTTCTTGCAGATGGGACAGTTACTCAAAAAGCGCGAGCCGCGTTGAAGTTCCTAACGACGGCCTACGGAAGCGTTCCGGCACCCGACCAAACCTTTATCGGCAAGATTCTTCGCTGTGAAACGCAGCGAGTGAATCGGCCCGATCGCCGGAATCTATGCCGGACGCACACAGAAGGGATCACGCCTCATCTCCTGCTTGATCTGCTGGCTTATCTGGAGAACCTGAATCAGGTGAACCTGAAGTTATATGAGTCGGTCAGTGCACTACGCTGTATTCTCGAAGAGCACACTAAAACCGGTGCGGAGCTTTCCGCTCTCTATGCAGACGAGATTGCGAGTCGGAAGCACCAGAACAGAAGCAGTGTCTTTCGATGTAGCGGTAGCACGCTTCTGGTCAAGGGCCTTGAATTTGACCACGCGGTCATACTTCGTGGAGGCGATGACTGGGGCACACATCGCGACCTATATGTCGCGCTCACGCGCGGTGCGAAGTCCACCACCCTGATAGAATTGACGAACTAGCCATGGGAGACGAACCCCGCATGACAACGTTTGAGTTGAAGCAAGGTGAGCCAACCACGCTCAACTTCAATCGGCCTGTGAAGTTCAAAATCCAGTTCGTAATGGGAACATACATCGAGGGCGTCATACCTCCCAACAGCGACTTCACGGTATGCAACCGTGGTGATATTGCGGAATTCTCCGTTATAATCGACGACGACACGATGAAGGAAATCAGCCTCGTCGAAGCGCCGGCCGATTTTCAGGAATGACATCCTTCGCCGTGACATTCCGCATCGGAAATTTTAGGGATCGCCGACTTTCGCCAACACCTGACTTTTCACTTCCTCATTCTCGAACACACAGGTATCGATGCCCGTCGCACCGGAAAAATCGGCTTCGAGTAGGTTTTCCGCGCGCCGGAAGTCGGCGTTCTGAAAATGGACTTCCTTGAAAGAAGCACCGGCCAGATCAGCGCCGTCGAACGGCGGATACAATACTTGCATTAGCCCGGTGCTCCCGTCTGAATTCTCGACCTCCTCGTAAATTGTCTCCGCCGGCGGTTCCGCCCATTCAAGCACGGCGCCGCGAAAAACGGCGTCGCGAAGATTAGCCTCGCAAAAACTGCAATCGATGATCTTCACCGGCGGCGATAACGACGGCAAGCCGTGGAACGGGTTGAATCGGGAAAAGGTAACATCGGAGCAATCCACAAACCCGAAATCGGTTCTCATCAGGCTCACCTCTTCGCGGCTGGTCAGGGTTCCCCACTCGCCGTCGTAAAACGTCGAACCGCGAATGGATCGGATATCGTTCGCCTTTAACGAGAAGTCGCTGAGTTTAATACCTCTGAAATCGATGTCGGTTTTCCCGAGCCGGCCCAGACGGCGAATAGCGCCCGCAATTCGTAAACGTCCCTCTTCGGTGTCCCAGCGCTTGAAATCCTGGATTTCTTCCTGGTAGCGCCGCCCCTCCAGCTTCTTGTCCCGCCAGTGAACGATCAGGGCCAACACAATGCCGAAGAAGACGAGATCGAGGAAAAAACCCGTGGCCTCGACAAAGACCCCCGACCAATACCCGTCGCGGAAGTCAGGTAGAGCAAGGTAGATTCCGGCCAGGCTCGCTATGACCAATAATGACAGAATGATCGCAGCAATCGTCGCCTGCGGAGCTTCGGGGTCGGATATCCGCCCAAAGAAGCGTTTCACCCGCTCAATTACTCCGATCCGCCGTTTTGCTTTCTTTCTGGACATGCCAAGTTCCGATGTCTCGCCACGGCCCATAATTCTCATATTTGGTGCCGCAATAATGGATTTGTCTTAGCGCGTCCGGCTTTGCCGGTCGGGCTGTCGTGAACCGAACCCCGTTGCCGGGTTTCGGCCGTTCGGCATCCATCCCTCGCGATACTTCTCGGAAAATGTCGCCACGCTTTGACCGCAGGTTTCCGACACTACCAATGAGCGCGTTCAAGCCGCATTCAAGCATCTCAACGTTTATAGATTAGTGAATGCCAAATAGTTACATCCGTGGCATGGCTTTCAGGTTGCGTAGTCGGCCGCACACGGCCTGATTTTTCAATCAACCCGTCTTGTCGAGCCCGACGCATCACCCCGCCTAGGGCGCGTGCCTCACTTGGCTTCTGAAGTCCAGTTGCCCATACATCGTCAGGCGTTAATTCTGGCATACTCTCTGCCACTTGGCGCACTGCTGCGTATGCCAATTCGGGCCAATCGCTATCTGTCATGTAGACCTCACAAAGACCTTCCAGGAGATGATGATCGTTAACTTGCCACGGAAGTCTGCATCGAGCATATGTGCCTTTGGCGCTCCCGTCCGCCTGCTCGCCGAGAACCGACCGGACCAAGCCCTACGCGCGCTGCCAGTGTGGCGCTTTGTCTGAGATCGAAACTAAGATCACCGCTGAACAGGGACGACAAAAGACGTTTACCGAGGATATCATTTACGATTCGCAAACGGTGCACAGAAGGAAGCTACGATGGAAGGGCGGTCTTGCGGGAATCACTCGATCCCGGCCGCCAAAGTGCGGCCTCCTGCGGGTGATTTATTCCCCGGCGCCCGCCGTCGAGTGCTCCCGTCCGAAAGGCCGGCCTCCTTGCGCTCTCCTCCATAAAGCAAGACCGGCGACCCTCACGGGCCGCCGGTCTCTGTAGCTCAAAGAGCCGCCTAACGAACGCTCAATTGTCACCCGTAAGCGGGATGACCGCAATATTCAAAGCCCCACCCTCAATGGAAGGCCGATCCGGCAAGTCTCCAGTTGAGCTACTGGCGCCATCTCTTGCGAGCGCCAGTAGCTCAACTGGAGAGAGCCGCCGCCTAACGAACGGCAAGATGCGGGTTCGAATCCCGCCTGGCGCTGCCTCCCTACAGTCGTTAGCACCAGGCGGGATCCGACCCCGCGCCGTCGTACAGGCGGCGGCACCCGGTTCGGCAACTGCTTTTTGACCCACCCACTGTTGTTGACGGCCGCATGCCGCGGCCGACGGTGAGGATTTTTTTGTCGCGCCTGGCGGCGCTCTCAACCTCATTTCCAGCTTAAGCCGTTCCCTGCGCCTTCCTCCAAGGCCCCCGGCCAGGCCGGCCCGCTCCGTTCGCTGCGCTCCCGTGTTGGCCTGGCTAAACCCCTCGAAATTCGCAACGGCGAATTGTCGAGGGGCGGAAACCTTGGCGGCTTGGAGAACGGCGCGAGGTCTTCGACGCTCGCCGCTGGGCAGAGGTTGAATGCGCGCTTTTGTGCAGAAAAAAGGAGAGTTATCCCATGACCATTCAAATGATCCCCCTGAAAAACCTGACCCTGTCCCCGGCCAACGTCCGCAAGGTCAAGACTTCCACGGCGGGCCTGGAGGTCAGCATCGCCAGCGTGGGGCTGCTGCAAAACCTCGTCGTGAAACCGAACGGCAAGGCGGGCCACTTCGAGGTGATCGGCGGCAAGCGCCGGTTCATCGCCCTGACCAATCTGGCGAAGGCGGGCAAGCACTCTGAAATCACGGATAGCACGGAATTTCCGTGCAAGGTGGATGATGCGACGACAGGCAAGGAACAAAGTCTGGCCGAGAACTTCCAGCGGGAAGCCATGCACCCGGCGGACGAGTTCGAAGCGTTCCAGGCCCTCATTGACGAAGGCAAGACGCCGAAGGACATCGCGGCCCGGTTCGGGATCAAGGTCCGGGACGTTGAAAAGCGTCTCGCCTTGGCCGCCGTGCATCCGAAAATCCTGAAAGCCTACCGGGCGGGCGACCTGACCCTTGACGAAGTGATGGCCTTCACCGTGGCCACGTCCCCGGCCCGACAGGCCGAAGTGTTCGACGGCCTCGGGAGCGTGCCGACCTACGCCAACAAGGTACGGTGGATCAAAGACCAGTTGACCACCGACAAGGCGACGGCCTCAAACCCCCTGGCCGTGTTCGTCGGGATCGACGCCTATAAGGCGGCGGGCGGGACCGTCACAACAGACCTGTTTTCCGAAAACGATCACTCCTACCTGGACGACGGCGAATTGCTGGTGAAGCTGGCGACGGAGAAGCTGTGCGGCATGGTCCAGGAGGCCCTTGCAGACGGCTGGGCCTGGGCACACGGCGACCTTGAGAAGGAATGGGAGTTCGTTCACGCCCACGAACAGCTTGAAGAAGCCGAGGTTAAGCTGACCAAGAAGCAACAGGCCGAAATCGCCAAGTTGCAAAAGCGCCTGGACGCCTTGAACGACAAGGAGGAAACCGACAACGACGATTGGGAGGAACAGGAGCGGCTTGAAGACCGGATCGCAAGCCTCACCCACGCCTTCACGCCCGAGCAGAAAGCGGCCTCCGGCGTCTATCTCTACGTCGACCGCGACGGCACCGTGGAGCGTGTCGAAGGGCTGCAACGTCCCGAGGACGCGCCGGAGACGGAAGAAGCCGCGACCGTGGGGGAGAAGGCCCCCGTGCCGCAGAAGCCCGTCGATCCGGCGGATAAGCCCCTGACCGACGCCCTCCGGACAGACCTCCGGCAGAGCCGTAACCAGATCATGCAACTGTATGTTGCCCGTGATTTCGGGATGGCGTTCGATCTTCTGTTGCACAAGATGATCGTTGACCACCTGGACCTCGGGACCGGCATCCTGGACGCCCGTGTGACCGAGCAATACACCCGCAGCACCGTTGAGGACTTGCAGGAGTCTCCGGCGGGCCAGGAGTTGGCGGCGCTGTTTGACGCCCTGCCCAGGGACTTCCTGCCGGGCGACGACGAGGACCAGGACGCTGACAAGCTGTTCGACGCTATCCGCGCCCTGGCCCCGGAAACCAAACAGGCGTGGTTCGCCTATCTGGTCGGCGTCAGTGTTAAGGCCCAGTTGGCTGACGACAAGGGCGGTTATCCGGCTATTCCGGCCAACCCGGTCTATGAGCGGGCAGGGGCCTTGCTCGACATCGACATGCCGAAATACTTCCGGGCTAACCCGATCAACTATTTCGACCGGATCAACAAGGGCCAGCTTCTCAAAGTCGCCGCTGAAACCGTCAGTCAGGAATGGGCGCAGAGCCGGGCGAACGCCAAGAAAGGCGATCTTTCCGCCACGATGGGAGCCAAGTTCGAACGCGATCCGGCGGACAGCCGGAACACGCCCGAGCAGCAGGCGCGGATCGACGCTTGGGTGCCCGACGTGATGGCCTTCCCAAAGGCCCAGGGCTGACCAGGGCAGGGGAGGGCGCTGACAAGCGCCTTCCCCGCCTTCCGTCCCTCCACAGACCCAGGAACGCCCGCCATGACCTATCTGACGCCCACCGCGATTGTTTCGATCCGATGGGGCAATCCATACACCGAGCCGCCCGCCGGCCAGCCGCGCGTGCTGTGGCAAGCGACCGTCCTTGAGGGCGGCAACGCCGACGCGATCCGCGCCCAGCACGGCCCCGATACCGTGCCGGGCGACGGCTGGGGCTACTGCTGGTCGCCGGTCTTCAAGCCGATCAAGCGATGGTCGCCGGAACGCAAGGCCCGGACCAGGCGCGCGCGCTTGCGCGCCAGGCTGGAGAAGAAAGCGCCGCTCCTGGCCGATCAACTGTTCGCCCAGGAGGTCGCCCGGCGTCCGGCTTATTTCGATCCCGTCGCCATCGCCGCCGCCGACGCCGCGCGCGACGACCGGGCGGACGATTCCTAGACAGCGCCGCACTCTGGCGCGCTTCACATCCCCACAATTGGATCGTACTATCCAATGAGTTCGAGGCCGATCATGACCAGTCAAACACCCCCGACCGCCACCCAGTACAGCCGTCTCCAACAGGCTTACGACTTCTTCAATGCGGAACTGTTCGGGGGCCAGTTGCCGCCGTGCCTCATCACCCTGCAGCGTCAAAAACGGGTCATGGGCTACTTTTCCCGCCGGCGCTTCGTCGACGCCGAAATGAACTTCACCGACGAGATTGCCATGAACCCCGAGTTCTTCGGGCGCGAGGTCGTGGTGGAGGTCCTGCAAACCATCGTCCATGAAATGTGCCACCTGTGGCAGTGCCATTTCGGGAAGCCGGGCAGGCGGGCCTATCACAACCAGGAATGGGCCGACAAAATGGAGTCCATCGGGCTTATGCCATCGAGCACCGGCAAGCCCGGGGGGAGCCGGACCGGCGAGAAGATGGGCGACTATCCCATAGAGGGCGGCGCGTTCCTGGAGGCCGCGCAGCGCCTCTTGGCCGAGGAATTCGATATCCCCTGGGCCGACAGGTACTCCGCCGCCGCGCCCGCGCTCCTAGGCCCGGCAACCGGTCCTACAGGCGGGAACGGAGGGCAGGGGGCCTCGCCCACCACCGGCCCCGGCGCGAAGCCCCAGGAGCGGAAAAAAACGAAGTACACATGCCCGACATGTGCGGCCAACGTCTGGGGCAAGCCCGGCCTGGTCCTGGGCTGCATCCCTTGCGAAAAGGTCATGACCCCCGCCTGACAGCTTCCGACGAGCTGGCCGACGAGCTGGCGGCCGGCGACGTCCGGCTTCCACCCCTGCGTTCC
>TARA_R110002073_G_scaffold80568_1_pt1 | contig 21621 bp, 18 predicted proteins | sample TARA_R110002073 | Tara Oceans TARA_R110002073 (sample SAMEA4397174) | marine metagenome | biome: Polar Biome; feature: [DCM] deep chlorophyll maximum layer (ENVO:01000326); material: water (ENVO:00002006), including particulate matter (ENVO:01000060) such as... | depth 40 m | reverse complement strand
AGTCCCAACCCAAACCCCTGCACTTTCAGTGCAGGGTGGTTTAGTGAAAACGGAATGCTTTGGGTTGCTGATGTTTCGGGCGTTCATGTATTTGATACCAAAACCGGAGCACATCAAAAATTCATTGATTTCAGTTCGTTCGAGCCCGGCTTTTTGAATGATATTTCCAGCGATGGTTCGGGAACCATTTATGTAACTGATACGGGAAAACCCATCGTGTACAAAATTGAGAATAACGAACCATCTATTTTTCTGGATTCATTAGCCATTTACCCGAACGGAATTACTTTCGATGTAGAGAATAAACTTTTTGTACTCGCCCCATGGCGACGTGATACAACTTTCTATTCGTTTAATTCTGCCGGTGAAGTGAAACCTCATTATTCATTCCAGGGCGGAAATTTTGACAGGCTTGAGTTTATTGAGGGCAAACTTTTGGTTGCCAGTCAGGTAGATGAGAGCATCAGAGTTCATGATGGAACTTCCAATAAAATATTGATTAAAACTACGGGCAGACCAGCGGATATTGGTATAGATCGTGCAAATAAAATAATAGCTGTACCTTATATTACACTTAACAAATTGGATTTCTGGAGTTTGGATCGCTGATTAACTGATGATTTTGATTTTCGTTGATTGCTTGCTTTTGCAAGCTAAATCGAAATTTCAAACCCTAAATATCTTTGTAATTCCCCAACTCTAGCGTCCAATCGTACTCTAAAAAGCTAACAGAAGGATCTGCATCCTGCGGAATGATATCGTATTTCTTAAGCATCTCTATTGCTCCGTCTTTCCCTCCGAAATCAGCTCTGAACCAACTCATAAGAGCATTAACCTTCACAATATTTTCCTGAGCATTATAAATAGTAGTTTTCTCTAAATATTGTTTAGATATGATATCTAATTGCTCTTCCACTCTTTCGGGATTAAAAATTGCAATATAAGGACATGACTTAGCGCCACAATTTAAAGCCAGGTGAACCCGTGGATCAACTTCGTCCCATCTAAATATCACTTCAAAATCACTTGGAAACCATTTATCCAAATAGCCCATAGAAAGTTTGATCTTAGAATGACGAATAATTCCATGCTCGATATCATCAAAACTAAGTTCTTTACCGGCAATAGTTACTTGTGGAGATGAAAAGAAATTATATCCAAAAAAAGAATTTCTGTCTTTAAATAACTCAGGCTCTTCCGTAAGCAATATTTGTACGTATGCATTGTACACATTTAACCAAAAAGCTTTTTTTTCTGATTCGGTATCCAGATCATTATTAAGCTCTTCTCTGGAAACATTAGCCAGTTTTTCTTGAATTTCTTTAGTTGGTTTCCCATCCCTAACATTTTGCAACAGGATCATTGAAAGCTCTGCAAACGAAGTGTCTGAATTAAGACTATCCATTTCCTGGGCTTTTAAACTATCTATTGAGAACAGTAAAAACAGTGATAAAAAAAGATTGAAAATAATTTTCATAGGTAATTTTTTAATAAATTGAAATCTGTTGCACTAATGAATTCGTAATTTAATATCATCCATTCAACTTTTAATATCATCACAAAACCATAAAAAAGTACATGGCGATAAGTATCATTATCCCAACTTATAACGAAGAAAAAACAATCCCGGATTTACTTGACCATCTTTCAAAAGGGATTGTTAACCTAAGAGATGCTGAGATTTTAGTGGTTGATGGTGGAAGTAGTGACAGAACCGTTGAAGTGGCATCAGGTTTAGGATTCCGATGTTTTCTCTCAGATCGTAAAGGTCGTGCTGCACAGATGAATGTGGGTGCAGAAGATGCAAAAGGTGATATATTATACTTCGTTCATGCCGACACCTTCCCTCCCGCTTCTTTTGTTGATGATATTAACCAAGCTTTGAGTGAAGGTTTTAAATCCGGTTGTTATCGGTATCAGTTCGATCGCTATCCTAATCCACTTTTGAAGATCAATGCTTATTGTACTCGTTTTGACAGAATTATGTGCAGAGGTGGTGACCAAACACTTTTTATTACCCGGAATCTATTTAATAAGTTAGGCGGATTCAGAGAAGATTTCAGCATCATGGAAGATTATGATCTGATCCAAAAAATTCAAAAAGTGACTACATTCAAGATCATTCAAAAAGACGCGACCGTTTCTTCCAGAAAATATGATGAGAATGGATATTTCAAAGTTCAGATTGCTAACTTGATAATTTTCCTGATGTACTTCACAAATGTCTCTCAAGAACAAATGGTACATGTGTATCAGAGTTTGATTAATTATCCTAAAGTTGGGTAAAGAGATAAGGTCAAGTCCCAAATTCTGTGTAAAAACAAAATCGGTTTCTGCTGGTAACGATGCTTTCAGCCTGTGTGAAAAGTATTTTTTAGAACTCGTTCACTTATTTTTTAAACGTTCGTATAATTTAGTGGTTAATCCTCCAAGGATTCAGAATCCTTGGAGGATTTTTTCTTAAAAAATTAACCCTCTTTTTACACTCAAGCACTTTTCACACAGGCTGTCTGCGTCGGAACTAACCCATAGCGGAACTAAATACGGAGCGAGGGTAAATTATACGTTTAGGACGTTATTGAACCCCAACCTACCCGCTTTGCTCGAAAGGACAGCTAAATTTATTCCTAATTAAATTGAATAATTCCTAATTGATCATCCAATCACTTCACTTCCCAGGTTTCTCCACCGCTTATCAGTTCATCCAAATCGGCTTCGCCCTGTGTGTCTTTAGCATGTTGAACCTGAGCTACAACTTCTTCATCATATCTTGGTCGATCAACGGCATATAGCACCCCAAAAGGTCGCGGAAATTGAACCCCTTCCCCATTTGCAGGATGCTCGAAGAATCGAGAAAGGAGATGCGCCTTGGTAGAGTCCTGCTCATCATGAACCCAAAGATCGTCTTTAGTAAAAGTGTCTCCCAATTCAACAACTTCCGGCATCAAGCCATCTAAGCGAACACCTTTATCGTTGTTTTGTCCAAATACCAAAGGCTCTCCATGTTCCAGATAAATAGCTTCCTGAGGACGTGATTTTTTGTCCGTAAACAACTCAAATGCTCCATCATTAAACACAATACAGTTTTGGTAGATTTCCAACATGGAAGTCCCTTGATGTCTATGACTTCTAAGAATCATTTCTTTCAAATGCTTTGGATCTCTATCCATTGCACGGGCAACAAAGCTTCCATCAGCACCTAAACTTAGTGCAAGCGGGTTGAATGGATGATCAATAGAACCAAAAGGAGAAGACTTAGTTACTAGTCCGGATGGAGAAGCAGGGGAATACTGCCCTTTGGTCAATCCATAAATCTCGTTGTTAAACAAAAGAAGATTCACATTCACATTCCTTCGCAAAAGCTGGGTAAAATGATTAGCACCTATTGAGAGGGAATCTCCATCACCGGTAATAATCCATACCGTTAGATCAGGTCGTGAGGTTTTAAGACCTGTTGCAATTGCAGGTGCCCTACCATGGATAGAGTGCATCCCAAAAGTGTCCATGTAGTATGGAAAGCGAGACGAACAGCCAATCCCCGAAATAAAAACAATGTCCTTTTTGGCAATTCCTAGTTCAGGCATTACATTTTGTACCTGCTTAAGGATGGTATAATCCCCACACCCCGGGCACCAGCGCACATCCTGATCGGAGGCAAAATCCTTAGAGGAGTAATCCGGTAAAGCGGTTAAATCTGCTTCGTGTTCTTTTACAAAATTGTCGATAAGTGTTTGTACAGACATAATAATTGAATTAAATTAGACTACTGTTTCTTCTACAAGGTCGAGGATAGCTTTTTTAAGTTCGGCAACTCCAAAGGGACGACCTTTAACTTTATTAATCGGTTTTGCAGGTATTAAAAACTCTGATCGAATCAATCGAACGAGTTGACCATCATTAATTTCGGGGACAATAACTTTTTTAAACCCTTTCATCAATTTTTCCAGATTTTTTGGGAATGGGTTGATATAGCGAAGATGTGCATGAGAAATATCCATTCCTTCTTTTCGAAGTTGATGAACCACCGTTTTGATAGACCCGTAGGTTCCACCCCACCCCAACACCAGAATTTCCCCCTCTTCAGTTCCCTGATCAATATCCTGCAAGGGAATATTATCTGCTACATTATCACGCTTATCACGACGAATATCCGTCATTTTTTGATGGTTATCAGGGTCGTAAGAAACATTTCCTGTAACGTCCTCTTTCTCTAGTCCACCCACTCGGTGTTCAATTCCGGCGGTTCCGGGAAGAGCCCATTTTCGAACCAACCGTTCATCTCTCTGATAAGGCATGAACGGTTCATCTTCTGCATGCCGAGGTCCTTCAAACTCAATGTTAATGTCCTTAAGATCTTTTGATTCCGGGAACTTCCAAGGCTCTGAGCCATTTGCGATATAGCCATCAGACAAAAAAATCACGGGAGTCATGTGCTCCAAAGAAATTCGTACCGCTTCAAAAGCCATTTCAAAGCAATCTGCAGGAGATTTTGGAGCCACTATCAACAATGGGCTTTCACCGTTTCGTCCATAAACGGCCTGCATTAAGTCTGCCTGTTCGGTTTTGGTGGGCATTCCGGTTGATGGGCCGGCTCGCTGAATATTCAAAACAACGAGTGGAAGTTCAAGCATCACTGCCAATCCTATGCCCTCTCCTTTCAGTGCAACGCCAGGCCCTGAAGAACTGGTTACACCAATGCTCCCTCCAAAAGAAGCGCCAATAGCAGAAGCGCATGCCGCGATCTCATCTTCTGCCTGAAAAGTGGTAATCCCAAATTTTTTGTATTGCGCTAAACCATGAAGCACATCTGATGCCGGAGTGATTGGATAGCTTCCCAAAAACATGGGCATATTGCTTTTTCGGGCTGCGGCCACCAAACCAAGTACTAAAGCCTCATTACCGGTAATATTTCGATAGGTGCCCGGTTCAAGCTCTGCCTGTTTTACAACAATGCGAGAACTAAAGATTTCTGCGGTTTCACCATAATAATAACCTGCTTTCAAAACCTTGATATTAGCTTCTGCTATTTTAGGGCTCTTCTTTCCAAATTTTTGATTTAAAAAACCGATGGTCGAATCCATTGGGCGATTGTACATCCAATACAGCAAGCCGAGCACAAACATATTTTTAGATCGATCCTTATCCTTGTAGCCCAGATCCATATCAGCCAGAGCTTCTTTCACCATTTGATTGACATCAATCTGGATAAGCTCATAATCAGCTAAAGAACCATCTTCGAGAGGATTTACACCTTCCGGGTATTTTGCGAGATTAAGGTTTTTTTTATCAAAGCCGGCGGTATTGGCAATGATGGTTCCGCCCTTCTTTAACAGTGAAAGATTTGCTTTCAGAGCCGCTGAATTCATTACAACAAGCGCATCACATTCGTCGCCCGGAGTCAAAATTTGATGACTTCCGAATTGAAGCTGAAAAGAAGAAACACCGGGTACGGTACCTTGTGGCGCACGGATTTCGGCAGGAAATTCCGGGAGTGTTCGTAGATCGTTGCCCAAAAGAGCGGTTGTATTGGTGAATAGAGAGCCGGTAAGCTGCATCCCATCGCCGGAGTCGCCTGCAAAACGTATAGTAACATCCTCGCGAATCTGATCGTTTGTACTCATTTTATATGGTTAGAGTAAGGTGAAGTTTTATTTCACCTGAAATTGGACTTTTTTAAGCAAAAATGAAATATAAAGTTATCAGAATGTAATAAATAAAAGATGTGGTTTTTTCATTGAATTATTTGGGTAAAAAAACTCCAAACTTCTGCCTTATATAATTAAAAGCGATATACTTTTGTAGTACCTTAGAATTAAATTTTGTAGAATTTAGGTGCCATTAATACTTATTTTACTATTCATAAAAACACGTACCATCAATATATGTTCCTAGCCGTAAGCCTACCTTTTTTGAATGAAATTGTTGCTCTCTTTTTGGTAAGTGTAGTAATTGCATTTCTTTGTTATAAAATAAAACTTGTACCTATAGTTGGATTCCTAATAGCCGGAGTTATAATTGGGCCTAATGCTTTAGGTTTGGTTCAGGATCAAGAGCTGGTTGATATGCTAGCTGAAATAGGAATTATCTTACTCCTGTTCACTATCGGAATTGAGTTTAGCTTAGAAAAGCTTGCCCGGATCAGATCTGCTATTTTTATTGGTGGTGGGCTTCAGGTTCTCCTTACGGTCGTATCAGTCGTAGGTATTTTTTTGTTGCTCAACATAGACTGGAAGATTGGTATTTATACGGGCTTTTTAGTAGCATTAAGTTCTACCGCTATTATTCTTGGATTATTAAGTGAACAGAATAAGACCGATACTCCGACTGGTCGTCTTTCTTTAGCCGTATTAATTTTTCAGGATTTTGCCATTATTGCAATGGTATTACTGATTCCGCTACTTTCTGGAGAAGGTGGCTCAACGGTCGATATTCTGTTAGTACTTGGGAAAGCCGTGCTAGTTGTTATTGGAATCATTGTTTTAGCAAGAAAGATAGTTCCCTGGATATTAGAAAAAGTTGCACAAACTCGTAGGCAAGAACTATTCTTGTTAACGGTAATGGCTATCTGTTTTGGTACAGCTGCACTAACAAACCTGGCTGACGTTAGTTTAGCTTTGGGAGCTTTTCTGGCAGGATTAGTAGTTAGTGAAAGTCATTACAGTGATCATGCACTTAGCGAAATACTTCCTTTAAAGACTATTTTCAATGCGGTTTTCTTTGTTTCTGTAGGAATGTTATTGGACGTTAAGTTTGTGTTTGAGTACCCACTGCTCTTATTAGGAATTGCGTCGGGAGTCCTATTTTTAAAATTCGTACTAAGTTCGGTTAGCCTGTTGGTGTTAGGCTATCCAATTCGAATTGCAGCCGCTTCGGGAATTGTACTAGCGCAAATTGGTGAATTTTCATTCGTGTTGGAACGTGCAGGCAGAAAAGCCGGACTTGAGCCCGGTGGTTTCGGAGAAATAGGTTCGCAAATGTTTATTGCGGTTTCTGTAATTCTTATGCTTCTAACTCCACTTTTTTTAAAGATCAGCCCTAAAGTCGGAGAACTGCTCTCCAAAACACCCCTCAAAAAATTAGGTGAAAAAAGGAAAAAGAATTCAGAGTCAAAATCCGGTATTACTTTAGAAGATCATGTAATTCTGGTGGGATATGGACCGGCAGGCAGGAACTTAGTTCGAATTTTCACAGAGACGAGCATCCCATTTATTGTTATTGAGATGAATCCTAAATCAGTAAATGAAATGAATGAGCTTGGAATTAATGCTATTTATGGAGATGCAACCCGAGCTCATATTCTGGAACATGCACAAATTGAACAAGCTAAGCTTTGTGTAATCGCAATAAATGATCCCGATGCAAATCCAAGAATAATTAAACTGGCGAAATATCTGAATCCAACGCTACAAGTCATTGTACGAACACGATATTTAGCAGAGGCAGAAGCTATGGATATTGCGGGGGCGGATATCGTTGTTCCCGAGGAAATGGAAACTACTGTTCGTTTATTCTCCAATGTTTTAAGTGCATATATGATCCCTGAACCCGAAATTCAACAACACATTCGGGAGCTGCGAGCTGAAGATTATCAAATAATGCGAGGAAGTATCCAGGAAGCTCATCTCATGGTTCTACAAGGTCTTGATGAAGAAGGTTTACATACAAGAGCTGTTGTTGTTCGTGAAGGAAGTTATGCAGCCGGAAAGACCTTGGCTGAGTTAAAACTCAGAAATGAATATGAAATAACGGTACTCACCGTTCAGCGTGGAGAAAAAAATACGGGAAACCCTGCCGGTTCTTTTATGCTTGAAGCTGGTGATCGATTAGTTATGGTTGGACTTGCTTCCCGGTTTGCTGAAGCTGCGGAAGTATTCAGAGAAGAAAAACCGCCTGCCGAACTTGAAGATGATTTTTAGTTTAAGCCTCAGCTCGATATAAGATTCCTACATTAAACACAGGAAAGGTCATCTCGCGGCGTATGCACGAGATCTGGATTGTTTTTAAGCTAAATTACTTTTATAAAGATTTAGATCCTCGGCATTCGCCGGAGGATGACCTTACTTTGGATTAAAAGTAGAACCTTCCCTCTGGTAAAATTTCTTTCCACAAATCTTTCATTCCAGGATTTACAGACCTAATTAAATTTAGTTTCCATTCCCTGTTCCACTTCTTAATCTGTTTTTCCCTTTTTATTGCTTCATATATAGTTTGATGTGCTTCGTAATACATAAGATAATGAATTCGATATTTTTCACTGAACAAAGAACCTTTTCCCATTTTATGATTGTTCACTCGGTGTATTAAATCACTGGTTACACCGGTATATAAATCGGTCCGTTGGGAATTACTTAAAATATATACATAACCTTCTTTCATGTTTAGTAAGACAGTTTGGATGACTATTCCTTACAAAATTTTTAAGTCATCTCGCGGCGTATGCACGAGATCTGGATTGAGTTAAGATTCCTATTTGAAAATACGGACCGCTCAGGATTGTAGATGTTAGATAATTCGATGACAGCTAAATAAACATTAAACCGGCAAGTCCTATAGGGATGCGGCGTAAACACCTCTCTTGCTTAAGGTTTAAATCCCATATTCCCTCTTATTTCTTTTTTGTTATCTTGGTTGAATGAATACAAATTTTCCCGTTCTGGCATCTGATAGATTGATCTTAAGACAGATTCTAGACTCCGATCTTGAAAACGTTTACAAAGGCCTTTCCCATCCTGAGGTAATAAAGTACTATGGAGTAAGCTTCCATAGTTTAGAAGCTACCAAAGAACAAATGACTTGGTTTTCTGATCTTAAGAAAAATGGAACAGGAATTTGGTGGGCAGTCTGTTTAAAAGATACGGGTGAATTCCTAGGTGCTGGCGGATTAAATGATTTAGATACGAAACTCAAAAAAGCTGAAATAGGATTTTGGCTGTTGCCTGATCATTGGGGAAAAGGCTTTATGACCGAAGCCATGCCTCTTATACTCGATCATTCTTTTAATAATATGGGTCTGCTTAGAATTGAAGGGTTTGTGGAAACGGAAAACAAGATCTGTATTAAAGCCCTTCAAAAACTCAACTTCACCTACGAAGAAACCAAAGAGAACTGCGAAATTAAAAACGGCCCCCCACCTAGTTCAAGCGTCTCGCTTGGACGGTTAAAATTCCAGAGTATTAAAATTAAGACTCCCCAAAATTCCCTCTGCATTCCCTCCTCTTTCTCCTTATCTTTGCCTAATGAAAAGTGCTGCGTTTGAAACATTAGGATGTAAACTCAATTTCTCCGAAACTTCGTCGATGAGAAGGGATTTTGAGGTGGAAGGATTTGAGCTCAGAGAGTTCGATGATAAAGCGGACGTGTATGTCATAAATACCTGTTCGGTTACTTTAGACGCTAATTCCGCTTGTCGAAAAACTGTCCGTCAGGCCTTGCGAAGAAACCCAAATGCATTTGTAGCCGTAGTTGGTTGTTACGCTCAATTAGAACCCGAAGAAATTGCTCAAATCGAAGGAGTGGATGTTGTGCTGGGAGCAAAAGATAAGTTCAAGCTTCTGGATCTGTTCGATGATTTTGTAAAGCAGGAAAAGACCATCATCCACAATACGGATGTTAATGAAGCCGTGGATTTCCATAATGCTTTTTCTTCAGATGACAGAACCCGAGCTTTTCTAAAGGTTCAGGATGGTTGTAATTACAAATGTTCCTTTTGTACGATTCCACTGGCCAGAGGTGCAAGCCGAAGTCCTAAGATTGCAACAGTTGTCCGAAATGCAGAGCAGTTGGTCTCCGAAGGATTTAAAGAAATTATTGTTACTGGTGTTAATTCCGGTGATTTTGGCTACGGAACCGATGAAAACTTTTATCAATTATTACAGGCTTTGGATGGTGTTGATGGATTGGAAAGACTCAGGGTTTCTTCCATTGAACCAAACCTGCTCACAGAAGAAATTATTCGTTTTGCGGCTACTTCAAAGAAACTACAACCTCATTTTCATATTCCATTACAAAGTGGATCGGATGAAATGTTGAAGATCATGAAGAGAAGATATAAATCGGATCTGTACAGAAGCAGAGTAGAACTTATACGAGAACTTATTCCTGATGCGTGTATCGGTGTGGATGTGATTACCGGTCACCCGGGAGAAACGGAAGAACTATTTCAAGAATCATTTGATTTTATTGATTCTCTGGATGTTTCTTATTTGCATGTGTTTACTTATTCCGAACGACCAAATACTCATGCGCTTTCTCTAAAACCTGTAATTCCAAAACAGGAAAGAAAAAAGAGAACGCACAAACTTCGCAGGTTATCCAAAAAGAAACGATTTGAGTTCGATTCCCGCTTCGAAAATGAAGTTCGCCCTACCCTGTTTGAAGAATCAAATAAAGAAGGTTTTATGTTTGGTTGGACCAATAATTATGTGCGTGTTGTGATTCCTTTCAACGAACGCTTCATAAATACTATTCAGGATATAGAATTAACTAAGATTTCAAAAGATGGACACTATTTTGGAAAGCTTCCCGAATCTGTACTTCAAGAAGAACAAACTATTTCAGAACTTATAGCAGATGAGTGATTCAGAAAATGATTTAATTAGCCGAACTATTCGATTTCTAAATCAACAGAAAGAAATGTATGGTGAGTTTCAAGTGGTTGCTGCCACTAAATCACAAAAACACGAAAGCGGAAGTACTAGAACTGAATCCATTCCTGAAAGTGCTGTAAGTGAAGTTGAAGAAACTAAAGAAGAATATTCCTCTGAGGCTAAAAAAGAGTTAAGCGAAGCAGAACTGATTGCACAATGTTCTACTCTGGATGAACTAAGAACTCTATGTGAATCAGCGGAAGCTTTAAAAACAGATTTGCAAGGAACAAATTTGGTTTTTGGAGTTGGAAATCCAAATGCTGATCTAATGATTGTTGGCGAAGCTCCGGGATTTAACGAGGACAAACAAGGCGAACCTTTTGTTGGACAGGCAGGACAATTACTGGATAAAATAATAGGTGCCATTAATTTTAAGCGAGAGGATATTTATATCGCCAATATTCTAAAACATCGTCCACCGGATAACAGAAATCCTAAAGCCGAAGAACGAGCGAAGAGTCTTCCGTACTTATTAAAACAGATTGAGCTTGTAGATCCTAAGCTTATTCTTTGTGTAGGAAGGGTTTCCGCAACCACTTTGTTAGTTAAAGATGATTCTCTGAAAAATATGCGCTCTAAATTTCATGAATTTCATGGACGAGAATTAATGGTCACTTATCATCCCGCAGCGTTGTTGCGAAATGCTCAATGGAAACGCCCGACTTGGGAAGACGTTCAAAAACTTAGAGAAAGATATGATGAACTTCGCGGACAACCTTAATTGTGGATAATAATGTTGATATCATGTTAACAGATTGTGGTAAAGTTCTCAAATTCTATAACTAATAATTATATAAATTAAAGTCATTCTGAGGGTATCCCTCCCGAAGGAATCCCAACGGGAGAAGAATCTTCACAACAGTTTTATGCATATTTCTTATTTGTGAAGATTCATCGCTTTCGCTCTGAATGACTCATAAAAAGTTTCTATCAATTTCAGATAGCATATTTTAAACATACATGGCAACCAACGTTTCGGCTTACAAAAAAAATAATTACGTAGAATCTAATAAAGTTCTCGAACAAGAAGGACGTGTGCCACCTCAGGCTGTAGAAGTTGAAGAAGCTGTTTTAGGAGCAATGTTGATTGAAAATGGAGCAGCGATCATTGCTCTCGGTATGTTAGCCACAGACGATTTCTATAAACCTGCCCATCGTCATATTTTTGAGGCAATTAAGCATCTTTCTGAACGAGATAATCCACTCGATCTGTTAACCATAGAAAACGAACTCCGGGATAATAATTTGTTGGATGCCTGTGGAGGTCCCTCCTATTTATCTGACCTCACAAGATCGGTAAGTTCGGCGGCAAATATTGAATATCATTCTCAAATTATCATTGAGAAAGCCGTAAAAAGAAATCTGATACTGAATTGTACGGATGTTATTAAAGACTCTTACGACACCACTTCTGATGCGTATGATGTTCTTGACGATGCGGAACAACGAATTTTTGATCTTGCCAATAATAAAACGAAGAACGCTGCAAAACCTGTTTCTGAAATTCTGAAAGACACCCTTGAGTATCTGGAAGATATGCGTGGAAAAGAAGGCGGTATCACCGGAGTTCCGACCGGATTAGCTATAGATCAAATGACGGCAGGCTGGCAAAAAGGTGATCTCATTATTATTGCTGCTCGTCCTTCGATGGGTAAAACCGCCTTTGTATTGACAGCAGCCAGAAACGCCGCCATGCATCATGATGAGAGCCTGCGTACTTCCGTAGCGCTTTTCAGCCTTGAGATGTCCAATCAATCTTTAGTTCAACGTTTATTAACCATGGAAGCTCGGGTAAACGCCTCTGATGCCAGAAAAGGAACGTTGAACGACGAAAGTTTTAAGCAACTAATTGAAGCGGCCAGTAATCTTCATGAAGCAGATATTTTCATTGATGATACTCCGGCTATTACGTTGATGGAACTCCGAACAAAATGCCGTCGTCTTAAAAGTGAACATGATGTCGGGTTAATTGTTATTGATTACTTACAATTGATGCAAGGAAACACAAGAGATACCGGTAATCGTGAACAGGAAATCGCTTCTATATCTCGTGGTTTAAAATCATTGGCAAAAGAACTTGACGTTCCGGTAGTTGCACTGTCACAATTAAGCCGTGCAGTGGAACAGCGTGGTGGCGATAAACGACCACAGCTTAGTGATTTACGTGAATCAGGATGTATTACCGGAGATTCTTTAATTCCTCTTGTTTCCGATGGAAAAAGAGTTCCTGTTAAAGATTTGTTAGGAAAAAAAGATTTTAAAGTTTGGTCATTAAATAACAAATCTAAAAAAATTGAAGCCAGTGAAGTTAGTAATGTATTTTCTACAGGTATTAAGCCTGTTTATGAATTAGAAACCCAGCTAGGTAGAGCTATAAAAGCAACCGCCAATCATAAATTTCTTACAATAAATGGTTGGAAACGACTTGATCAGATTCAAGAAGGAGAATGCGTTGCCCTGCCCAGAAAACTTAACACTAATAAACTGCAGACCTTGACAAATGATCAACTTGGGTTATTGGGCCATTTGATTGGCGATGGTTGCACCTTGCCAAGACATTCTATTCAGTACACCACAAGAGAAAATGATTTAGCTAAAATAGTAAAGCAACTGGCCCTCTCTGTTTTTGGAAATGAAGTTAATCCCAGAATAAGTCAGGAAAGATCTTGGTATCAGGTGTACTTAAAGTCGACTCGAAAACATACACATGGAGTTAACAGTGCTATTAGTGATTGGTTGCAGGGATTAAAAATTTGGGGGTTGCGCTCATACGAAAAAAAAATTCCGGAACAGGTTTTTTCTCAACCTGACGAGGCTATTGCCATATTCTTAAAACATCTTTGGGCGACTGATGGAAGTATTCTTATGAGAAATGGAAAAAAGCCTTATCCATCAATTTATTATGCAACGAGTAGTAACAAATTAGCAGAAGGCGTTCAATCTTTATTGTTGCGATTAGGAATAAATGCAAGAGTTAAAAAAGTGTCTCAGGGAAAAAAAGGAAGAGATCAATACCATGTGATTGTTGGAGGGAAAAATGACATTAGTATTTTTATAAATAAGATTGGGACTATTGGTTCTTATAAAACATCTTCTCTAAATGAGATAAAAAGTTTTCTGGACAAAAGAAAACCAAATACGAATAGGGACATAATACCTAAAGACATTTGGGGATTATTTGTAAAACCAGAGATGAATAAGAAACAAATAACTCATCGAAAACTTCATAGTGAACTTGAAATGTCATATTCAGGTATGACAATTTTTAAAAAAAACGTAAGCAGGGACAGAGCGGCTAAGGTCGCAAAAATTATTAGTTCTGACGAATTAAACTTGTTATCCGAAAGTGATATTTATTGGGATAAAATATCAAGTAAAATCTTTCTTTGTGAAGAGGAAGTATATGATTTAACAGTCCCTAAAAATCATAATTTTGTCGCTAATGATATCTTTGTACACAATTCCATTGAGCAGGATGCCGATGTTGTGATGTTTTTATATCGACCTGAGTATTATAAAATTACAACTACAGAAGATGGTCAATCTACCGCCGGACTTGCAGAAGTAATCGTTGGTAAGCAAAGAAACGGACCTGTTGGTAGCCGAATGCATTACTTCGTTAAAGATTATGCTCGTTTTGAAAATCTTACCACTGCTGATACCGGAGGATTCTTAAATGAACCAAAGGGAAAAGCAAAACTCCCGGATAATTTTGATCCCGGCGACTCAGGTCCCCCACCTATGCCTCATAATCCTACTTCGGATGAGGGCGCTCCTTTTTAGTTTTTAAAAAATCTTTTTTGATTTCCATTTACTATTTTGTGTATATAAATACATGCATCAATGCGTAAAATATTATGAGAACCACTTTAGACATACCTGAAAAACTTATTGATGAAGCAATGAAAGTAACCGGCTCAACAACAAAGAGTCAGTTAATCAAAAATGCGCTCAAAGCTCAGATTAAAGAAGCAAAGCGAAAAAAATTAATAACAATGAAGGGTTCTATCGATCTAAATATTGATCTGAATAAGCTTAGAGCCCGAAGTTAGTGTCTAAATATCATGTTTTAATAGACAGTTAATTTGATTCAATATTAAAAAATGACCACAGATAAAATTTTCGAATTTTATAATGAAATAAAGTTAGGGCAAAACGACATTTGCAGAAGATGTATGGAGTCAAATAATACTTCTTTTTTTTCGAAACCGATATCAATCTGGAAAGTAGGTAAGGCATTCAAAACTGAACCTAATAAAATCTTATTCGTTGGAAAAGTTCATAGAGGAAGTAAACTTGGACCAATTGTAAATAATTTATTTGAAGATGTAACTAATATTGGAAATCAATTTTTAGAAAGTAATTCATGGGCTTATTGGAGCTATACAAGAGAGATAATAAAAGCAGTCCATGGTGATATAAAAAATGGAAAAGAAAAAATTGCATTCACAAATTTGGTCAAATGTAGTAATTCTATAACAAAAGATAGAACAACGAATCATACAAAAAGAAGCTGTCTATCTGAATTAAAAGTAGTATGGAAAGAAATTGAAATTCTTAAACCAACAAAGATAATATTTTTCACTAATACTGATTACGATCATTATATTTTAAATTTTAAACCATCTGAAAACTTTAAAGACATCAAAAATAATTCCAACAAGGTAAAAATTGGGAAGAAATATATGCCTTGGTGGAACAGAGTGTTTTTTGATGAAAATGGTAAAGTTTTCACCGAATTTTTACGCATAGGACATCCTGAAAGGCTGAAAAAAGTAGATTTTATAAATAAAGTGTCAAATTGGGCTCAAGAATAAATCATGATATTACACTTAACTAATACAACTAATGAAGACTAATACTTTATTGTTTTTTGATTTTAAATCAATCCTTAGAATTATAGTTTTTATTCTAATTATCTCTGTCCCCTTTTTGGTTGAAGCCCAAACCTTAGATTACGCCCGTGAAGTAGTAAATACGCTTGCTTCTGATGAGTTCAAAGGACGTGGTTATGTAGAAAACGGAGATCAGCTAGCAGCGGATTACATTCGAAATGAATTCAAGAAATTCGGATTAAAATCTTATTCCAATGACTATTATCAGGAATTTGAAACCTCTGTCAACACTTTCCCTAATACCATTAAGGTTTCTGTTAATGGGAAAAAGTTAAGAGCAGGTAAAGATTTTTTATTGGAACCAGGTTCCGGATCGCTTAAAGGCTCATTTGATATCATTTCTGTTACTGCGGATGAAATCCTCGATAATGCTAAGTTTGTGAATAAATTAAGAGTTTCTTCAGGAGCTTTTATGGTTGTCCAGCCATTTGATAAGACTGAATTTAGTAAAGAACAGAATGAGCAAATAAACGGTGTTATTCAATTCCTCAAACATCATCCCCAAAATCCAGCAAAAGGCACGGTGGTGCTTACAACTGAAAAACTTAGCTGGGGCGGATCGGTTCAGGAGTTTTTAAAGCCAACTCTGATTATCAATAAAGACTCGCTAACTGCTCCAATTAAATTGTTGAAAGTTGATATCAGGAATAAATTTATAAAAGAGTATAAAACGCAAAATGTGATCGGTTATGTTGAAGGTGAATCATCAGACTCTACCATCGTTTTTATAGCGCATTACGATCATTTAGGAATGTTAGGTCCCAATGCTGTATTTAATGGAGCTAACGATAACGCAAGTGGAACTGCTATGCTCTTAAGTCTTGCTAAGCATTATTCCGAAAATAAGCCTGAATTCAATACTGTATTTATAGCTTTTGGTGCAGAAGAGTTGGGTTTAATCGGTTCCAAATACTTCACAGAAAATCCACTCTTCGATCTTTCTTCCATTAAGTTTCTGGTCAACTTTGATCTTGCCGGCACCGGGGAAGATGGGGTTCAAGTTGTAAACGGTTCTGTGTATAAAGATAAATTCGATCTTCTTACCGAAATCAATCAGCAGAACAATTTAGTACCTGATGTTAAGATTCGTGGAGCAGCCTGTAATAGTGATCACTGTATGTTCGCTCAAAAAGAAGTTCCCGGATTCTATATTTATACATTGGGTGGAATCAAAGCGTATCACGACATTTATGACCGCCCGGAAACTTTACCTTTAACTGAGTTTGAAGATTATTTTAATCTGATTGTTGAGTTTATAGATCAACTTTAAAGCTTACTTAGTCAATTCAATTTGTATTGACTTCTCCCCTGCCAAAATTCGATCGAAAAAATCAAAGGTTTCGTCCAAATATTCGAATTGAACACCTGCAATTTCATGCTTAGCTCCTTCATAAGTGTAGAGTAAATAAGAAGAACCATATTCTTTTAGTTTATTAGCGATCGTTCGGGAACCATCTAGAAAGATATAACCAGGTCTTGTTTCAGCACAATAATGATGAGGAGCAGTGGCATAAGGCACCAGATTATCGTCTGTTCCGTGAAAGAATACAGCAGGAATTGATGTCTGATCTGTTATATATCGTGCATCAACGATTGCGCCTGCAAGTGATAAAACTCCTGAAATATTTACTTGCGAGTATTTTGTGCTATCATCAAACATGAGTGGCTTATTGTACACTGCATTTAAAACCGCTTCGGCTCCTGCACTACTTCCACCAACGATAATTTTTGAAGGATCTATGTTAAATTCATTGCTATGGTTCACTACGTATAAAACTGCATCCATGAAGTCTTCTGCTGATTTTTTGAAAGTTTCAATCTTTCCTGAAGCTTCATAATCGCAGCTAAATGATTTTCCTTTTCTCGTCAATCGATACGAAATAAGAACACTTACATACCCTCTTTTGTTTGCAATCTGAGCTAGTTTTACTAATGCTTCATTTCTGGGGCTTCCACCTGAAAATCCCCCACCGTGCATAAATATCATAACAGGTTTTACTTCTTTAGTATTTATTTCCGGCGTATATACATCCAGATATAATTCTTCCCCATCTTTAACAGCATAAATCCTTGTTTCATCAGGATCACTGTTTGAACTCTGAGCTTGAATCGTTTCTGTAGCAGTAAATAAAGCGATAATTAGTAGTATATATCTCATATTTTGATTTCTTTCTTTAATTAAGCCATTCCCTCAAATAAAGCGTCATACTCTTTGATTTTTCTGCTCCAATCTAAGTGTTTATTGATATTTTGAAGGGAAGATTTAGGTAAGGGTTTCGTTTTTCCGGTTAGTAAAGCCTTCATATGCTTAAACAAACCATCTTCATCATCATAAAGTACAGGAGCGTGAAGTAATGGACTGTGAAGTGATTTAGGAATTAATTCCGGATAATGAAGTGCGTTGGGAACCAAAGGATGACATCCACAATAAATTGCTTCTAAAATTGGAGTGCAAAAGAATTCATAACTTGCCGTAGAAACTACAATATCGCCGGAATGTAGCAATTTACTGTAGTTTTCTTTGTCATCCACATAACCAAAGTGAGTGATTTGAGTTCCATATCGTTGCCATGCTTTTTCGAATTCTTCGGGCTTTTCATGTTTGGTATCCCCTGCTAAAATCAGGTCGAATTTTAGGTCAATATCATTGAGTCTGTTCAATACTCTGAAAAACATTGCCGGATTCCTATCAAATTGCCATCGCTGATTCCAAACAATAACCGGGTGTTCATTTTTTAGACGCGTATCATGCTGATCATCAAAACTCTTCAGATCAAGTCCGGGTTGTAAAACAATGCTCTTTTCTTTGATCTGTTCTACGGTATTGTAATGCTTGTCGTCAGGATAGTTATCTAAAAACTTTGGCAACGCTTCCATTAAATCATCAATATGAAACTGCGATGTAAATACCAGTTTATCTGCAACCAACATACTTAGATAATTTATGTAACAGAATGTAAGATCACGTGTTTCCCCTTCAGGAATCGGTCGGGTAAACTGATTGTCGTGCATGTACATGATCTTGGGAGTATGCGAAAACCTGGGATTCGTTAATGCAATGAACGCAGGTAGATTAGTCATGCTGCTAACCATCAAAAGATCGATATCTTCTTCAATCTGATTGGTAAGTTCAGCTAGTGTTACCGAATCTCCATGCATTCGCCATTTCCAACCTTTGTAATTCAATTTTATAGGGATTACCATGTGTGAAGAATGCTCTATCAAACCTTTCAAAAAGGCTTTATGAGATCCACTGTAAAAAGGCTCAATGGCAAGAATGTTCATTTAAAGGATAGCCGCTAATTTAGAGAGAAAACCAAGTATAAGGAATTCCGCTCTTTGATTCTTTGGATGATATTGGTCATTCCTGCGGAGGCAGAGCCAAAGGCACTCCTGTGGAGGAATCTAGATATATTTAAAACTCAGGAACTTAATTCACTCTCCATATCTACAGAGGGAATGACTTTTGCGCAGGCATTCGCCGTGAGATGACTTTTTAGAACTAAGTACTTACCGGAATCGTGATTGAATTTCATCAAGCGAAAGATACACGATAGTAGGTTTTTTCAAAGGATCGAGATAAGGTTGTTCACAAGCAAATAATTGATCTACCAACGCTTCCATTTCCTTAATACCTAGTTTCTTTCCTCTCGGGATGGCCGCTTTTGATGCAAATGAAATCGCAACTTTATCTCTGACTTCCAAGTTCATCTTTTGTCCCAGTTCTTGGTATTGATGAAGCATTGAGATCAGTACTTCTTGTTCATTTCCAATTTCGATATCAGCAGGAACACCATTGATCATAGCTGTATTTCCACTCATCATTTGAACTGAAAAACCCATTCTCTGTAAAATCGGGTGTAGTTCCTTCAGTAAATTATAATCACTGGCAGACAGCTCCATTGTTTGTGCAAAAAGAAGCTGTTGAGTGCTTGGTAATGCCGATTCAGTAGCTGTTATGGCTTTTTCAAAAATGATACGTTTATGCGCTAAATGTTGATCAATAACACAAACTCCTGTTCTTGTCTGTGTTATGATATAAGCATTGTGCAGCTGAAAAAAACCTTGGTCGTCAGTGGGCTTAGAATCCGTTGATCTAAAATCTCTGGAATCTGATTCTTCATTAGAACCAGTGGATGAGCCGTACAGCATTTCACCAAATTCATTTCCTCTACCCTTTACCGGATTTTTGTTTATTCTAGATGGAATATGAAAACCTGATTCACTTTGCCGAATATCTTTTGAAGTATTAAACCCAAATCCTGAATCAAATCCTTTATGTTCATTATCACCAAGAAAAGTGTTCTCTTCCCGTTGAATATTTGGAACTTGGAAATGCTCATTCAAAGAACGATTTACTACTGACCGGGCTAACTGAATAACACTGCGTTCATCTTCAAACTTAACTTCTAATTTTGAAGGATGAACATTCACATCTACTTTTGAAGGATCGATGTCAAAAAACAGTGCATAAAAAGGGTACTCGTTATTCTTTGTCCACGCATCGTATAAACTTAGAATTACATGCGTTAAATATCGATGCTGAAAGGGTCTTCCGTTTACAAAAAGGAACTGCTCTCCCCTGCTTTTCTTTGCCAATTTTGGATCAGAAGCAAAACCGTATATCTTCACATAACTCGTTTCTTCACTAAACTCGATCAGACTAGCTTTGTAAGGAGCTCCGAAAATTGTAGCTACTCTTTCCTTAAGAGATTGAACGGGTAGGTTATACACTTCTTCCTGATCAGCAACTACGTGAAAAGCTACATTTGTATTAGCTAATGCCGCATACTGAACCGTTCTTAAAATATGCCGAAGTTCAGTAACATCTGTTTTTAAAAACTGCCTGCGAGCAGGAACATTGAAAAATAGATTTCTGATTGAAAACGAAGTGCCATTTGGGGTAGCAATAGGTTTTATTGGCTTTTCAGTACCGCCATCAACTTCAAATTCCCATCCGTTTTCATCTTCAGCTCTCTTGGAACGCACAGTAACTTGCGATACAGAAGCTATAGAAGCCATCGCTTCGCCACGAAAACCCAGCGTCTTGATCTTAAACAAATCATCGACTGTATTGATCTTGGAAGTAGCATGACGTTCAAAACATAAAGGGAGATCTTCTTCACTCATTCCACAGCCATTATCGATAACTTGAATAAGCGTTCTGCCTGCTTTCTCAACAATAACTTTTATTTCATCAGCTCCCGCATCAATGGCATTGTCTAATAATTCTTTAACAACAGAAGCCGGTCGCTGAATAACTTCACCTGCAGCAATCTTGTTACTGATTTCAGGCGGTAATTGATGTATAATTGAAGTGCTTTCCTTCGTTTCGCTCAACTAAATAAGTCCTATAAAAGTGTGATAATGTAAACTACTAAAGATAGTAGCAATGCTAAGCCTAAAACTCTGATATTCTGCTTGGGTTTTACCCTGTTATGTGTCTGAAATTTAATTCTTCTCTTACGACGCTCATTTTCGCGCTCCTCCTTTTCAGGATCGTAATAACGAAACGGTAAATCGAATTTTTTGGGCTTCGGTCGGTAACCGAACATAGGTCTGATCATGGCTCTGGAAGTTTAATTAACCTTTTTAAACCAACGGAATACATCCGCCAATCATTGCCAATATAACAATATCAATTAAGAATTAAGAATGAATCAATGAGAATTCGTCTGAGTTTTTAATCCCAAACCTGTTATAATGAGATATGAAAATCATTCGATACACTCTTTTAATTTTACTCTCTTTAGTTCTGTTAAATCTAATCACATACTTCTTGATTGGGAAACAGAGTTTACAAGAAAGAAATGTTTCTCAAATGCTTAAAACTGATATTGAAAATTGGTATGACCTTGAGCTAACATACGTTATTCTAAGTAATCAGAATCTGGATTCTGAATTAAAATTGAATAAAATTACTTACCCTGTATTTAGTTTTGAAGACTATAAAGAACAAAACCCTATTGATTCCTTAGATACTAGGATTAGATTTTCCTTAAGTATAAATATAGCCGATTCAATATTTGAAACTAACCTAGTGTTATGTTAATCATCAATTGACGGATAAAGTCTTTTTA
>TARA_R110002073_G_scaffold310884_2_pt1 | contig 21622 bp, 8 predicted proteins | sample TARA_R110002073 | Tara Oceans TARA_R110002073 (sample SAMEA4397174) | marine metagenome | biome: Polar Biome; feature: [DCM] deep chlorophyll maximum layer (ENVO:01000326); material: water (ENVO:00002006), including particulate matter (ENVO:01000060) such as... | depth 40 m | reverse complement strand
TGGGGTGGATTTAGCAGTCATTCCGATTTTGATGTTGACCCCCTGAGCACCATGATGTCCCCACGCCCGTCCAAGAAGAAATTCACTCGCAAGCGAAATCGACGTCATGCACTGGTCTTAGAACAACTCGAAGACCGCCGGCTGCTGGCATGTGCCATTGGAGTGACAACCAAGTCGACGCCTCAAGGAGCCCACTCGGGCGGCGAAACGACATTCAATATGAATTCGGTGGACCAGGGTGTAGCAAACACATCCCCCTGCGTCATCAATATCGCATCCGCCGGTGGATCAAGTGCCTACGTCTTTCGCGGATCGGTGACCGATGCTGACGGCACCGCGATCCCTGGTTCTCACACTCTCGTTGCAAAGTTGGTAAGAAATGGAACAACGATCGGAGATGGTTCCGTTCTAGCCAACGGAAACTTCGAAATTGACGTCCCCACAAACAATCTTCCCAATGCGACACATAACTTGAGTTTGTCGGTGGAAAGGCCGGCTAGTTCCGTTACGGTCCCGAATCAAACTCCGTTCACATTGATCGTCGACACGACACGTCCCACCGTGACCATCGACACCGCAATCAGCACGCCTCGCAACACCGCGGTTGATCAAGTCGAAGTCACGTTTTCCGAGAACATTCAGAACGCCACCTTTACGCGAAACGACTTGACGCTGACGCGTGACGGAGGTGCCAACCTGATCACCAATGCCGTCAACGTTTCACTCAAAAGCGGAACCTCAAAAACGTTTGTCGTTAGTGGTCTCGGAGGACTTACCAACGTTGACGGTGATTACTCACTCAGCGTCAATGCCGCCGGGGTTTCCGATCTTGCTGGGAATTCGGGGACCGGATCCGCCAACCGCCAGTGGGAACTGGATACAACGCCGCCCACAGCGGACGATCCGCCGCAACTAAAATCCGAAGACGATTCGGGGCGTTCCTCAAACGATGCGACCACGAACGTTAACCAAGGGTTGACCTTCACCACGATCGTCGACGGAGCGCTGTCGGTGAAATTTCAAATCCGTGACGAGTCAGGGACAACGGTCGCGGAAACACCAGGCACATTATCAGGAACCAATTCTTACGAAGCCACGTTCGCTAACGTGCTTGCCGACGGAAATTACCAAGTCGTGGCGGTATCGACCGATGGTGTGAACCCTGAAACCACGTCGCCGGCGTTGACACTCGTGATCGATACCGCGTCACCGGCTGCTCCAGTGCTATCGCCGGGAACCAACGGAGCGATCGTGCCAAGTGCCCCAAACGAAATTGCAATCGCCGGCGCGGAAATGAATGCCAAAATCGCATTGAGTCGAAACGCCGAAGGAGTAGTGATCACGCGGATCCCCGCTGCTGGGCAAGCCATCACAAATCTAAGCGACGATCCTGTTGTCGATCCGAACGGCGAAACCTTTCAATACACCGCGGTTCAGACCGATATCGCTGGAAACACAAGCCCCAGTTCGTTGCCTTACATCGCAGTGGTTGATCCGATCCAGCCGTCACTTTCAAAATTTGCACTGGCCGCGGCAGACCGCTCACTGGTGACAAGTGCCTTACCGGTTCCGATGACAAGATCGACGCGCCCTCAATTCGAAATCCAAGTGGTCGATCAACAATATGGTCAAATCGAGAACACCGTCACAGTTTCCCTTTTTGCAAACAACGACTTGACAGCCCCTATTGGTTCAGGCGTCGCTGTGTTTGCTCCGCGAACATCGACAAGCGTGGGCGCAAACACAAACGCGTCCCAAACGGTACAAGTCACGCTATTGCCAGGAGTCGAGTTCGATGCAGGCGAGCAATATGAATTGACATTCATCGCAACCGACTCGGCGGGCAAAATGGGCCAACTCGTCAAGCAAGTGTTTGTGTTACCTCAATCCGATGCGACCCAAAATGCACCGAGCACGCCGGTGTTCACCGAATCGTTCTTCATTGGTGCGAGCGTGGTCGAGGTTCGATCGAGCGTGAATCAAATTGTGATCGACCAGGAAATCCCTGTCGGCTATGCCATCAATCTTGCAGCCTCCTCGGCACCAATCCGAATTGTTGGTTCCACGACCGATGACGCGACGGGTTTGACAACGCTAACACTTAATCTCGCCACGACTGAAACGCTCGAGAAGGTCAACATCAACGACAAGGTGGCTTGGCTGCGGCCTTGGCAAATGTCGTTTGACAAAACCACCCAAACCGTTTGGTTCACGATGGAGGACGGCCATCATCTGGGACAGTTTGATCCTGCGACGGGCGCCGTCGAAATTCATGACGTCAGCATTCCATCGTCGGTGGTTCGCAACGCGGACGGTGTTTTGGTGCCAGCGGCCGACGCCAAACCCACTGCATTTGATCCCCATGGAACGTTTTTCGACTTTAACACTCACCTAACGCCTCGCGTTTGGTTTGTTTACCGAAATGAAATCGAAGGGGGCGTCGCGATCGATGATGCTCCGGAAGACTCGGTTAACAATGAAATCTTGCGTGTTTCGTACTATGACCTCGCACAGAAAAAACTGTTTACGTTCGATTTCGATGAAATCACCGGCGTGTTTGACATCGAAGACCATCACGATGATGAAACCACATCAGGTGGTGGCAGCGGCACGGGCGGAGGCACTGGGGGTGGCGGCGGAAATGGAGGCGGAACGACGACGCCAGCCGAACCGGAATCGACCGACGAAGCCGTGTCACTGAAAGTTGGCCACGCGGTATTTGTCGACACCAAAGGCACGGTCTGGATCACCGCCGAAGATTCGGGCACCATCGTTGAACTTGACTTTGACAATCCACCTGGCGGCAAACGTCCAGCCACGCTCGATACGATGTCGGCCAAAACAACGGCCCATGTGATTCCTAAATCGTTCGGCAGCGATAAGTCGACGAGCGCCGATTTCCATGTCCACGGCGTCCAAGCCATCGTCGACGATCGAGACGGATCGACGTACGTTTGGATGCTCAATGGAAACGAACGAGGCGGTGAAGCGATTCAGCGTTTAGCCCTTCTGGTTCCGGGTGACAACAACGATCAATGGTACGAATTTGCCATCCCTCGCAGCACCGACGGGGGCGCTCACCTTCTGTTCACTGCGTTTGATGACAACGAAACGCCCGGAATCCCCGAAGACGATCAACTCATCTTCACCGACAGCGGTTTCGGGTTCACCTCGAGCGGTGATGGCATCGTGGCGACAATGGATGTCAGCGAAATCATTCGAACCATCCAACGAGGCGGTGATCCGTCGGCGCTGTCGCCCCAAGTGCGCTCGATTCAAATCCCCAAAATCCCGGGTGCCGCCTCCGGATCGACCTTTTCGGCCCCCAACCAAGTCTTTGTTGATCGAGGTGGGACCACGTTCGTGATTGACCCTCAGGGTGGTTTGGCCCGAGTAAACTTAAATGATTTCAGTGGAGCCGGCGTTTTCACCACGAATGCAACGGTATCGGCCCAATCCGTCGTTCCGCAACACACTCGAATCACGTTACAGGAAGCCGCTACTACGACAACAATTGTAAACGCGAAACTTGACCCGATTTCCGGCAGCGATCCGACACGCTCGCAGGACCGCAGCCAAATGGACGGCGTGGACCAGTACGAGGTTGCGTCGGAGGCACTGCGTCGCGGGAATGGTCAAGGCCCGTTTCGCGGTGCTCTTAATGCCGCAAACACGCTGTATGGGTCGATCTCGCAAAGCGACCACCTCAGCACAACCATCTTTGCCGAATCGGCGCGGCGTCAGATGAGTGCGGTGCCTAGTCCGCTGCCATCGCCGGCGGGGGCAATCACGCAAGCTCGGATGGCGTTCCAAGTCTTGCGAAACGGCAGCTTGGTGCTGACCGCTCGCGGCGATGCGACGATCGCAGATGACCAAATCAACTTACTAGCCAAGATCGTTGACGACAAGCAAATCCCTGCATCCGAGGCCACCAAGTTCTTGATCACAGGCGAAGCCAGCGCCGTGACGACGCCCGAGGGCAGCGTGCATGTGATGGGACGTTCAACGCAAGGAGGCGTGGTCCAGTACACCTTCACCCCCAATGGCAACGACTGGGCCCATCACGACTTGTTTGACACCGCCAACTGGACGGTCGCTCACCGCGAGATCCCCGGCGTCATCCTGGCCGAAGACACAGTACCTGCGGGGCCACTGGGCTTCTCGGCGACAACCACCGATGGACACTGGATCGCCATCCCGATCGATCCGAGTGCGGCAACGACCGACCTGACGCTCGCCAGCGGAAACGTCGATGCATCGCGAGTCTATTCCGCCGTTGCGGTCACACCCGGTGACAACCAGATCCTGTACGGTTACGGCACCAACCAGACTGGCAATCTGATTGAATATCGCATCGAAGGCAGCTCTGTGAGCACTCGTCAAATTGATGCCGCCAGTCGCGAGACTCGGGTGATGCGGAATGTTCGCGCGCTAACCATGCCAAACGGAGTTCGCCATGTGTTTGCGACCGATGGGACGTCGCGATTGGTCCACTATACGATCGATTCATCCACCGTGCTGCAGGAAAACATCAGCCAACAAACGGCGGACAACGGTCAGAACTTTGGCTATTTCCCCTTCCAACAACCGTTTACCGGTCGCGTCTACACCTATGTCGCGCCGCTTGTCGAAGACGATGGCACCATTCGTGTCTATGGAACCAACGGGGGCGACTTGATCGAGTTCACACTGCCGCCCGGCGGACAGTGGCGGGTTGCCAATTTGACCAACGATACCAATGGCACCTACGGCGCCGACGGTCCAGGGTACCGCGTCCCCGCCAATGCGGTCTTTGGCGGGCCAACCGCCTACAAGGATTCCAATGGAGGACGTCACATTCTGCAGATCAATGGCGAAGGCGAAGTGGTCGAGTACTTTACCTACGGCGACAAACTGTTCCCCAGCGCCGCCGACGCGGACCGCATCAACAGCCAAAACGTCAACTTTTTCAGCGGTCAGTCGACCACCGCATTGGCGGCGGCACTTCCCGAGAGTGTGCTGAACGCATTGGTCAATTCCCCCAACACGCTTCCCGCCCCAAAAACAAACGAGACGCCGTCAACAAACGAGACGCCGACGACTACCGAGACCACCGAGACGCCGACGACGGGCGCCCCATCCAACACGACTCCCGACACATCGTCAGAACGTGTTGCGGCGGCCGAGGACGTTAACCGAGACGGCGCAGTCACCGCTCACGACGCGTTATTGATCATCAACCATCTGCCGCGGACGGTCGCTGCATCCGCCGAGCAAACCACCAACGGTCCGTACAACTTGGATGTTAACGGCGACACGCAAGTGACCGCATTGGACGCACTTCGCGTGATCAACTATTTGAACAAAGGCAGCTCGCAAGGCCAATCAGAATCGTCTGCCCTAAACATTGGACTTGACCTAAGCGATGACGATTCGCAGCGATGGCAGAGCGAAGTGGATGGCGTGATGGGTGACATCGAAGAGAGCCAATTATTTTAACCCGCCGCATCGCCCCGCTTGGTGATCTCCAACAATTCCGGACCGGTCATCCGGAATGCGGCCTCGTGCGGACACGCGTACACGCAGCTTGGTTTTCCATCGACGCTGCGGCACAAATCACAGGTGGTCGCTCGCTGCTGGACCACCGGCATCTTCTTGCCTTCGACCTCTTGATAAACCGTCTTCAGCTTGCCCGAGGCATCGACCTCCTGCTTTGGAAAGCCGTGCATGTTGATGTTGCCGTACGGGCAATTGTCGGCACACAATCCACAACCGATGCAGTAGTCTTCGATTGCGATCTCAAGTGAATCCCCGTCGCGGTGAATTGCATCAACCGGACATCCGACCAGACAGTACGGATCCATGCACGACCGGCAACTGCTGGCGACCAGGAACTTGTCAAACCGCAATCCGTCGCGAACCAAACGGGTCACGCCTTCATGCGTGTCGGCACATGCCTTGGTGCATTCGTCACATCGAGTGCATCGTTCGAGGTCCAAGACCAACAAACTTTGCGCTAAATACAGTCCTTGATCCAGAAAGTCTTCCGATTCGACCGCTTGCAGCCGACTGCGAGCCTCCTGGTCTTTCTCGAGAATCACTTTCGCTTTGGCGGCAAGCGAGTCCTTGAGTTCGGGAAACTGGGCGAGCAGGTTACGGAAATCTTCGCCACGAATTCGGATCAATTCCACATGGTCCAGTGCCGAACAGGTCGCCGTACGAACGCCGGGGCGAACCGTTCCACCAAGAGATTCGGAAAGTGTATCGCCAATACTCGAGAGCAACCCAATTTCGCCAAATCCGTTGCCAGGCCCCAGATAGCTGAGCACTCGCTCGTCGCGGCCGTATTTTTGCGTGACCTTCACGAAGCCAAGTTTATTGACGTAATAATTGTCAGCTTGATCGCCTTGAGCAAAGATAACTTGGCCTGGATCGACCGAGATCAGATCGGCTTTGTCCCGAAGAAATTCGGCGGCTTGTTTTCGTTCACTCTCACCGAGCGAATCAAAAATCGGCAGCGATTCAATTTGGCCTGTCAGCGAATACTTGCGATAGGCGCGATCCAAGATTTCGCGGCTCACTTCGTTTCGCTGCAACATGTACAACACATTGCGTTTGATCTCGAGCACTTCGGCGTCCTGGGTCGCAACCACCGTTGCGCTTCGCGGATAACGGTTCATACACGTCATCTCGCCCAAGATCACGTCATCACTGTTACGCAAAATCCGTTGATCTTCAGAGAGTTGGGCGGCGCTGACATCGGCCAACTTCGCTCGTCCGCCCACTTTTTCAACCACGGTTTTCAAACCGCCCAGCCATCCGAACAATCCGCCTGCGGAACGGTTGCGAACCGCACCGCGTGTGGTTGCTAGAAAGATTTCAAACTCACCGCTGAGGATGATAAACGCGGTCGAGCCGTATTCGCCTTCGCGGCACAACACGTCGCCTTCTTTCAGAATGCGGCGAACGACCGCGGCCCCGTTGAACTGCAAAAATTTGTACGGGATGCCGGAAAACAGCGGATAATGAATCAGCTCGTCGGCCGTCACGATGTCGCCATCTTTATTCTCGGCGACCATGTCATCGCGAACCCGTTTGATCTGGGTTTCGATGAACGATGGCTGGAACTGCAGCGCACCGGTCGGGCAACTGACGGCGCATTCACCACACGAAACGCAGGTGCTTTGCCCCATCGGATCTTCGAGATCAAAGGCGATGTGCGACTCGTACCCTTTGCCGCCACGGCCGATCACGTTGTTGCCTTTGATCCAATTGCATCCCCGCTGACAGCGGCCGCACATGATGCATTGATCGTGATCCACGGCGATCATTTTGCTGCTGTCGTCCTGCCCTCGCTCGAGCGAACGGGGGGCAAAACGAGATACCTCGATCTCCATCCGCCGGGCGACTGCGGCCAATTCGTTGCCAGGCGCCGACCACTGCGAACTTGGCAGATGGTCTGCAATCAACAGCTCGACCACGGTTTGGCTGGCGGCTTTCACACGCACCGCGGCGTCTTTGTCGGTTTCGCTCTTAATCGTGTTGACGATCATGCCGTTGGAAACTCGCTGGACACAGGACGGCACCAATTGTTTCCGCGGTCCACGGCGAGTCATCTCGGTCGCCTCGACCAGACACACGCGGCACACGCCGACGGGCGGCAGATGTTCTTTGTGACAAAGTGTTGGGATCGGATGCTCGTCGCCAGGTTCGCGAACAAACACCTCGCTCGTCGCGTCAAAGATCGTCGTGTAACGCGGTTTCGGTGCCCCGGTCGCATCACGAATGATGTTGCCCTGGCTATCTCGCGTCGGTACCGCTTTTTTGACCGTGACTTCGCGACCATCAATTGTCAACGTGACATCTTCGTCCAACTCCGAAGCGGACGCTTTATGAACACGGACCAATTGACCGTCGACGTCACGTGCAAACAGACCTTCCTGTTCCGCAACGACTTGTCCCGGCAGATCACTGATATCAAAGTTGACGCTTGCGACGTCTTTGGGATCGATTTCGTTGCTCATGATTTCGCTACTTCCGACGGTTTGTTACGACACGCTTGGCGAGCCAAATCAGGAAAGAATTTCAGAAACGTTTGCAGCGGATTACTGGCAACTTGCCCGAGTCCACAAATGCTGGTCGCTTGCATCACTCCGCTCAGTCCCAACGCGATCGGTTCGAACGTATCGAACTCTTCGCGAGTCACGTCACCGGCAAGTAACCGCTCGCCCATCTCGGTGACTTTCTCGGACCCGATGCGACAGGGGACACATTTGCCACAGGTTTCGTTTCGATAAAAACGGCTGTTGGCGACCGCTTCGGCTAACACATTGCAACCTTCGCCATAGATCACGATGCCGGCTCCGAGCATGTAGCCCACCGCTCGCGAAACGTTGATATCCAGCGGTAAATCACGGATATCGATCTCCGTGACACCCTCGGGAACGTTCGCATCGACAAATCGGCGACTGAGGAATTTGACCGGAATTTTGGGCGGCAGTAATCCACCCGAGGGACCGCTGAGCGCGACCGCGGCGATCGCCTTGCCGTCTTTCATCCCTCCGCAATGAACGTCGATCAGTTCGCCGAGAGTCGTGCCGGTGGGCACTTCATAGACACCCGGTTGGTTCAAATCACCGCTGATCGAAAACAGTCGTTTGCCTTTCATCGCCGGGCTCGATCCGACGGTCAACGGTCCTTCTTTGACGCCTTGGCTGGCGAACCAATCGCCGCCGTCCTTCAAGATTGCGGGTGCCCAGGCAAACGTTTCCACGTTGGAGAGCAGAGTCGGTTGATCGTACAAACCGTTGGTCATCAATTCCGGAGGCCGGTTCCGCGGTTCGGCCCGTTTGTCTTCCATCGCTTCGATCAACGCGGTTTGCTCGCCACAGATGTAACCGCCAGGACTGGGGAAGACATCCAGTTCGAATGAACGACTGCTGCCGAAGATGTTGCGACCGCAGGCACCAAGTTTGACGGCGCGAGCAATTTCGTCGCGGCATTTTTCGATCTGTTCCGGATACTCGTGCCGAATATAGATCCACCCGCGAGTCGCCCCGACCACCAAGGCGGCCAGAATCATGCCTTCGATCGTCAGGTAGGGAGCGGCCAACAAGATCTCGCGATCTTTGAATGTTCCCGGTTCACTTTCGTCGGCATTACAGACAATAAATTTTTCGCCCGTCGTGCCTTCGGCACGCATCACGTCGCCCCATTTCAAGTAGGCTCGGCCACCGGCGCCCCCCATCCCCAGTAGGCCCGCGTTCTCGAGCGCCTTGAGCACTTTGTCGGGATCGCCACCCCCCGTGATGTACTCGCGAATTCGCTCGTACCGACCGCTGCCGCCGTAAATATCCATGTCCCACTTGCCGACCTTCGCTTTGGCAAGTTCCCAATCCGAATTAAATTCGGGTTGTTGCCCCTGCATCAGCGCGTCGATCGATTGCTGAATCCCCGCTTCGCTACCACAGGCAATCAGTTGTTCGTTGACCATTGCGGCCGGCGGACGATCGCAGCGTCCCAGACACGACACACCACAGACTTCGACGTCGTGGCCATACTTTTTCTCGGCCCAATCGGCCACGCGTTCGATCATCGGGACCGAGCCATTTAAATGGCAACTCATATCGCGACAAACGTGGATTTCGACCTTCGGTGGCGGATCGGTGCGAAAGTGCGGAAAAAACGTGACCAACGCATTGACGCGGTGCATCGGAATGCCCAATTCCTCTGCCACCGATTCCATATCCGCATGCGTCAGGTATCCGCCACGTTTGGATTGTCGTTCGTGTAAAGCTGGGATGATCATCGTGGTTACTTACTCGGGGTTCGCTTGGCTGAGGGTCGACGCCAATTGCGATTGCAAGATACGCAGAATCGTTTGACGAAATTTTGCAGAGTCAAAATCGGCCGGGGAATGCAGCGATACGTTTGTGTCGGGACGAGGTTCAAGTTGAAATCGCAGCGAATACTCGAGTTCGTTCAACGAATCGGGAGCTTGCGACGCATTTAAATCACGCAGCAACGCGTCGAGTTCCAAGTACTCAATCGCCGCTTGATGCCAATCCACCGGAGGCGGTTGATTCTGAAGTCGCTCCTGCATCGATTGCAACTCTTGCCGCGGATCGATTGTCTCGGTGGCAAGCTGCTGGGCAAGTTTGCGATACTTGATCGCCAACGACTGGCCACTGGCGGCAATCTGTTTCGGATCACTTCGGTGGGGCGAAAGCTTTTCGAGTAATGCCACATTATCGCGAAGTTCCAACTGGTTCACACTGTGCCATGAATTCCAGACCGGCAATCCATCGCTGACGTGCAGCGGCGATTTCTTTTTGCTGGACGGTGGCACTTGAAAATCGCGGATCGACAAACTTTGGTGACAAGCGAAGCAATCGTAATCCGACAATTCCGGCCACGGCACCGTCGGGTCTTGCAAATGGTCACGGGCTCGTTCGGAGGACAGTTTTGCTGCCGCGGCAAGATTGATCGCCCGCCCTACGGCGCGAAGTCGAACGTGGGAAGCGTCAAGTTCGCGATCACGACGGGAATCCCAGTGGGCCGGCAAATTCGCCAGATAGATCGGCAAATCAAACCGCAACGCCGGATGTCCTGCCGCGATCAAATCGTGATTCATATCGCGGACCAAGCCGTCCTCGGTTCGTGATCCAATATGGCATCGAACACACGTTTCGCCGCGTCCGATGATCGAATCCATCTCACGCATCGATTCGTTCGTCGCGGGATCCCAATCGGCATGAGTATGCGAAACAAGCCAGGATTCGGCAGCTCCGTGGCACGATTCACAGGTAACGCCGGCGGCCAGAAACTCGACTGACAATCTTCCGCTTGCCGCAGTTTGTGATGTAGTTGCAGTCGTATGACAACTGATACAACGCTGTCGCAGCACCGCGTCGTAGGCTTCGCGTGAGCCCGAAGCAGAACGATCCAGCCGGCTGACGATCGCTTGCGAATCACGATCATACAGCAACCGTCCAGCATTGGCGTGTGGGTCGTTGGCAAGCCACGTCGACAGCGAATGGTTCCAGGCCGGACCGCGACCGATCGCGCCACCGTGGCAAGTCGATGTCGCACACGACGCATTTCCAACAAAGGGTGATGGCTCGGCAGCCATCACGTTGTCGAGGCCCGCAAAACCAATTAGCCCCAACCAAATCAGCCCTAACCAAATCAGAACGCTGCGTGCGAGTTTCATCGCTCCACCTTCGTCACCGCGCCCGGCGGATGATAACGATGGCAAAGCGTGCAGCGATCCGACGCCCAAGTCGGTTGGCCACCCAATAACGAGACCGTTTCGGACGACGCAAGCGAAGCGGGAGTCGGCAACTCGGAATCACGATGACACCCGGTGCACGATTCAATCCCGGCGATCATCACGACGTCTTGATCGGTGGCCGGTTTCGCCGCCGTGTCGCTGTTGTAGGCCGCCTCGTGACAATATTTGCAATCGATTCGGCGATGTGCCGCATGATCGTAGACCCCATGCTCGAACCACCGCGGCGGGATCATCTGGGCACTTTGATTCCCAAGCGATGCACGGATCGCTTCGTCTGTGATCGAGGCCTGATCATGACACTTCAAACACTGTGACTGCACTCGTTCTCTTGCCAAGCGAACATCCACAATCGAAGAGACCGATTCCCCCGTTGCGGGTTTGCCAAGTCCTTCACCCGGCACCGCGACCGTTCGTTTGTCGCCGCGGGGCGATCTCGCCTGACCGGTTGCTCGCACCCCGTCAATGGTCGCGGCCAACAACAAATCGACTTTGGACCAAGGTACCGCGTGAGGGATCGGCGTCGTATCGGCCGTCGCGGCACCCGAGTTCATCGAGTGACATGCCGAGCAATGTTGTTCGAAAGAAACCGGCGCCATGTAGCGGCCCAACTCGCCGTCGGACGCCATCGTGTCGGCACCGCTGGGGTTGCCCGCCATCTGATGACAACTGCCACAATCCAACTGCACCGCCGCGGAATCGTCTTGGCCGTCGATCCGGTACCGATCTCGCAACGATTCATCGAGCATCGCCAACGTCATCTCGCCGCGTTGTCCAGCATCGACTTGTCCGGGCCGCATGTGTTGAGCGTGATCAAATTTCACGACGCCTGGGTCAGGCTTCTGCAGCGAAGCAAAGTCCCCGTGATCCGCTTTCGTAAACGCGACGACATTGGCATTGACCGACGGTGCGGCGGAACACACTGAACTGAGATTGGCGTGACACGAAGCACAGCGTTCGTTGGCGACGAGGCTGAGATTATGATCGCGGCCCTGATGATCGACGTGGCAGCCCGCACAATTCTGATCGACTAATTTTGCCTCGGGCCGCATCGTTTCGCGGTAGTGGTTGCCGACTTGGTGACACGACTGGCAAGCGGTTTCAATGTGCTGAATCGATTTCGTCGCATTCACTCCGATCGGTTTTATGTCTAACGAGGATGCATCGGAGCTGATCGGGGTAAAGTTTTGATGACAGAGTTTGCAATCGTTTTCAAAGGAAGCATGGGCCATCGCCACCGGCCCCGTGCTGAGATGCGATTTGCCGGCTGCCCCCGCCAACACGAAGCATGCGTACAGCACGGCAACGATACCGCCCACCGCGATACAGAGGGTGCGAAATCGATGCAGTCCACCGCGATGACGGTAGTAATCGATTTGAATTCGCTGAGATCTTTGCTTTCCCGTTTCACGCATTGTCGATCATTTACCAATACTTTAGCGCAGTCCAAACATGGGCTGCTAACAAAACGGTCACAGCAACGGACAATCCAATATGAATGGGAATCCACGCATGCAGCCAACGATGAACGGTTGATTGGGTATCAAATTGGCGACGTTGATCACAAAAGCTTTCGAGGATGTTCACGATCGATCCACTTTCTTCGCCGCACGCACTGCGCAGCCGATCAAACCACACGCTGGCACGTTGTCGATCGTTTACCGGCGTATTCGCTTGATGCCCGTGAAGCAGAAACGGTTGAATTTCGTCTAGCGCATTCCACAGCGCCGGGCCGTCGGTATTGGTCGACGCAAATTGACGTGTTTCCAGCACCCGGCCTCGTGTTTTTCCCGATTGACGCACCGCACCGACAACAATCGCTCCTGCTTTGACCGCTTCGAATTCGCGTTCTTCCTCAGCGTCATCGGGGCCTCCGACTCGACGCCCACATGCACTCAATAATAATCGGCGAGCATCTTCGACGGTTTGCTTCGAGACATAGTCGATTTGACTGTAGATCGTTTCGCCTGGCAAATTACGCAGCATCCAGCGTGGCAGAATGTTCTGCACCGCTAATCCATAGATTCCGCTGAGGATGCACAACACAAACAGAACCATGAAGGTGGCAGGCAACCATCCGCCCAAGTGAAACCCACAGTGTGCGATCGCCAATGGCAGCGAAGCCAAGCCAAACCACAGATGGGCAGCCATCCAGTATTTGGCCGGAATCAACCGCAAGCGACGCAGCGCTTTTCGCGGCCATAGCAACATCTCGAATACGATGATCGAACCGGCTGCGATTCCGCACAACAATCCAGCACGACTGCCGCCGCCAACCCAACGGTTCGCCTGAGAGGACTCGAGCCAATAGTAGATGAGGCAACCGAGGGTCACGACCAACGTCGGAATCACGAACATCAGATGCAATCTTGTTTGGCTGCGATTCAATAGCACGTCAAGTAGCACCCAAGAGTAAGTGACCAGAAAGCCCGTCGGCAGGATCGATACATCCCGCGGAGAGCAACCATATTAAACCCCCGTGATGGGTAGTCGTCAATCTTCGCACCCCCACAGCATAAAATGTCGAGAGAACGCTGTTGTTTTGCCGATCAACGATTATCGTACTAATGTGAAGGTAATTTGGGGGGTATCCATTAACGCCTTTTCCACCTAACCCAAGTCGCGTGATGTCGCATCGAATCAGACCGAGCGTTTGCACTTTCCTGTGGATCGGGATGGTCTTCGTGTCGACTCTCGCGCGTGCTCAAGAACCGATTCCAACGCCGCAGGGGACATCGACGCAGGGGAAGCTTTTTTCCCCAGGGACGCTCGATCGGCTGCACTCTCCCATCCTTCGCCAAGATCTAATGGTCAACGGGGCCGCCTCGTGTGCGACATCCAATTGCCATGCGGGGCCGCGACCTGGGGTCACCCAAGCTACGGTGCGCCGTGGAGCGGAATACCAACTGTGGCTCGACAATGACCCGCACGCGCAGAGCTGGAAGACGATCTGCAGTGACGAAAGCGTCGCGATGATGCAGCGTCTGAAGATTATGGATGGCGACCAAATCATTGACCAAGTCGGCTTCGACAACTGCATGGCGTGCCACAATTCGACGCGCCGGTACAACGAACCTCGCACGAATCGCGATACGTACGCGGGCCCGAGCGATGCGGTCCACATGACACATTTCGCTCCTCGTCACAATCAAACCGGTCCCAACGACGTCAACACATTCCAGCGAGAAGGGGTGGGATGTTCGGCGTGTCACGGGCCGAGCGAGCGATGGATCGGCACACACTTTCAACACCAATGGTCGCCATCATTCGCCAGCGACGACGGATTTGTCGATGCGGCAGACCTGTACGTACGTGCGCGGATGTGTGCATCGTGCCATGTTGGTGACAAGGATCGTGACATGAATCACGACATCATCGCAGCCGGACATCCGGCACTTCGCTATGAATTAGCGACCTTTCATGCATGGCAACCCAAACACTGGCGCGACGCCGAGGCGAAAGACCGCACCTATTACGAGGCCCAGTTGTGGTTGGCCGGACAAATTGCGGCGACCGATGCCTCGCTGGCTCTACTGGAAACGCGAGCCGCCAAATCGCACTCGGTCAGCCAATGGCCCGAGTTTGCGTCGTACGACTGTGCATCGTGTCACCATAATCTTGGGCTACAAAACTCGCGAACGGCGATCACCGACGATCGGAAAGCGGTGGCGCTCTATTCATCGTGGAACGACGCAGGCCTTCGCTGGCTCGTCCAGTACCGCATCGAAACGGGAGCGGTGACGTCAGACGATTTCGAATTACTTGAATCGCTAGACCGAGTGAAGTTGCAGATGGAATCGCAACCGAAGGCGGATCCGGGATTTGTCGCCGAGTTGGCACTGCAGGCTCGCTCCTCACTTGCCCAATGGTTTGACGGCCCCGCTGGCCAATCCGAACGAGCCCAATTCCGCAGCGATCGCTTGGGGAACGTCGTCGCTGCCGCGGCCGGAAAACGTCAAACTTGGCAGACCTGGGAATCGGCGGTGCAGTTCTATTTGGCCGCCGTCGCCGCTCGCGAAAGCTGGCCAGGCGGATGGCATGGCCCCGTCCACAATCTGGCTCAACCGCTGCGTGTGGGTTTACGCTATCCTGAGATGATTGACGTCAGCCGTTATTCCAAACGCAATGAAAGCGGCCCGACGCTGAATCGCGCCGAAGCAACGAAGTTGGGTATCGAGATGGCCGGTTGGCTGGGCCCGATTTACCAACCCGAATCCAGTGAAGAACTGCAAGACGACGAAGCGGAAACGCAAGCACTGCAAAACGAACTGCAAGAGATGATCCAGAGGATCAATGAACGCTGGAAACGCTTGAACCAACAACGTATCGAGCAAGCCAAACAAGCCGAGTCAACGGATAACAAGATCGACGATGGCACGCCCGACATGCCGGCGAAACCTGAGCGAAAACCGAAAACACGTGAACAGCTACTCGAAGAACTACGTCAAATGCAAGAAGCTCGCACGTCCGACGAATCAGACAATTGATTCTTTTGATTAAACAGATTGACAAAATGGTATCCACTCCCTTCTTCGCAAGACAGATTCCCACCGGGATCGCGATTGTCCTGTTCGCAGTGACCGGTGCGGTCGGTTGGGCACAAACCGCTTCGGACACCCTGTCGCGTGAAGAAAAGCTGAGCGATCCGGTCTACATGTCTTGGGTTGCGTCGGAACCCGTAGGCAAATGCGTCAGTTGTCATGTGATGGGACCGACCGATGCCGAAATCGATAGTGGCCGCTCAGGAGATTTGACCTCGTTTAGCCGCCGCAGCGAAATGATGCATTGGCTGCAAAAAGACAAACACACGATCGCCCGCCGACGAGTCGAACCCTTCGCCGCCGAACAGAGCGAAGACGAACTTCTAAAGCTATACGACCGCCTTGATACTCAGATCGAAAAAGCGATCGAAGGATACAAGAAACGCGGCGAAACGATTGATCGCAGTAAGGTCGGACTCGAAAGCATTCCCGAAGAGTGGATCGGGCAAAGCAATCTACTTAGCCGCCGCATCTGTGACAAACTATGGGGTTCGGGCTCGGTCACGACCGAAGCGGGCTACGCCAAGTTTCGCGACCACTGTCTGACCTGCCATGGTGGCTATCACGCCGGGGCCAGCGGGTTCGATTTGGCGGATCTCGATAACGCTCAATTGGGAATCGATTGTTTGTACTGTCACCAGCAGGACGACAACGATCAATGGATCACGCCGCATCAAGTGCCCGAAAAGTGGCGTCTAAAATCACCCGATGAAAAATCGGCGGCCGGTTTACGAAACCTGGTCGATACGTCCAACCAAGCCCAACTGTGCTTCGATTGTCATGTCGGCAACCGCTCGAAAAACATGTTTGTGTCGCACGAAATGTATGCAGCCGGGCATCCTCCGATTCCCTCGATCGAGCTCCAGCAGTTCTGTGCCGAGATGCCACAACATTGGCAAACGCCAGCACAACTGTACGATTCACTGGCGGATTACCCGCAGCGAAACGACTATTTCAATATCAACTATCCCGGACTGCTCGGTTCGACCAACGCGGGTGCGGTTTTCTGGAACACCCGCAAAATGCTGATCGGATCCCTGGTCGCTCGGCAACAGATGCTCGATCTGTATATCCAATCGGGATCGGATTCGGCGCAGGACTGGGCAGACTACTCATTGTATGATTGCGCGGCGTGTCATCACGAATTGCGATCCAACAGTGTCCGCCAACAACGCGGCTATGTCGGCGCCCCTGGACGTCCACGGCAATATGAATGGCCCGACGCGATTTTGACGATTGCGTATCTGTTCTATGGCAAGGAAACGTTAGCGCAATCGCGAAGTCTGGAAAGCGAGATCGAGCAGCTCTTTAGCGAGCAACCCTTTGGTGACCCTCACCGCGTTGCCGCAGCTGCCACACAGCTGCGTGATCACATCACTGCGGCAATTGACGCGGTAGAGCAAAAACCAGTCGATGCTCGAATCGCATTGGCGGTACTGCGAGGTTTGGCGACGACGCCGAAGTCCAGATTGGTGACGTACGATGCGGCTCGACAAGTCATCTGGGCGATGCAGACGATCGCGACCGAGCTAGAACTCGAAGGCAAACCACTCGCTCCGGAACTGCACGAGCAGATACGCCAACTCGGCAACCCGGAAACGACCGGAATCGCATCCGATTTGCCATCGGGTCGCAAACAGTTCATTTACCCCGATCGTTTAGAGATGGATTTGCGTCTACGTGCCCAGTACGATCCATCGCGTTTGGTCGCTCAGTTGAAAAGTTTACGAGCGGACTTGGATCAAGCCGTCAAGTAAATCCTGGGGGTAGGCTTCGTAGGATTGACTTCCAGCCTGTCGATCGTAGAACCGCCTGCCAGCCTGTTATTGCCCAGTCAACAGGTTGGAAACCTATCCCACGTTGATCGCGGCGCGATCAGCGACATCGCACAACCTTGCATCGTTCCCGTCGCTTAGAATAGGGTTGGTCACTCACCCCACAACGACGAGGTTCATCATGCTCAAGTTCGTACGCGAAGAAGTGGAATCGTTCATGCAGGGACTCGTCAAACGGAACCCGGGTGAAGACGAATTTCACCAGGCGGTTCGCGAGGTCACCGAATCGCTGATGCCGTTCATCTTGCAGCATCCGCGATACAAGCAAGCCCAATTGCTCGAGCGTTTGACCGAACCCGACCGCATCATCATCTTTCGCGTGACCTGGGAAGACGACGAAGGCAACTTTCGGGCGAACCGTGCTTGGCGAGTCCAATTCAATAACTCGATTGGCCCTTACAAAGGTGGTCTGCGTTTCCATCCCTCGGTGACCCAAAGCGTTTTGAAATTCCTAGGCTTTGAACAGATTTTCAAAAACAGCTTGACGGGATTGCCGATGGGCGGCGCCAAAGGTGGTTCCAACTTCAACCCCAAGGGAAAAAGTGAGCACGAAGTGATGCGGTTCTGTCACTCGATGATGATTGAGCTGCATCGACATATCGGCGAGAACACTGACATTCCCGCAGGTGACATCGGAGTCGGCGGTCGCGAGATCAGCTATCTGTTTGGTCAATACAAGCGATTATCCAATACGTTTGTCGGGACGCTGACGGGCAAGGGGTTGTCATTTGGCGGCAGTCTGGTGCGAACCGAAGCGACGGGATACGGCTGTGTCTACTTTTGCGAAAACATGCTCAATCGTCTCGATGATTCGATCAAAGGAAAATCGGTCTGCATTTCCGGCAGCGGTAATGTGGCGATCTACGCTGCCGAGATGGCGGGCAAATTGGGGGGCAAAGTACTGACATTGTCGGATTCCGGCGGGGTCATTCACGATCCGGACGGGATTGACGAAGAAAAATTGGCGTATGTCAAAGAATTAAAAGAAAAGCAGCGTGGACGGATCTCGGAATACGCCGAAAAGTATCGTAAAGCTACGTTCCATGCCGACCGGCGGCCTTGGCATATCCCTTGTGACGTTGCGTTGCCCTGTGCGACTCAGAATGAAATTGACCAACAAGACGCTGAAACACTGCTAAAAAACGGTTGTATTGCGGTCGCCGAAGGGGCCAATATGCCGAGCACGCTTGAGGCGATGAAGGCGTTCCGCGAAGCCAACATCCTGTTCGGTCCTGCTAAAGCCGCCAACGCCGGCGGCGTGGCTGTTTCCGGACTCGAACAAAGCCAGAACTCGCTGCGATTGCAATGGACTCACGAAGAGGTCAATACAAAGCTAAAAAGTATCATGAAGGAAATTCATGAAAAATGCGTTCATTACGGAACGAAGGGAGATCATGTAGATTACGTCGACGGTGCCAACTTAGCGGGATTCGTAAAAATCGCCGAATCGATGCTGGCGTATGGCGCCGTTTGATTTTCATACGTCGTACCGCGTGAGCCATTTGTGTGGTGTCGCCCAATGCATCCGCGATTCCAATCGACTTGGTAGACTGCGACCGAGTCCCTTCCGAGATTTACTTTATTCCTGAATGGAAACATGCTACAGCGAGGCTACGAATTTGCGTCAGGTTATCGATTAGAAGAATTTCTAGGTCGAGGCCAATTTGGTGAAGTGTGGCGGGCCTCTGCGCCCGGCGGCACCCAAACCGCGGTCAAGTTCATCGATCTCAGTGGCGGGCAAGGCCAAAAGGAATACGATGCGATCAAGCGAATCAAGCTGATTCGCCATGCCAATTTGATGCCGATCACGGCAATTTGGTTGCTCGATGCCGAAGGCAAATTGATCCAAGACACTCCCGATCAAGCCGTTGCAACCATGGACGTCAGCGAATTGGTCACGCCGGATCGCGCCAGCTTTGCGATGCCGCGTACGCGAGACCCAGCGACGCTGGTAGTCGCGATGCTGTTGGCCGGCAAAAGTCTGCTGGACCGGATGGCCGAGTGTTTGCGTGAAACCAGCAAGGGGATTCCCGCGCGCGAACTGCTTTCGTACATGGAAGATTCGGCCAAAGGCCTCGATTTCCTTAACGACGCCCGGCACGATCTGGGATCGGGCGAAGTCGCAATCCAGCACTGTGACGTCAAGCCTGCGAACATCGTCATCCTTGGCAACAGTGCCGTGATCTGTGACTTTGGTTTGGCGCGGATTCTGACGCGGACTCAAATCACCGCAACCAGCGCTTCGGGCACGCCCGCCTACATGGCCCCCGAAGCGATTGAGGGCAAACCAAGTCAATCGAGCGATCAATACTCGCTGGCGATCAGCTACTACCATTTGCGAACCGGCACGTTGCCGATGAAGGAAGGTTCGCTGTTCCAAGTTCTCAATGCGCATCGCCAGGGCGAGCTGAACTTTGATCTCGTCGCGGATCCCGAGCAACAAGTACTGCGGCGGGCGACCGAGATCGATTGGAACAAGCGATACGAATCCAACATTGATTTTGTGGACGAATTGCGTGATGCGTTGCGAACCGAAGGGGCGATGACCACCGCCGCAGGACGCCCGTCGTCCAAGTTCGATCCGGCTTCGCCCAGTGGGGAAACCCAAAATGACCGCCTCGCGCAGACGCAAGCGGGCCCCTCGTTGATCGCCGAAACGATGGACGGGACATCGGCCGTTGACACCGGGTTTGCTGATGCCGAGACCGCAAACTCGGCGGGTCTGCAGAGCACTCGGGTGTTACCGCAGCAGACGACCGATGACGCCGTCTCCTCGACCGACGCCGTGACATCGAGCCAAACGCCCCGCACTGCACTGAAGCGTTATTCGATCATCGCTGGCGCTGTAGCAGTCGTCATCCTTGGTGTGGTACTGGTTGCGTTTCCACGCCCCTCTTCCAAACCTATGGCCGACGATCCCGACAAGGCCGACCAACAGAACGTCTCGCCGGATCAAGTTGAACCCGTTAACAACACACCGGACAGCGGTAAAACGGTAATCGAAAACGCGAGTCCGCAAGAACTGCTGGACTTGGCGACCCGCGCTTTTGCGACCGATGCGGACAAGGCAGCAGAGCTATTCCGCCAAGCCGTGCAGAAACGTCCAAACCTCGCAACGCCCGAACCAATCGTTCATACGGCACATCAAGATGGGGTCGAAGTATTAATGTTGGCCTCGCCCACGAATCAACTGATTAGCTGGGGCTTCGACACCAATTTAAATGTTTGGCCAGTTTCGCCAACATCGTGGACCGAATCGTCGGTTCAACCGATCTTGCTGCCTGGGTTGGATGTCTCACTTGCGTATCGCGAAGGAATCAGCTTATCGCCCGACAAGCAACGTGTTGTCGCGGGATCAGGAACGGACGCCAAAGTTTGGTCGCTCGAATCGCTCCGTCGCAATCCCACCGAACCTGCTCAATCACTTCTCGCCGAAATGGATTCGCTTGACGACGAAGTCATGGCGGTCGCATGCCACCCCAAAGACACCACGGTCATCGCACTGGCGCTCGACGACGAAGTGGTCGTGTACCAAATCGAAACCACGACATCGGACAAGCCTCGCCAACCGACCAAGCTGACTCAGTTTGAATCCGCAGGATCGATTAGCCAATTGGCGTTTCACCCGTCGGGCGATTGGTTGATCACGATCATCGATAAAGGCCTCGTCCAGGGTAAAGTGGTCGCTTATGCCTGGGACGAACTGCGGACCGGCGCCCCGCAGAACCGCGCCCCCACCGCGATTCCCATCAACCCCAAGGGAGCTCGTGTTCGCACGATCGGCTTTCCAAAGCAGGACTCATCCACGGACTCCGCTGCAAGCATCGCCACCGGGGACGAAACAGGGACGGTGACGCTATGGAGCATCGCGGATGAACCCAAATTGTCGTCGCGAAAACAACCGCATGCAGGCCCCGTCATGGCAATGAAGATATCGGCGGGAACCAGTGACACCGCGAGTGTCTTGGTGACCGGCG
>TARA_R110002073_G_scaffold29837_3_pt1 | contig 21642 bp, 7 predicted proteins | sample TARA_R110002073 | Tara Oceans TARA_R110002073 (sample SAMEA4397174) | marine metagenome | biome: Polar Biome; feature: [DCM] deep chlorophyll maximum layer (ENVO:01000326); material: water (ENVO:00002006), including particulate matter (ENVO:01000060) such as... | depth 40 m | reverse complement strand
GCCAACCAGGCTCCGCGCGGTTGCCGCCATCATGAAAACCCAGATGACCGACACACAGACCTCGGACGAGTCGGAGCCAACGTCCGAGACGGTGGCGCAAGCTCAAGCGAATGCCAGGCCGGGTTTCCTCCTGCGCCGGCTGGCACCGCTCGCCGGCCTGCTCATTTTTGCGGCTGCCTTGTGGATAATCCACAATGAAACTGGCCATCTGCATGTTCGCGATATTGCCGCCAGCTTTCGAACCATCGCACCCGCCGATATCGCTTTCGCCGCGGCACTGACCTTCGGCAGCTATCTCATTCTGTCCGTGGCCGATTGGTTTGCGCTGCATTATTCCAGCACGCGCCTACCTTGGCACAAGGCCGGACAGGCCGCGACGCTAGCCTATGCGGTCTCGAATGTGGTCGGTTTCGGCCCCCTGACATCGACCGCTATCCGTATCCGCCTGTATTCCGTCTGGGGCATCGACACAGACACGCTTGCGATCATCACCCTGGTCACAACCGCGAGCCTCTATCTCTGCGGCGGTGCCGTCGCCGGGCTCGGCCTGATCTTGCGGCCGGCCGAGATCGTCAGCGTCTTTGGCGGCAACCCGGGACTTTACCAGGCTTTGGGCAGCGTGCTGGTCACGGTTCTGATGGCGGCGATGCTCCTGACCCTCCGGGTGAAAGCTCCCGTCGAGTGGCGAGGCGTCACCATCACCCCACCGCCACGCTGGGTGCCTTGGCTACAGGTCACGGCTTCGATCACCGACTGGCTGTTATCGGCGGCGGTGGTTTGGATATTATTGCCCGAAATCGTGCGACCCGATCTGATTGCTTTCTTGCCGCTATTCATCCTTGCCGGCCTGTTCGGCGCGCTCAGCGGCCTGCCCGGCGGCGTCGGTGCCTTCGACGCGACGCTGATCCTGGTCGCGCCTGCCGGCAGCGAGGCGGCCTATATCGCGGCGCTCGTCGTGTACCGGGTGGTCTATTTTGCCGGCCCGCTCCTGGTTGCCGGAATCGGAGCCGCCTGGTCGGTTCGGCGGAAAATACCGGCGACGGCGATCGGTGCTCAAACCGCCTTCACCTTGGTCGCGAAAATGATCGCACCGCCGGTCTTCGCCCTGCTGACCTTTCTGTCCGGCGCAATGATGCTGCTCTCGGCGGCAACGCCCGATCTCGGCTCGCGCCTGCGTGCCCTCAATGACTGGCTGCCACTGGGCGTTATCGAGGCCTCACATTTTGCCGCCAGCCTGGCCGGGTTGATCCTGCTCTTCCTCGCCAGCGGGCTTTACCGGCGCCTGCACCGCGCCTGGACAGCAACACTCGCCTTGAGCCTGGCAGCAGCATTGCTGGCCCTGTTGCGCGGACTGCACTGGAGCGATGCGGCTTGGCTATTGACCCTGTTCACCCTGCTCGCCCTGTCGGGCCCCGCCTTCTACCGCCGCGCCGAGACCGAAAGCGGCCGGCTCGGCCGCGAGTGGACCGCCGCCATTCTGGCCACCCTGCTACTGGTCGTATGGGTCGGCTATGTTGCTTACAGGCACATCCCCTATCACGACGAATTATGGTGGAGCTTCCTGATCCACGGAGACGAATCGCGCACCTTGCGGGCGATCAGCGGCGCCATCATCCTGTTCTTTTTGGTCGCGATCTGGCGCTGGGTTGGCGGCACGCGCTCTACAGCTCATCCAGGCGCACTTAATGTGGAATCGGCGACAAACCTGCGGCAAATTCTTGCGACCGCAACGGTCAGCCACCCCGACTCAAATCTCGCTCTACTCGGTGATAAACGCTTCATCTTTTCACCAAGCGGGAAAAGTTTCATCCAGTACGGTATTCGCGGCAATAACTGGATCGCGATGGGCGAACCCACAGGAGAGCCACGCGAGATCAAGCCCCTGATGTGGGCCTTTCGCGAAGCCGCCGACCAAGCTGGTGCCCGCCCCATCTTCCACGCCGTCCGCGAAACGGCCCTCGCAGACCTGATCGATCTGGGTCTAGTGGCACAGAAAATCGGTGAAACCGCCCTCGTCCCGCTGGCACAGTTCAGCATTGAGGGCTCCACACGCGCCGAACTGCGTCAGGCTCGCAATCGCGCCATCCGCGAGGGCGCCAGCTTCGAAATTCTCACACCCGAAGAGGCTGCTCCACTGATGCCGGCGTTGAGAAGCATTTCCGACGAATGGCTGGCCGGGCATGGCGGCGCGGAAAAGGGCTTTTCGCTCGGCCGGTTCGACGAGGCCTATCTGGCCCATTTTCCGATCGCGCTGGTCCGGATGGCCGGCGACCCGATGGCGTTCGCCAATCTGTGGACGACACCGGATGGTCACGAATTCTCCGTCGACCTGATGCGTCAGGCGCGCGGTTCGCCGCACGGGGTGATGGATTATCTCTTCACCGAACTCGGCTTGTGGGGCAAAGCGAATGGCTATGCGATCATGGATTTGGGCATGGCTCCCTTGAGCGGGCTAGAGGCCCATCGCCTGGCACCCATGATGAATCGGTTGGGCACGTTCGTCTATGAACGCGCCGGCAGACTTTACGGCTTTGACGGCCTGCGCAAATACAAGAATAAATTCCGGCCCGATTGGGAGCCGGTCTATCTCGCCGCGCCGAGTCGGATGATGCTGCCGGCCGCGCTCGGCGATGTCGCGCTGCTGACCAGCGGCGGTCTGCTTGGCCTGTTTGGTAACGGCCGTGCGCGCGCCGACTGAGCAGGTCTTTCAGCGTGTCATCCGACGGATGGTCGCGGCAATTCGCGCCGCATTGACGGCGTTCAGGATCGAAGTGTGACTCTCGCCAGGCCAGACGAACGTCGCGCCAAAATGTCCGTGGACCTCAGCAACCTCGGCGAGCCCGGCATTCTCGCCGCCATCGGCCCGGCAGGCGAAGACAGCGAGCGGCAGTTCTGGTGCAATTTCTCGATCAAAAATTGGATCGAAAGGATCGAAATCAAGGATTTCGCGGCGCGAGTGCGACCAGTGACCGGGCGCGTCGAAGACGTGTCGTTTTTCGTCAGCACGTGCGGGCGGCAGCGCGAGATCGTCGCGCAGGGCGTGAGCCGCCAGCCCGACCAGGCCGCAGCGGGCAGCCGCCTCGCCCATCCGCATCGCCAAACCATACCCCCGCAACCGCCGCAAGGCTGCCGGTCGGCGATAGGGTGACGGTCGCATCGCATCAATGAATACCAGCCCGGACAATTCGGCCGGATACAAATTGACGAAGGCGTGCAACCGCAATCCCGCCATCGAATGCCCGACTAATGTCCAGGGCGGTGGCAAGTCGAGCACGGCCAGCAATCGCCGCAGATCCGCAACATGCCAAGCCGGCGACAACACAACATCGCGCGGCGCCGGGTCGCTGAAACCCATGCCGGCGCGACCGAAAAGCAAAACCCGGTGATCAGCTTTCAGAGCTTCTTTCAACCACCATCCATCGGCATACATCCCGAACGCACCATGATCGAACACCACGGTCGGCGCGCCGCGCGGCCCTTCCAGAGTGGCGTGAAGCCGCCTGCAGCCATCAATGGCAATGAGCGGGAAAGGCGGTTCTACCATTGCCTATGCTAAGCGCACCGGCGTAGCGGTTGCAATGCAAATTGCCGCGCTTCGCGTGAGCCGCTGACAGCACTTGCAGCAAAGCCTTGTACGATCCGCCGAGCCCGCGTATCAGAGCGCCAGACGATCGAAATCGGGCCGGCTTAGCTCAGCTGGTAGAGCACCTGATTTGTAATCAGGGGGTCGGGGGTTCGAGTCCCTCAGCCGGCACCAGATTTCAGTGTTAAATCAATCGATTACATGAAAACAAGAGGAGCCCCAGACCGGACTCTTTTTTTATGGGGAACGCTGGAGGTACAAATTGTCATGCCGCTTCCGGTGGGTGTGCGCCGATATCTGATTCGATTCAAATTGCAGTCAAACATATGAATTAAATCTTGATTCAGGAAAGCTTTAGACGCTTCGCTTGGTCGAGATCGCTTGGCCAATCTGAATCAGCTTGAGCGTTATTCCCCTCCCCACGGTCTGAGCTACTGCCGGTTCGGTGGCCGGCAACAGCTCACCCGCCGCTTCTGGCCGGTCAACTCGGTTCAAGGCAGCGGACGGTGGTGTCAGGCAAACGCGGACGGGTCTCGAAAGACCGCCATTCGCGACATCTCAGGCCGCAAGCTGGTGCCATTCGACCAAGGCGGCGGAGCGGCTCTGCTTGAATGTTTCTCTGCGGGTCAGGTGGCGATCCTGGTTGAAGTGATTGTGGACGGATGATTGGGTCGAAACGAATTTCTGGAGTGTTTCGAAGCTGCGGAATTTCCCCATCGCGCGCTCCTTTCGCCGGAACGGCAAGTGGGAGGTTTCGGCCCGGTTGTTGAGCCAACGCCTCGTCTCCTGGCGGCCGGCATTGCCGATCACTTTCATTGCGGCTTTGTAGGACTTCAGCCGATCCGCGACCACGACTTACGGATTGTCGTATCGCTTCATCGTTCGGCGCACAAATCTCAATACTGCCTGGCGTTCCCGGCGCCTGGTGACATAGGCTTCAAGCCCGTCACCCTCATGATCGACGGCGCGCCAAAGATAGTGAAGCTCACCATTTATCTTCACGAAAACCTCGTCGAGGTGCGAAGTCCAGTTCGAGAATTTTCTACTGGCAACCCGCCGCTTTCTGACCTGCGCTGCGAACATCGGCCCGAACCGGTTCCAACAAAACCGCACCGTCCCCTGGGTGATATCAATCCCGCGCTCGTGAGCAGATCCTCGACGTTTCGCAGCGAGAGCGGAAAGCGGATGTACATCATCACGGCAAGGCGGATGATCTCCGGCGAAGTCTTGAAATATTTGAACAGATTACGCATCCGGGGAGGTTCCGGAATCGCAATCCAACGCTCAAACCTAAGTTCCTCTGACAAAACCACGCCGGATCACCGAGGTCGCACCCACCACCAGTGGCCGGCGCAGATAGCCATCGCCCATCTTCGATATCCGCCCGAGGCGCTCCTTGCCGCCGGACGAGCTCTGTCGCGGCACCAGGCCTAGACCGGCCGAGAATTGACGCCCGTCTTGAACACGGATGGGTCCGGTATGCTGGCTGAGAGCGCCGTTGCAGTGATGAGACCCACGCCGGGGATAGTCTCCAGACGCCGGCTGGTCGCATCTTCGCGATACCAAGCCATCAGCCGTCGTTCGAGCGTACGGATCTCATTGGCCAGGCTGTCGAGTTGGGCCATCAGACTTTGCGGCGCCGACTGGGCCATGTCCGGCAGGCCTCCATTGCCTCCTCGCGCATCGCTTCAAGCAGGGCCGCCAGCTTGCGTGGACCCTGTGCGCGATGATGCCGAACTTGGCCAAGTCGCCGCGGATGGCATTGAGCATCATTGTGCGCTGACGCATCAGAAGATCGCGGCTGCGGTGCAGCATCAACACGCCCTGACGCGCCTCGCTTTTGACTGGAACAAAGTGCATCGAGGGCCGCGTCACCGCCTCGCAGATCGCTTCGGCGTCGGCGGCATCATTCTTCTGGCGATTGACATAGGGCTTTACATAGGCCGGCGGGATTATCCTGACCTCATGGCCCAGTGCCCCGATCTCACGGGCCCAGAAGTGTGCCGTAGCGCACGCTTCCAGTCCGACCAGGCAGGGTGGCCGATCGCGCAGAAAGTCCAGCACCGCCCCGCGGCACAACTTCTCGCGGAACAACACGTCTCCCGCGCCATCAACGCCGTGAAGTTGGAAAACGGACTTGGCCAGATCAATGCCGATTGTTGTAACAGTCATGACGGACGGTTCCTCCCGTGTGCTGGTGTCCAACAACCCCAGCATGGCACATCGCGGTGCCGTTGGTCGGGGCCGTCCACCCCATCAGACGAACGCGAACCGGTACTTTCAGACTAACATCAACCGGTTTTCAGTTTTCGACGTTACGCACCAGATACGCCCGCCGAAGCCATGGGCGGGCTCCGACGGGCATACATTCTGTGAGCTGCGGGTCAGAAGCGCAGGCGCATATCAAGGCCGGTGCGGTGGAATTCGGTTTCGTCGCCGAATTCGCCGCCATAGCTGAAGCTGACACTGACCCGGTCATTGCTGACGATATTGATGTCAGCACCAAGTTGATAGACGACTTGGTCGAGCACGGTTCCGATCATCCCCGGATCGGCGTTCGGATTGGCACCGGTGAAGCGGATTGGGATTTCCATCCGATCCTTCGAGCTGATGCGGGCGCCCATCGTAAGAGAGACGACGCCTTGGCCGGTGTCGCTTTCGTGGAAGACGTGACCCAGACGCATGACCGGGTTGAGCGAGGCGATCAGCTGGGTATCGCGGATCACCTGGACACCGAGCCCGTCGAGGCCGGTTTCCGTCAAACCGTCATGGCGCAGTGCTGTCAGCCCCAGGCCCAGGGAGGGATTGGCGAAGACAGAGCCGGTGCGGAAAGTATTACCGACATGGCCGTCAAGCCGCAGATGACCGGTTTGCGGCTCCGACAGACCAAGGCCCGGTTGGAATACCGTCACGGCGCGTGCCGTCTCCAACCATGACCAGCCACCGGAGACCGAGAAGCCGTAATATTGCCCGTCGGCATGCTGACGCTCCAGGCCCAGACCGGCCGTGAACCCCTGGCCGTCAAAGCTCGCCCGGCCGCCATCGATCTCTGTTTGATCGATCTGTTCATAACCGATCGCGATCGCCAGCGACCAGTCATGGCCCAGCGGTTGCTGGAAACCGCCGCTAAAGCGCGTCGAACCGGAATCAACTCCGAAACTCTCCTCGCTCGACGTCCGGTCGCGTGAGGATTGCTCCAGACGACTCCAGACACATTGATCGTCGCGCGAGCTGATCGCGGAGCCGCAATTGAACAGATCGCTGGCCATCGTATTGGCCGAGGCGAGCTGACCCTGAAGCGCTGCGACATGCGGTTCCGGATTGAGCTCATTGAAGACCGCTTCGTAAAGCTCGGTATCGCCTTGCTGCATATTGCCGAGGAAGGCCAAAAGTCGGCCGACGCCAGCGGCCCCGCCCGACTGGAGTGCCGAGTCCATATACGCGCCCAAGGCCTGACCATTGCGGTTCAGGCTGGAAATTCCGAAATCGGTATCGATGAGCAGATGAATCCCGGTGCTATCAGCGGCGATCGAGAAATCGACCGCCATCGTATCGGTAATCTCCAAGCCGTTATCGATGCCACCGCCGGCTGCGGCAAACAGTGTCACCGGATCGTCATTCTCCAGCCAGGTCAGGGTGACATCACCAGTCCCGTCCACCGTGGCCGTCCCGGTCACATCGACGCGGTCGGAGGCATAGGGGCCAAAGGCAATGTCGAAGGCGAGATGACCAGCCGCCGTCTGCTCGAAATTGCCGTCCAGAGTGACGGTATTGATCACCCGAGTGCCGTAATACAGGTTGAGCTCAGGATCGCCCTGGCCATCGAGATGACCGAACTCGGCCCCATTGAGGAGATCGATCGGCAAGCGAGACGCCGACAGGCCCATCAGGAAATTGCCCGAATTGTTGAAGGTCGCGGCCGCGATTGCCGGGGCAGCAAAGGCCGGGGACGCCGCGCCAATAATCGGAGCCGGCGCCGCACTTGGCTCGAGCACGTCCATCACGACAAGCTCAGCATCCTTGGCGATCTCGACGCGCTCAGGCTGAGCCGCTTCGGCACCGCCATCGATCAGCATCGCAACCGAGCCGGGCGCGAGAGCATCCATCACCGCAGGCTCCGTGCCCTTGGTGATTTCGACACGCTCGGGCTGCGCCTCATTGGCACCGCCGTCGATCATCATCCCTGACGCGCCCGGATCGAGCACAGCCATCACTACAGGCTCAATGTCCTTGGCGATTTCGACACTCTCGGGCTGCGCCGCATTGGCACCGCCATCGATCAGCATCGCAACCGAGTCAGGAGCTAGAGCATCCATCACCACAGGCTCAGCGCCCTTGGTGACATAGGCATTGTCCGGTTGCGCAGCCTGGGCACCGCCATCAATCATCGCCAGGCCGGAATCGCCCGCCAGCGGATCCATGATCGGCGGCAAATCCATCACGGCGATCATATTGCTGGCCGGCACGGGTGCCGTCATCAAGTGGTTCAAGCTCGACATCGCCTGATCGAGATTGACCATGACGGGTGCAGCAGGCGCTGCGACCTGGTCCAGATCCGCCATCGCCTGGTCGAGATTGACCAGAGGGGCCGGGGCGGGTGCCGCGCCGACGACGTCGCTCGCCTGACCCAATTCGGACGGATCAAGCGCTTCCATCACCGCAGCGCCAGCCCAGGCCGCGGCGACTTCCGCCGCGAGTGCTGACGTGGCGACCGGCGGGGCCGATCGCAGCACGAGCGGCGCTTGCGTCACCGCCGCCGCATCGCGCAGATCGATCGTATCGATGGCGATGAAGGTCGACCCAGCGCGATTGTCAAAGGAATTGACCCCGGAGCCGAGGTCGATATTGCCGACGACGAGTCCGGTATTGATCACCGCATCATTGCCCGTCGTGGCCGTGATCGCCCAGCTCGACACCGCCGAGAGCGAACCGGATGAGGTGAAGACATTATCGGCCCCGCCATCGATCCACAGGCCGCGGCCCGTGCCGCTGCCGCCGCGAATCAGACCGGTCAAGGTGCCGAGAATATTGCCAGCGCCGTCACGGCCGATGCTCTGGGCAAATACACCCGTGGAATCAAGCCCAACGGCCCAAATCCGTCCGTCGATCGCGAAGTCGATGGCGCCGCCGCGGCCTGCACCGCCTGCGGAGCCCGCAAAAACACCATCAACCCAACCGCCGCCGCCGCCGAGTGATTGCATGACGGCGCCGAATGTGCGCGCCCCATGCGTGATGATGTCACCGGATTGGCTGAAGCCGATAGCGCCGCCATTGCCGGAGTTGTCGGCATTGAGGCTGAATTGAACATCGCCGGCATCGGTCATCACCACGCCGCCGCCGCCGCCAATCGACTGCAGCAGAACGCCGTGCGAGCGCTCGCCCGCGGTCTGGATAATGCCTGCATTGCTGATCGAAACACTGCCGGCATCGCCGGCAGCATCATTTTGACCGCCGAGCGAGACCGTCACGCCAACCGCGCCAAGGACGCGGGTTTCGCCACCGCCGGCACCAATCGACTGCGCGAGCAGCGCTACCGAATTGGATCCGGTCGTTATCACACCGCCGTCGAACAGGCCGCTGACATCGGCGCCGGAGGACAGTGTGCTGCCACTGCCGCCCAGCGTCACGTCAATTTGGGCGTTCGCGGCTTCCTCACCCGAGAGGATGACGCCAGCCGAACCACCGCCGCCGCCAATGGATTGCAGGATCGCGCCTGGAGCCATGGCCCCCGTCGTGACCAGTTGACCGGTATGGATCCGGCTGACCGCGCCGCCATTTTCATTGACGCCATTGGCACCACCCAAGCCCAGGTCAACCAGACCCAGCAAGGACCCGACCGGGGCATCAATCGTCACATTGGCGCGGCCACCGCCGCCACCAATGGATTGCATGATCACGCCCGGCGAATGGATGCCAGTGGTCAAGATATCGCCGACATGGTCGTGGGTCAGGCTATTGCCGTCATTATTCGTTCCACCCAGACCACCGAGGCGTATCTGGCTGTCCACCGCGCGCAGCTCGTCTTCAGTGGCCAGCTTGCCATCAAGGCTCTGCGACGGCGTTTCGATAATCGGCACGCCGAGCGTCAGCAGAATCGAGGCAACACCCCCGCCGCCACCGATTGACTGCGCGACGCTGCCCGCAGCGCTGTTGCCCGCTGCACCGATTGTGCCCGTCGATCTGATCTCGACCAGACCGGCATTCATGTCGGAAACGTCTTCGCCACCGAGCCGGGCCTCGAAAACTGGCCCAATCTCCGTAGGATCCGGAAGGGGGGGAAGAATATCCGGAATCGGAATATCCGGGATCGGAATATCCGGGATTGTAATGGGGTTCAGGAGGCTTGGCAGGGCACTCAAGCCATGGAAACTCAGAGCGAGTGAACCGCCGCCGCCATTGATGCTCTGGGCCAGGAAAGCCTCGGAACCATCGCCATAGACGGTAATATCGCCATCATTCTCGACCAGTACCCTGCCACCCATACCGCCATCGCTTGAGGCTGCCGCGCCGAGCAGGGCGGAGAAACCGTTCGACGCGATTGTGCCAACCGAGCCTGACAGGCTGATGCCCATATTGGCATTGCCGCCACCGCCGCCAATCGACTGCGCGACAATCCCGTGGGAGCCCGCGCCGCGGGTGACGATATTGCCGAAATTGCTGACCGAGACCGTATTGGCATCGCCGCCGTCACCGCCCAGGCCGCCGACCGCGATCACCGGCGAATTGCTCGGTGCGCCGAGCAAGGCGGTGATCGCGAGCGCGAGGCCGCCATTGCCGCCACCGCCGCCGATCGATTGCGCGAGGATTCCGTGCGCCGCATCGCCGCGCGTCTCGATCAAGCCATAATTCTCGACATCCACTGTCCCGGCGTTGCTTCCAGCCCCACCGAAACCACCGACATTCAAACCAACGGCAAAACTGTCCGAGGTGCTCGCCAATCCGATAATCGAAAGCACTGAACCGCCATTGCCGCCGCCACCGGCGAGGCTCTGGGCGAAAATTCCATGGGCCTTGTCACCGGTGGTCGCGATCGTGCCGGAATCGGCGAAGCTGCCAATACGGTTGATCACCGAGACATTGCCCGAGGCACCACCGCTGCCACCACTACCGCCGATATGGCTGGTGAAGCTTCCGGTCGTTGATGCACTCGAACCACCGATCACGGCATTAAAGGCCAGTCCGCCATCGCCGCCGCCGCCGGCCAGGCTGATGGCGCTGATACCAATGGATTCGTATCCGGTCGTGAGGATGAAGCCGTCATTGATCACATTGACCGAACCACTCGTGCCGGCACTGCCGCCAGCGCCGCCGACATTGGCCTGGGTCGAGATATTATTGCCCGCCACCTGGCGCCGGCCGCTCAGAGCCGCTCCGCCATCGCCGCCGCCGCCGCCAATGCTTTGGGCGCGGATGCCGAAGGAGCGCTCACCGGTCGTGGTGATGATGCCGGAATTGATGATATCGACAGCACCGCCGGCAGATGCATTTCCGCCGCGGCCACCGACGCTGAGATTTATTGTGGTTGAGCCATTCGGATCGCCGGCCGCAAATCCCCCGAAAATGTTGGCCATCGACGCTGCATTGCCACCAACACCACCGCCACCGCCAATGCTCTGGGCGAAAATGCCGTCAGATTGATCGCCCGTGGTGGCCAATCGGCCCGAAGACGCCACCGAGACCGTCCTTGAATCATTGCCCGAACCGCCCGCGCCGCCGACACCGGCCGTGATCGAGACGGCCCGTTTGCCCACCGGACTGCTCGCCGAGCCGCCGGCACCACCGCCGCCGCCAATGCTCTGCGCGTGAATAGCGTGAGATGCGAAACCACCGGTCGTGATGTCGCTCTCTGACCTGACATTCACCACGCCGCCTGTTGATCCGCTTCCGCCCTCAATGCCAACCGACAGGCTGGTCTCAAAGACGCGTGTTTTATTGCCAGGCTCAGGGGTATTAGAGCCGATTACCCCGATGGAGCGGGTGCCGCTATTGCCGCCGCCGCCGCCGATGCTCTGCGCGAGAATGCCGGTCGAACGATCGCCCGATGTGGTGATCGAGCCCTCGGAGTAGACGGTGACGAGGCCGCTGGCACCGCCTGTTCCGCCGCTGCGCCCGAGAGCAATATTAATGCTGCGCTTTGGTTTTTCCCCGATGCGACTGCCAATCGTTCCGATGGCTGTCCCGACGAGATCGAAAACCAGGCTCGTGGCAACACTGCCGCCGCCGCCGCCGATGCTCTGTGCGACCAACCCGCTGGAATCATGGCCCCAGGTGAAAATGTCACCGGAATTATTGACCGTGACGTCGTCACCAGAGCCGCCATTGCCATTGGCGCCGCCAATATTGAGTCCGAAGGCGAATGTGGCCTTCGACGCACTCAAGATGTCCAGCGTATAGCTGCCGCTGCCGCCGCCGCCGCCCACGCTCTGAGCGAACAGACCCGCCGATGCCGCGCCGCGCGTGTCGATATTGCCGCGATGATCGACAGTGACGGCATTGCCGGAACCACCCGTTCCGCCATCGCCGCCAATCTGGATCAGCGCTGCACGCGGGGTATTCGACGTGCCCGACGCCTTGGTCGCGACCATGCCGAGATTCATCCCGGCATTGCCGCCTCCGCCACCTATGCTCTGCGCCATCAAACCGGCCGAGTTTACGCCTTGGGTCGATATCCAGTCCTGCTCCAGCAGACCGCGTGTCACGAAGACAGCATTTCCATCGCCGCCACTGCCGGCAAAACCGCCAATGCCGAGCGCGACCGGGCTACCCTCCTTGGCGATAGCGCCAACGATATTCATCCCGCCCTGGCCGCCACCGCCGCCAATGCTCTGGGCGATGATCCCCGACGAGAAGCTCGAGCCGAACATCTCGATCCGGCCATTGCTGTCCAGGGTGACGATGCCAGCATTGGCACCCTCACCACCTGAGCCGCCGACGCCGACTGAGACGGCAAAGCCCGTGCTTTCGGAGAGGGCGATATTGCTCGAAACATTGAGTCCGCCTGCACCGCCGCCGCCGGCAACGCTCTGGACGAGAAGCCCGACAGACTGATTGCCCCCGACACGCACATCGCCATGATGCGCGATATCGACAGTGCCGCTGCGATTCCCGTCGCCGCCAAAGCCGCCCATGCCGAAGACAAGGGACGGGTCATTATCACTGGCATTGCCGGTGATGCCGGCACTATTGACGCCCGCTGAAATATTGATCCCGCCCGAACCGCCGCCGCCGCCAACGCTCTGCGCCAGCAAGCCATGTGCGCGCAGACCATCGGCAAACAGGTCGGCGCGAATATCGCCGGAGATCGCCCCGCCAACACCGCCGCCGCCGCCGAACCCGCCGACGCCGGCAACCAGATTGCCGGAGCTCGAAATGCCGCCGGAAATATTGATCCCGCCAGCACCGCCGCCGCCGCCAACCGATTGAACGATGATCGCCGAATGCTCATCGCCATTTCCGAGCACCGCGAAATCAGTGTCCGCCGCGCCAAAGGTCAGATGCGCGGTGCCTGCATTTCCGCCGGCGCCACCAAAACCACCAATACCGAGCGAAACGGCGCGGCCGGAATCGCCGGAGATCGACAGCTGGCCGGTGATATTCATACCGCCATTGCCGCCGCCGCCACCCTGGCTTTGGACCATCACACCATTAGCGTATTCTGCACTGACATTGCCCTGAATATTGGCCGTGACATTACCGGCATCGCCGCCTTCGCCGCCAAAGCCGCCGAGCCCGAATCCGAAGCTGACGCCCTCGCCCTGGGTCGCCGACATGCCGCCGGAAATATTGATCCCGCCATTGCCGCCGCCGCCGCCAATGCTCTGCGCTGTGACCCCGTCGGAGCCGTCACCATGGGTAAAGGTCGAACCTTCGCGCACAAGCGAGACGTCGCCGGACCTGGATGCTGCGTCGCCACCGAATCCGCCGATGCCAACCGAGGCGGCACCGCCTGCACCCATTCCAAGCGTCACTGCGCCAGCGAAATTGAGGCCGCCATTGCCGCCGCCGCCAGCGAGACTCTGGGCCAGAACCCCGAGCGCATTGGCGCCGAAAGTTTCATAATCGCCTCTGATCGTGACAGCGACATCGTCAGATGCCCCACCATCGCCGCCAAAGCCGCCAATCCCGACCGCGAGCGATCCGCTTGCCGCGCCGCCCCTATTGGCCGTGAAGGCGCCGGTAATGTTCAAGCCACCATTGCCGCCGCCGCCGCCCAAGCTTTGCGCAATGGCACCGAACGCACCGTCACCATAAGTGACCACTTGCCCGTCGAGCATGCCGGTGACCGCACCACTGCGGCCGCCGCCGCCACCAAAGCCGCCGACCCCAACGCCAACCGAGCCGGCCGAGCCGGAGGCCAGCGAGACGACACCGGTGATATTGATGCCGCCATTGCCGCCGCCGCCTCCAAGGCTTTGCAGCAGAATGCCGTGAGCGCGATCGCCGCGCGTGATGATCGAACCGGTGAAGTCACCATTGACCGCGGAGCCAAAGCCGCCATCGCCGCCAAAACCGCCTACGCCGACACCAAGGATGCCGCTGCCCAGAATGCCCGAGGCGCTGACGCCGCCCGTGATGTTCAGGCCGCCATTGCCGCCACCGCCGCCCAGGCTCTGGAAGGTGATGCCGAAGGCATCATCGCCGGTGACCACCCATTCATCGTTCGAATCCCAACCGGCCGTGCCGGTCGAAATATCGGATTCGATACTGCCATCAACTCGCCCGCCATTGCCGCCATCGCCGCCGAAACCGCCAACACCGACAAGGATATTCCCCGCCGCCGCAGTCGCAGCCGTGAAGCCACCGGTGATATTCGTGCCGCCATTACCGCCGCCGCCGCCCAGACTCTGGACCAGCACGGCCGAGGATCTGTCGCCCTGGGTCGTGATATCGCCCCGGACCAGTGCGTAGGCCATGATCACGTCTGGATCGCCAGCAATCAGGGAATCGCCGCCATCGCCGCCGGATCCGCCGATTCCAACCGCAATATTGGCGCCGTTTGCACCGGAAAAACTCACCGAGCCCGTGACATTGACGCCGCCACTGCCGCCGCCGCCACCGATCGATTGAACAATAATTGCGCGTGCGTCATCGCCGGCGGTCCAGACCGCGCCGAGCGTATTGTCGTCATCGGCGATGAATTCATTGAGCCGCAGCGTCGCCTGCCCGCCATCGCCGCCGCCGCCGCCGGAGCCACCGGTACCAACGCCGATCGTACCGCCCGCATCGGCGGACAAGCTCACCGAATCCGACGTATTCAGACCGCCACTGCCGCCGCCGCCGCCAATACTCTGGGAAATGATGCCGTCGCTGCCGCTGTCTGACGTCACCGTGAACCCGTCTACGCCGAGTTCGACATTTCCTGCATTACTCCCCGTGCCGGCACTGCCGCCGACACCGATACTGCTCGCCCCGGCGCCGCCCAGGCTGATCGAGAGGCTGGAGCTGATATTGATGCCGCCACTACCGCCGCCACCGCCAACGCTCTGGGCGATGATGGCATCGGAATCGGCGCCCGTGGTCCAGACATCGCCTGTCACTTGGGCCAAGACATTGCCGCCGCTGCCGCCGCCCGCACCGGAACCGCCGACACCAACGGCCACACCGGCCGCAGCACTCCCCGAGGCCGTCACGGCCCCTGAAATATTCATCCCGCCAGCGCCGCCGCCGCCGCCAACACTCTGAGCCAGAAACCCTCCGGCCTGGTTGCCATGGGTGGTGATATCGCCGCCGGTCGCGTAAACCTCGCCGCCATTGCCGCCGGTGTCACCCGCGCCGCCAACACCGACCGAGACGGCGCCCGCCAGCGATCCGCTGGCTGCGACACTGCCGGAGATATTATAGCCACCGGTGCCGCCACCGCCGCCAACTGACTGGATGACAACGCCAATCGACCGGTCACCCCAGGTCTCGACCGGGCCGCCCACAATGCCACTGACCGAGCCGCCCTGGCCGCCACCACCGCCTGTGCCGCCAACGCCGACCGAAGCCGCGCCGCCGATCGAGCCGGCTGCCGCGACGGAGCCGGTGATATTGAAGCCGCCATTGCCACCGCCGCCGCCGATCGACTGGATCAGGGCACCGCGGGAATCGTCGCCGATCGTCGTGATCGCGCCGTCGTAAGTCGCGTCAGCGACACCACCATCGCCGCCATCGCCGCCGGATCCACCCACACCCGTTCCGACAGACGCGGCGCCGACACCGGCCGCGGTGATCGAGAGTGAGGTCGAAAATCCGCCATTGCCGCCGCCGCCGCCGACCGATTGCGCCAGCAAGCCGGTCGAGAACTGTCCGCCGGTATAGATTGAGCCACCCGCGTCGAGGGTCACCAGACCGCCATTCCCGCCTAAACCGCCGGACCCGCCGACGGCAAGCGCGAAGGAGGCACCGGCCACGCCGGCGCCGGTATAGGTGATGGTCGTGGCGAAACCGCCCGTGCCGCCGCCGCCGCCGACCGACTGGGCCAGAATGCCTTCAGAGAAATCGCCCAGGGTCAGAATATCAGCCAGTCCATTGATCTCGACCAGACCACCGAGACCACCGGAACCGCCGGAACCGCCAATGGAGACGCCTTGGCCGACCATGGCGCCGATCGTGGCCTGGGCAGAAAATCCGCCATTGCCGCCGCCGCCGCCAACCGATTGGGCGAAAATGCCCCGGGCGCGATCGCCGACAGTGCCGATAAAAGCCGTGAGCGGTGCCGCTGCCAGGCCAGAGCCGGCCGTCACTTCGAGCAGATTGACCTGAACCAGACCTCCATCGCCGCCATCGCCGCCGGCGCCGCCCAAGGTGACGCCCGAAAACAGGCTAAGTGAGCGACTGGAACCGCCATTGCCGCCACCGCCGCCAACCGATTGCGCAAAAATACCGTGTGAATCATCACCGGACAGGACCAGCTCCGTCACCTCATCGACCAGGCCGGTGGAGATAAAGCCGTAATGATTGACGATCACCGTCCCGGAAGCGCCGCCACCGCCGCCAATGCCGCCAATCGAGAGCGCCGCACCGCCCGTGGTTCCGCCATCACCGCCGCCGCCGCCAATGGACTGGGCCTGGATCGCGCTGGACATATTGCCAGCCGTCAGGACGGTGCCGCGATTGGTCACGGTGACATTGCCGCCGGCGCTGGCCGAATCCCCGGCGGAATTAGCGGCCGGATCCGTGCCGCCGCCATCGCCGCCGAGCGTTATGAGGCCATATGAATCACCACCCGAGCCGCCGCCGCCGCCGATCGACTGGGCGAAGATTCCGCGCGCGAAATCACCCTGCGTGACGATGACGCCGCCATGATCCACCGTGACGGTATTGCCAAAGCCACCGGCGCCGCCGCCGCCGCCCAGCGACTTGATCCCGCCGGCCGAGGAGCCAGAGCCGCCACCGCCGCCGACCGATTGGGCGAAGATGGCGTCACTGCCGCGTTCCAGGGTAAAAATGGTGGCGCTGGCACGGGTCGTGACCGAGACCAGGCCGCCATTGCCGCCGCCATCGCCGCTGCCGCCGAAGGCAAACACGCCGCCCGTAGCGCGGGCGCTGCCGCCGCCGCCGCCAACCGATTGAGCAAATATGCCCCGGGCGTCGGTATTGGTCGTCACCACCAAGCCTGCAGCATCAACCGTAACAGCGCCGCCGGTATTGCCCGCCCCGCCTGTACCGCCGAGCGCCAGAATGCCGCCCGACCAGCCGGCATTGCCGCCGCCGCCGCCGATGGATTGCGCGAAGATCGCGTGCGCATCGACGCCGGTCGTGGCGACCGAAGAATCGGCCTGCATGAATACGCTGGCCGAACCGCCAATACCGCCCGCAGCGCCCGTCGAGCCGAGCGCAACCAGGCCGGTGCTCGAACCGCCATTGCCGCCGCCGCCGCCTACCGATTGCGCAAACAGACCGTAGGCGGCCTCGCCCAAGGTTATGACGCTCGAGCCGGTTTGCGACCGCACAATGGCGCTGCCGCCAGCGCCACCTGGCGCACCGGCCGATGAGAAAGTCCACAGCCCACCAGCCGAGCCCGCATTGCCGCCAATGCCGCCAACACTCTGGGCGCTGACACCATAGGCGTGGGCGCCATAGGTCGTCACCGAGCCGAAATTGACCGCCTCCGCCGCGCCGCCATCGCCGCCAACATCGCCGTCGCCAGCGGCGCCGAACAGGCCGTAGCTGCTGCCAGCCACGCCGCCACCGCCGCCCAGGCTCTGGGCGAACACGCCGATCGAGCCCTCACCATGAGTGATGATCGTGCTGTAATTATTGACCGTTGCTGAGCCGCCGCTATTGCCAACGCCGCCGGTTCCCCCCGAGCCCAGGCTCAAAATGACGTCGCCGCCGGCGCCACCGATTCCGCTGCGGCTCTGCGCCACGAGACCATGGGCTTGAATGCCGTATGTGGTGATATTGGAGACCCGCGAGGTGAGGACGACCGTACCGCCCGCGCCGCCGGCGCCGCCGGCCGCCGCACTGGCTCCGGCATAACCATCGCCGCCATTGCCGCCATTGCCGCCCAGACTAGTGGCGATTACACCGGCGAGCCGGTCGGTGTGGGTAACGATATCGCCGTGCGTGTCCGGCACTTCCCACGTATTTACCAAGCCGGGCTGACCGCCAGCCCCGTTATTCGCCTCATGAAAAGGATAGCCGTCTCGCCCATTGCCGCCGGACGGGCCGAAGCGATGGACCGCGACAGAATTGAGGTCGCCGGGGCCTGGCGCTGGATCGTTCAGATCATAGGCAAGCCCGGTGCCGCGGGCATCCAGCTCGCTGGCGAGATTGACCATGCTGCCGTTATCGAAAGTGACGCTTTCCAGCTCGCCATAACCGTTCAGCACAACGGCCGTGACTTCAGCGATCACACCCGTCGTCGGGTCTGTGATCATGTCACCGACGGCGACGACGCCGGCATCAGTGGTGCCCAGGACTATATATTCGCTATCATCAAAGCAGCCGAACCCGCAGAGTGATAAATTCTGGGCCAGAAATCCGCCATCGGGCAGAACTTCGGTGATGGTGAGAAATCCGATCCCGCGGACGAAGATCTGATCGCCGACATTGCTCTGCGCCACGGCCTGCCCGGCACCGGCAACCAGCAAGGCACCGGAGACGGCCAAGGCCGTGCCCAGCGAACTGAGGCGGCTCAACATCGTATGAGAGAGCAGCGCGTCCTTGCGGCCGAGCGCGGCAGAACCGAAACCGGAAGCTTCAGTCTGCGCCAATATACCGGCCTTATTTTCAGTGATCAGCTTGGTCATTCAGCGTCCCCCCGGAGCGAATTTCAAGTTGTGCTCGCAATCGAACACAAGATTCGCCTCCGAAGCGACGAGAATAACGCTTGATTTCGCTATGAGTTTTCGCAGTCTCATCGATTTTTGTCTAGCAAAAACGCTTTCCAGCGACTGCGGTGACCGGCCGTTATCTAGCCGAAGTAGTGGCAGGCATTTTCACACACACATGGCCTCTTCACCGGCCCGCCACCGGGGGTGGATCCGGTCTTGCCCAGTGTGGCCCCAAATTTTCGGCGCCCTGCGGCCGCGCTACCCGTTCTGGGAGTTCGCTCCGGACGGAGGGGGGTGAACCTAGTCTGGCGCTCAGTGGTCTCCGGAGTTCGTGCGGTTCCGGCTCCGCCACCCGTCTTGAAGGTTCGCTCCAGACTGTATGGCGGTGCTGTCAGACGAACGCGAACCGGTCTCCGAAATCGACCACCGACCTTAACTCAGGCCACGAGTTGGCGCCATTCGGCCTGAGCCGCGGATCGGTCTTGCTTGAATGTTTCTCTGCGGTTCAGGTGACGTTCGTGGCTGAAGTGGTTGTGGACGGATGATTGGGCTGAGACGAATTTCTGGAGCGTTTCAAAGCTGCGGAACTTGCCCATCGCTCGCTCCTTAAGGGCAAGCAATGCCCGGGAACACCGGAGCGGACTGGTCTGGGCGGGTGCGGCGCAGCGTGTCTTTTCGTGAGCCCCTGATGGCGATCTGGTGTGACATTGATGCTCACCAGGCGGGGCCTTGCGTGAAGGTTCAAATATCCTTGTTGAGTTCAAAAAGCGCGTTAAATCAATTTGTTGGTTATATTGCATGCCATGACCACCCGGATTTGAGACCGGCTCCCGCGTTTCGCGCGCCACAATCGTGCGCCGGGAGATGATTATACGCGAAGACCGGGCGTAGGGGATTGGGCGGCCGACCCTCACCCCTCGCGGTAAGGATCCGCCTGGCTCTCGAACAGCTCCGCATAGAGCCCTCCCGCCGCGATCAACGCGTCATGGGTGCCGGCCTCGATCAGCTTGCCCTTGTCGAGCACGATAATCTGGTCGGCATAGCGCAGATTGGAGAGGCGATGGGAGATCAGAATGACGGATTTTCCATCCAGCGGGCGCTGCATGAATTCGGCTTCGGCGGCCGGGTCCATGGCGGCAGTCGGCTCGTCGAGGATCAGGATATCGGCTTCATCATTGAGGTAGGCACGCGCCATGGCAAGGCGCTGCCACTGGCCACCGGACAGATCATGGCCGTCGATGAAATGGCGCGACAGCCGTGTGTCGAGACCGGCGGGCAATTCGGCGATCAATTCCTCGGCAAGGCCAAGCCTGGCAGCGCGTGCCAGACTGGCCTCATCGGCCTCGACCAGGCCGACCCCAGCCGCGATATTGTCGCGCGCGGTCAGCTTGTAATTCATATAGGGCTGAAACATCACGCCGAGCCGCCGCGCCAGCGCGCTGCGCTGCCAGCCGCGCAGCTCGAGCCCGTCAAGGGTAACGCGGCCGCTATCGGGCGCGTAGAGGCCCGTGGCGAGCTTGACCAGAGTCGTCTTGCCCGAGCCATTGGCGCCGACAATCCCGAGCCGGCTGCCATGCGGCAGATGAAAGCTCACGCCGTCCAGTGCCGGGCGTTTGCGGCCGGGATAGCTGTAGCTGACATCCTCGAAGCGTAGCCCGTCTGCCGGATCAGGGCCGGCGACCGCGCCCTTGCTGCGATCCTCCTCGGGCAAGGCCAACACCGCGAACAAATTGGCGACATAGAGCAAATCCTCGACGACACCGTTGAAGGCCGCCATCAGGGACGAGACATTCGCCTGGCCCTGCTTGAGCAGGCCGACCAGCATCACCATCTGGCCAAGCGAGATCGCGCCGCCAATCGTTACCCATACGATCCAGACCTTGCCGCCCAGAAACACCGCCGAGCTGAGCACGCCCAGAGCCGAGGCGATCCAGGCCTGGCGCGCATGCAGGGCGCTGTCATCGGCATGCAGGGAGTGGAACAGCTCGCCATAGCGGCGCAGCAATTCATCGCCAAAGCCGAAATGCAAACGCTCGCGCGCCGCCGCCTCGGTGGTGATCAGGCTTTCCAGATAGCTGCGCTCGCGCATTTGCGGCGATCGGCCGGTATAGAAGCGGTAGGCGGTGCCGGCGAAGCGGAGATTGCCAAGGAAAAGCGGCAGTCCGCCGGCAACCACCAGCAAGAACAGCCAGGGCGAAAAACTCGCCAGCAGGGTCGCAACCGAGGCCAGGGTCAGGCCCTGCTGGGCCGCGTCGAACAGGCGATTGACCAGATTATAGGGCCGGCTCGCCGCATATTGCCGCGCCAGCAGGAATTGCTGCTGGATCGCCGCATCCTCGACCTGTGCCAGTGACAAGGCTGTCGATTTTCCCAGGATGAGTGAGGTGACGGCAAAGCCGAGCTCGGCGTGCAGCCGGGTCTTGTAGAAGGTCAGGAGGCGCCGCGCGGCGAGCAGGATGGCGAGCGTGGCCGCCTCGGCGGCGACCCAGATCAAGGCCAGATCCCGATCGGCGGGACTGGCGCTGTCCATGGCCGTCACGACGCCATCCATCACAAGTTTGGACAGGTAGAGCGCCAGGGCCGGCAGCAGCGCGACGAAGATCGTCAGGCCTGCAATCAGGATCGTCAGACCGCGGCTGGCCGACCAGGTCAGGCCAAGCGTGCGCCAGGCATGCCCGATGGCTTCGGAAAAACCGGGCACCGGCGACGTCACGCTTTCGTCGGGGTCACCGGGAGTGGACATGATTATCTAGGCCACGCGAACCGATTGCGTCTCGGCCTCGGCCGTCATCGTCGCCG
>TARA_R110002073_G_scaffold177188_12_pt1 | contig 21689 bp, 20 predicted proteins | sample TARA_R110002073 | Tara Oceans TARA_R110002073 (sample SAMEA4397174) | marine metagenome | biome: Polar Biome; feature: [DCM] deep chlorophyll maximum layer (ENVO:01000326); material: water (ENVO:00002006), including particulate matter (ENVO:01000060) such as... | depth 40 m | reverse complement strand
TGTGTCGACTGGGATCCGGTGCATCGTCGGGCACTTACAGGCCGGCTCGGTGGCTCTCAAGACAACCGGTGAAGCCTCTGGCGATCAACAGTCGACCGATTGTGCTGATGACAAACAAACGGCGTTAGGGCGTCAGCAGGGAGTCGCTGGCGATCTTGGGTTCTTCGATCGTGCGTGTGGATCCAATTAGGAGCCGGAATGCCAATCGCCTTGCTTGATTTAATGGTAAGCACGCTTAACCTTGTTGACGGCAAGAATGACCACTGCTGATCCGAGGAGTTGCAACCAATTGTCTTCCATGGGAGACGAAGCACAGGTTCCGCTCGCCTGCGATCAAGAACTGGTTCCGCAAGCGTCTCAATGGTGCACCAACGTCTGCCGCACAACGGCACTCATGCATCGCCGGCGTCCTGGTGAGCTGATGTATGACATCCAACGATGCGGGCGGTTGCGCGTGGTACAGTGAGGATGACGCTTCACGCAGCCATCGAGACGCGACGACTTTAACGATCCAATTGACTGATCCACCGCCAGCGTTTTTTGACCCGCTACCCCGGTCCTCTGCCGATCGGGTACTTGGTTATTTTGCGTGTATCGCTTCAAGGTTTTTAGCAATCCCCCTTCCTGTGTGTTGAGTGAACCTGCAGGGGGTGACTTCTAGTGGTGCCCATTGGGCATCGGCACGTACGCTGTTCTGTGCACCTGCCCTCCTTTCTACCCTTGCGATTGGGGCCAAGTTTTCGGGGTTCCGTTGCGTTGAGAATCTGCCTGTTTCCAAGCATTCCACCTGAGTATGTACTACGAGGTGGGAATAACCTTGACGCTAGCCCTGCAGCGGGTGAGAATAGCAACCCGTTTGCTGCTCTATAGAGGTGGCATGCCGTGAGAACAAGTTTGAGTTTAGGGCGAGAACGTCCCAAGTTTGCTTGTTTCTCACCCTCACCCACCGCAGAATCACATGTTCGCTCCTTGAGAAATTTGCATGACCAAACCACGCCCATCAATGTTTGTTGGTTCTTCAACTGAGGGTTTGCCTGTTGCAAAGGCGATTCAGTTGAATCTCGACTACGCGTGTGAAGTGACAATTTGGTCACAAGGAGTCTTTGGGCTTGGACAGGGAACACTTGAGGCGTTGGTTGACCGTCTAGGGGACTTTGACTTCGCCGCACTCGTTTTGACTCCCGATGATGTCACAACCAGTCGCGAGGAAAAGGAACAATCACCGCGTGACAACGTGTTGCTTGAACTTGGGCTCTTTATCGGCGCCTTGGGACGCGAACGAACGTTCATTGTTTTCAATAGGTCGCTGCCAATGAAATTGCCAACAGATTTGGCGGGTGTTACTCCAGCGACCTATCAACAGCACCAGAACGGCAATCTACAGGCATCCCTTGGTGCGGCGACTACCCTAATCGAAGGAACAATTCAGCGGCTGGGAAAGCGAGCTGAAAAAATCACAGCTGAAATAGACGTCAATACTCAATTTCAGATCATTCATGACTTGTTGGATTATGCTCCTGAGCAATTCATCATTTGGATGTTCGAAACCAATTCCACCATGATTCGGCAGTCACGATTCATCGGACTTGGCATCAAATACGAGTACGCAATGAAGAACCATTCTGGAGGACAGGGTGGTTTTTCAATGGACGAACTTTGCGATAAGCTACCCGATTCTGGGCTGTTAACCGTCGACCTTCGAAACAGAGTGTCCTTGACGGAACGAGGCCGTGACTTCGCCCAATGGCTAATTGATAATGGGCACAAGGCTGAATACTTCCGTTCCGATGTTGCGAGCTGGGGCGAAATGCCTCCCGGCGGTGGATTTCCATGGCCGCGTCAGCATGCACCGAATTGGCCGGGAGCGACAATTGTGCCTGATCCCGCTCCTGCGAACGGTGGCTCTGAAGACGGAGCGAATCCACCGATGCACCCAAGCGGCGGTGGCACGGTTTCTGATGATGGGCAAACAAATCCCGCCGCTGGGTGATCAAATATGTTAGGCCATCGAAAAAAGTCTGATGCACACTGTATCTCCACGCGAATTGATCGACTTGGTCGCAGGCGAGGTAAATGATGCCGAATCCAGATTCAAAAACTGTTTGAGTGGCGGTTCGATCGCGATATGACGGTTACTAAGTGGGCGTTTGGAGCTTCAGCTTCGCTGGCGGCCGTGCGTGGCAGTTCCTCGGTCACCGTATGCCGGGGTTGGATGCAAAAAGTTACGTAGATAGCAACAAAATAATCAGACCACTGACACCGACGCGAAATCGAGAAAATGGCAAAAAAGACAATCGAACTGAGAGATTACTCAGGATTAGTCATCGATGATGTGCTCGTAGCAAAACGGAATTCTGCTGCTACTGGGACCGCGACGAAAGTTTCGCTCACAGTGGCGGAAGGCACTCACAGCTTGGTCTACTACGTGCTAGTGTTGACGGGAGATCCGCTCGGAAAGTGGTCGATTTCCACACCGACAAGCACTCGCGCTGTGACGTTTGCCGCAGATGAAGACGAAGAGTTTTGGCTGGGTGAGGAAAGTGTTAGAAGTAGCGGAGGGAGTAGCAGAGGGAGTGGCGGATATAGTGCTAACGTCCTTAAGGTGATGATCGCATCGCCAGGCGATGTCGCTGATGAACGTCAAACCGCGCGTGATGTTATTTATGAGTGGAACTGCATCCATTCTGAGGACCGTGCCCTCGTCCTGCTGCCCGTAGGCTGGGAAACCCACTCGGCACCCTCAATGGGAGACCGTCCGCAAGCGATCATCAACAAGGAGGTGCTGATGAATTGCGATCTCTTGGTTGCCGTTTTTTGGACTCGAATCGGTAGCCCGACTGGTGTCGCCGCTAGCGGAACCGTTGAAGAAATCGAAGAACATCTTAACGCTGACAAGCCAGCAATGATCTACTTCTCCTCGACCCCCGTTCGTCCAGACAGCGTAGACGAAGCCCAGTATTCAGCACTCAAGGAGTTCAAGCAGGAGTGCTTTGAAAAGGGATTAGTCGAGTCGTACGAGTCCTTGACGGAGTTTCGCGACAAGTTTTCCCGACAGCTAACGCAAACAATAATCCGGCACTTTCAGTCTGAAACAACGCCAACGACTGCGACCGCTCCACCACCCCCAACACCTAGTCCGGAAATGACTGACGAGGCGAAGTAACTACTTGTCGCCGCAGCAACTGATCCAACGGGACAACTGATGCGAATTCGACACCGCGGTGGCTTGGTTGTGCAGGCTAGCGGTCGACACTATTCGAATGAAGGCGATCCCCGATCCGAAGGACAGGTGGACAATTTTCAAGAGTGGACGCAACACTCTCGGTGATCGGGAACGTTGAGCTGCCCGCCTTCGTAGCCGCAGTCTCGCCCATGATTTCCCCTTGGCGAACACTGGGAGAGAGTAAGGCCTCTGAACAAAATTATGCGGCAATCGTCTTCAATCAGCTCGTGTCGACTGGGATCCGGTGCATCGTCGGGCACTTACAGGCCGGCTCAGTGGCTCTCAAGACAACCGGTGAAGCCTCTGGCGATCAACAGTCGGCCGATCGTGCTGATGACAAACAAAGGGCGTTAGGGCGTCAGCAGGGAGTCGCTGTCGCTGCCGGGTTCGTCGGTCGTACGTGTCGATCCGCGTCAACGTCCGGATGTCAAACGCCTTGATTGATTTTGTCGTGAGCGAGCCAAACGCGGATGCCGGAACGAATGCCCGGTGACGACGCTTTGGATCCCGAACAAAGTGATTTCGCTCGCCGGCAGTTACGGACTGGATCCCCGATGCATCTCCGTGGAATACAAACTTCTGCGGCACAACGGCAAGCATGCATGGCCGGCGTCATGGAACTTTGGTCGATGACACTCCATCGACGCGGGCCATCGTGCTCGGGCTGTGACGCCGCTGCCACATGTAGTGGGCAAAGCTCAACGACTTCGACGAATCAATAACCCCATCCATCGTCAGGGTTTTTTGACCCGGGACCCCGGTCCTCTGCCAATCGGGTACTTGGTTATTCTGCGTGTACCACTTTTCACTCCCACCCCACTGCTGTACAGACAAGTGTACAAATTAGTAACCCCGGGGTTACTTTTTTGTGCAGTAATCTGTGCACTACTCGGCGGAAGTTACCCATTGCCCCCATCGCTTATTTCCCGGGTACCTGTACCTCAGAACCCCGTGTCTCCGATGGTTTGTCCTTAAAACTTGTTGCTAGGCACCGACGAACGGACTCTTCGGCCGCAGGCTCTTCGCCAACGTATACAAATTAGTATCCCCGGGGATACTTTTTTGGCCGTCAGGTTTGCAAATTGAAAAAGTTGTCCACGGAACCTCTTTCGTTGTTTACCGGGTACCTAAAACATTGGAACTGGGTGTCTCACCCATTCTTCTCGCGCCATCCCGTTCACTCGCGCACCGGTCACCTAGTTGTTTTTGCGTGTACCACTTTGCTACTTTTCACCCTAACCCACCCCACCCTACTGCCCAGATTCGTGTACAGTTTGTCGCCCCGGGGCGACTTTTCGCACAGTACTTTGTGCACTAGTCGGGGAAAGTTACCCATTGCCCCCCCATCGGTTATTTACCCGGTACCTGAAATTTTGCAGCCGGGTGTTACGCCTGTGGATGTCGCCGCTGGGTACCGACGAACGGACTCTTCGGCCGCAAACTCTTTGCCAACGTGTACAGTGTCTTGCTAACTGACGAGAGGGGTGGCGAGTTTCCGTCTTTGATGACTCGTCAGGGACGGTGTCGGACACATGCGGCTTTCGGCGGAGGCTACGTGGCCCCGCTGTTCTCGTTTGTTCCCGAGCTCCACTCAATTTTGTCTAGTCGCTCTTCGATCCGCTGAAGTGTTGCAGTGATTTTTGTGAGTTTGGGTAGCACTTGACCATCGCGTAGCATTGTCGCGAAATCAGACTGGTTGACATTCCCAAGCGGAGAACGTTTCCGCGATTCTAACGTGGAGAATTTGCCGAATGACCCGATGATGGTTGAGGCATTGGGCCGGACAACCAACGCTAGAGTGGTGTCCCATCTTTACTCCACGAACGACCGCCAGGCATTTCTTTCCCATTCAAGTAGAACACGTCGTACTTAGGGGCTCCGTTGCGGTACCAGCCACGGGAACGACCTTGGCGAACTCCGTCGACAAATGTCTCATCGATTCTCTTCTGGCCGTTCGCATACCAAATTGTCATTGCTCCATGATGTTCGCCATTCTTGAATTCGCTTACTTCGCGTTTCCCGTTGGCGTCATTTTGCATCCATTCTTCGCAGCGTCCGTGACGGCGCCAGTGATCGTTGACAAGCATTTCTATTTGCAGACGTCGTTGGTAATTTGTTTCGGTAGAATTAACGCTTAAGTATTGTTCAAGCAAACGCATGCCTGGACGATCGTCACAGCGGTATTCACGCGTTTCCATGGACCGTCGCCAAACGGAGCTCCTCTGTGGGGTATCCGTAAAGAAGTTCCAGGTGACGCCATCGAACTCAATGGGAGGGACGCCAACGGATTCAACCTCGTTCTTCGCTTTCGTAATGTCGGACGTCGTCTTTAGGACTCCCTCGGCTTGCAGCACGGGGATCATTACATCGGCTAGAAGAATCTCACCTTCGTCATTGGAAACGAGGTCTGGATCGGTGAATGCCAGTGCCGGATAGATCACGAAATAATTTTGCAATTGAAATTCAGCCCGCCCCTTGCCGTTGGGGCTGACAATTTCGGTCATCCATTCATCTGACAAAAGTCGATTGACGTAGAGCTTCTCAAGGTAGTTCGAGGCAAAAGTCTGCTGACTATCGCCAGACATCTCAACCCACTCGCCGAGAGTCATGTCGCCCAGCAGTTTTTTTGCATCCGGAGAAGCAGATCCAGCAATGGAAAGGCCGAATCCGATTACGAGCGTCAACCCGATGGCGATCATACAGACGACCGCAGCCAACCTTTTCGTATTCGTCCATTTCGACGATCTTTGAGCCCCGGCGGGGTTGTCGGGAACATCGGCTGAGCTCATTCCCCCTTGCACCACTGGCGAGTTTGGTTGCTGCGAGACCGGTGGTTGAGACGTTGAGCTTTGCTTCGGAGCGTCAAACAGACGCTTGACGCGAATTGCGGTGATCCAATCACCATCAGGGCCTTTTCGAATCAGCGAATCCGGGCCGACCTCTCCCGCCGTAGCTTTTTCCTTCAGTTGTGTTGACGTAAATGGGCCAAACTCTTCGCCCATGAGTTGGTAATACCACTGACCTGACATTAATTCGTTCCCGACAACTTCTCGCCTTCGGTTCGCGGATCTTCTTTCGTTCGATGGCTGCGGTAAGTGATCAGCGACCTAATCGAACGGCAAGACAGCGGCGAGCCATTGTTCCACGATGTGTTCCAGCGATTCGTTTTTCTAATTGGTCCTTCTAGTAATTAAGGTTTGGTTTCGGGAAATTATAAAAGGCTCATTGCATTCCTTGCAAACACGCGGTGTGCCTTTGTGACGTGCCTCGCTGAATTCAAACAGAGATTCTTTGACGGTTGGGTTATCAAATTTTTGAACTCCGCCGTCTGCTGGAAAGGGGGCCTGACTATTCCAGGGAACGACGTTTGAACAATTCGGACTCACGAACGGTTTTCTGCGGTACCCATTCACTCACCTCGCCTGAGGAGCCTTTCAACACTTCCGCTTATGTGCCTTGGTAGCAGGAATTGCCATTGTCACCCCCTCGTTTTGCAGGTGAGGCCTGCTGGTTTCGGGGGCTCACGCCTGGGATAGTGAACAGTTCGGTGTGCACGTTCGCTCTCGACGGTCTGGTTTAGAAAGATTCTCTGTTTGTTGCACAGAACGACGCATGAATCGCGTGCCAACCGCGTTTTCTCAGATAACATGGGTTGCGATATGTCGTTCGGGGGGGGCTGCCGACTGCATGGGCTATGGGAAGATGCTAACATGCTGCCCCGGCACTTGGCCGTGGATGGAATTGGCTCGCAACTTTGACTCGTAATCGTTGGCGACTTGAATCGCTCGCAATGGATCGCCCTGGATGAATCAACCGAACCTGTCATCGTTTATCTGGTCCGTCGCAGACCTGCTGCGAGGCGACTACAAGCAATCGGAATACGGCAAGGTCATTCTGCCCTTTACGGTGCTGCGCCGCTTAGACTGCGTGCTGGAGCCTACTAAGGACGCTGTACTGAAGGAGAAGGACAAGCGGGAAGCGGCTGGGCTGAATCCGGAGCCGTTTCTGCTGAAGAAATCGAAGTGCCTGTTCTACAACACGTCGCCACTGGACATCAAAAAGCTGATGGGCGACCACGCGAGTTGATTACGGAATAAGCACTCGCCGATTGTGCGATTCGGTTACTACCAAAAGGAACCTTGTTAGTCGGAATGATTGGTCAGGGGAAGACTCGTGGCCTTACTGCGCTCCTCGAAATAGAGGCGACGATAAATCAAAACCTTGTAGACATCGTTCCCAGCAAAAAACTGAAATCCACCTAACTGCACTTTGTTTTCCAATCCATGTACGTGTTCCTTTCCGAGTTCGGACGCAGCGGAAATCAGGCAGCGTTGAATTGTCAAATCCTTAGAGCGATGACGATCCTAGTTCCGCCAGTCAAGGAGCAAGCCTCTATATGCGACTACGTCGAAGCGCGATTGGAGAAATTTGACCAACTTCAAGCGGCAGCCGAACGAGCCATCGAACTTCTCCAAGAACGCCGCACCGCCCTCATCTCCGCAGCCGTCACCGGCAAGGTCGACGTGCGAGAATTCTCATTGCAGGAAAACGTGTGAACAATCAAAAGAAGAACCCTCCAAAAACAGTGATCGCACTTCTTTGGCTACCACTACTCCAGCAGGAATTGCACTGATATGACCGTAGTATTCAAGACGAATCCTGAAATGCAAGCCGGCACGCTCTCTGACGTTCAGTTAAATAACGCGTGCAAGGAAGGTTGGCTGATTACTAGCGACTTCGACGAAAACAGTGTCAAGCAAGCTTGTTACGAACTGCGGGCAGGAAACATTTATTACGAGCTGGATCGCGTGACCGCTGACCAAACCCCCGAACGGCAGCAGCTCAAGGAGGGAGAGTTCATCCTGCTCAAGCCCAAGCAGGTGATTGTAATAATTACGATGGAATCACTGCAGCTACCGAACAACGTCATAGGACGCGTTCTGACAAAAGGCAAGTTGCTTTCAATCGGCGTATCGGCAGTCAATACATACGCCGACCCTGGATTCAAGGGTCGCCTGGGAATTGTGCTCGCCAACCACTCCAACAACTATATTCGAATAGATCAGCAGCAGCCGATCAGCAAGATTGAGTTTTCCAAATTACGTTGCAGTGTGCAGAGTCAGTACTCAGGGCAGCATGGATACGAATCAGAGATATGGCCGGTACCATACGAACAAGTCTTAAAGCGAAGTGCAATCAAAAATGACCCGAGGGTGCGCAGCGACTTCGAGGAATTGGAGGCTTCTCACGGCCCACTGATTGCCGACATCTCGAGAAGGATGTTTCGCTACGAAAGGCGACTACTCTTTTCCGGAGTTACGTACTTTACGTTTATGGGAATGCTTATCGCGTGGTGGACAGCAACCGAGAACACTGCCCCTCTTTCAAACGCTGTCGCTATCACGACGGGGGTTACTGCCAATCTGGTGACTGGCTTCCTAACTTTCTTCGCAACGAAACTTGGCAATAGGTGAGCAATATGGACATTAAGACATTGGCCGCCATTCAACGCGAGTTCGACAAAACACATGGCTGGCTCCCAACGCCTGGAGATGCTCCCAGCATATTGGATTTCCTACGGTCAGACGTTGTTGGACTGTGTGGTGAAGTCGGCGAAGTAGCTGGAATCGTGAAGACTCTGGGACTTGAGTCTACTCAGGGAGATGTTCAAGTCGAGTTAAAAAAACGCATGCCTGATTTGCATGAAGAACTCATTGACGTGTTGATCTACCTCGTGCGTATCATCGATTACTTGGAAGTTGATGTGGAATCTGTCTACATGGATAAGCTGAAGAAGAATGAAGTGAGATTCGCGAAATATGAACAAAAGTAGTGAATTAGTTAAAATTCGAAAAATCCTCGTCCGTGGTGTATCGATTCCGTCGCAATTCTTCCTGGCTCCAATCAATACTGGCTTTAGCAAAGACGGATTGCCGGACAGTCGTCTGGTGGAATTCCACCACGCCAGATCGGGGCACCGCATCGGGATCTCGTACGTTGGAAATGTTGCTATCAGTGATCGGTACCGAGTTTCAAACGCTACCGCAGACATCGATCGTGGTGAAGGCATGTGGAAAGAAGTAGCGGCAATAATCTCGAAGAATGGATCGATCGCCGGAATTCAACTTGCGTGTCAACTTGACAACGAACCGGCAACGAGAAAATGGCGAAATCGGGATCAATCTAGATATGTCGATCGGCAACAACGTTTCATAAACTCACTTTCGTCATTGCAACTGTCGCAAATTGTTGATGGGTTTGTGTCCGCGTCGCAACACGCAACACAACTCGGCTTCGAAGTCGTGCAGATCCATGCCGCTCACGGATATCTTTTGTCGCGGTTGCTGAGCCCAACGCTGAATGTGCGTCGCGACGAATTTGGAAAAGATCGAACTTTGGTTCTTTCGCAAATCATCAGGCGCATACGGGCAGCAAGCCCGAAAACCCTGGTGGATGTTCGCATTTCTATGACGACCGGTTTGCATCGTTTTGAAGATGACTGGGACGTCACCAAACATGTTATTCGAACAATCGTCGAAAGTGGGGCGGATATCGTGAGTATTTCAAACGGAATGTATGAGGTCGACCGTTTTCAAATTTATCCGCCGCAACCTATGGGACATGCCTGTTATCAGCAGCATGCGAAGATGATTGCAGACGAATTTCCAAGCACAATCGTTAACATTGCGGGCAATATCTTTAGTTTGAGCAGCCTTGACGATGCTCCGAATAACCTGACGTACTCGATCGGGCGAGCACTTATTGCTGACCCCGAATTTGTTGCGAAGTCCAGCTTTGGACAGGCTGCGGAGATACGCGAATGTCGTCGAACCGGTCACTGTCATTATTTTTCTCGCGGAAAACCACATATTGAATGTGGTGTTAATCACGCACTTTGATTGATCATTCCCCTCACCAATCAATTGGATTCGGAAGCACGTGAGCCTTCGCAAAGAAATCAAATTTGAGGATGAAGTCTGCGGTCATCTTGCTGCCGATAGCTGGCTTTGTGCTGAGAATGATGCCGCAAATTATGACCGGTCGCTTGCGTTGTTTCTGGACGATGTGACTGCCTGGGTGCATGAGACTCAGCCTGATGCTTGGACATGCTGATTACGAATCACGGCGATGCGGCGGCAGCGACGCTGCAGAAGCGGTTGCGGGATTCGCTTGACCGCAGTGGTACGCTGCACGTGCTGCGTCAATGGCATCTCCTTCGCGACCGCTGAGCTCAAGACCGACTTTACGCAGAGTGTGGAGGATGCGGTCGATCAATACCGTTTCGATCGGCTTCCCAACCCGAAAGGGCAAGCGCACGAGCCGCTGTTGACGTTCCCCAGTGGAGTCCTGGTTCATTTTGCGATTAGCAGCAGCCGCGTGAAAATGACGACCAAGTTGTCGGGAGCGAAGACTGACTTCCTACCCTTTGATCTCGGCGATGATGAATCCGCTGGCAACCCACCGAATCCCAACGGGCATAAAACGGCCTACTTGTGGGAAAGCGTTTGGCAGCGAGACAGCTGGCTCGACAACCTTGGCCGATACTTGATCGCGGAGCGGGACGACTAAAAGAACATCAGGTCGATTGTCTTTCCACGCTACCACCAATTCGATGTGACTCGCAAGTTGCTCGGCGTGGTGCTCAGCGAAGGGCCCGGCAAGAAGTACCTCATCCAGTATTCCGCCGGAAGCGGTAAGACGAAGTCGATCGCCTAGACGGCACACTTCCTGAGCGACTTGCATGACGCGAGCGACAGCAAGGTCCATCACAGCAAGTCGAGCACAGCGAAGCAATGAAGGGAGTGATGCGATGGGTGCGACTGCATCCGTACAACATCGCTCAGAAGGTGCAGGTTGTGGTCAAGCATAATCGCGAGATGGTGACACCCCTGCTCGGCGGTAAAGCCAGGGCGATGGTGGTGACGCCCAGCCGTGTGGAAGCGGTGCGTTGGCCATTGGCGATCAACAATTACATCAGGGAAAAGGGCTACTCGTTCAAAGCCTCGGTGGCGTTTTCGGGCGAAGTCAACGACAAGACACATGGGATACATGGATACATGGGGACAGAGCATGACACACGGAGACAGAGCATGTTTCTGAGGCGGGTGGCAATGCCTTCGGAGGGCTGGGTCAAGTGTCGGAGTCGGTTTCCGGTGTGCGTGTCCGGTGATCGTCGTCGATCTCGAATCACTCGGCTCTGGTTCTCAGCGAACGTCTTGGTACCCTCGCACCATTTCGGTAGATAGTTGAAGTCCGACACAATCCGACATCGCCAGTGAACTCACACGTGGCGGAATGGCACGAAATGCCGTAAATCGTTGGTGTTCAAGGAGATCGGCGCACGAAAAAAGCCGCTTGTGAATTCACAAGCGGCTTTCCGAGTGGAGGATAACGGTATTCTCGCCGTAACGACGCAAGTGCTTTGCAGGTAGTTACTTGCGATTGGGTCGGCTTTCGAAATCCGACCCAATTCCCGACCAAATCTGACCCAGCTAAATGGGCATCAATTAATTAAAGTTGACTCCGTGGAAACCAGAGGATTCATACTGGACCAGAATGTAGACACCCTGTTCCCTCGTGCATTGAGGTCGGCATCCTCGTCGGAGCTGATTTGCTAAGCTAGCCATCTGCAAATTGCTCTCGCATGACAAGAACATTGGGCGGGGACCAACAATGAAAGAAGCAGAGCATCAAACCATTACGATCACACGACATTACGCACAGCCTTCCAATGAGCATCGACAAAGAAGAAGACAGGACGTTTCTTGACAGACGGGGCGGTGTCGCAATCTCGTTTTTGTTGGGTGCGGGTTTGGTCGCGCTGCTCGGGTTGATTCCACTATTCATCTTCGGTGCGGTCAAAACGGCGAATGAGTTTGGCGACAGCTTTGGATTCATCAACGCTGTTGTCTCGGGACTAGCCTTTTCGGGCGTCTTGCTCACTCTGCATCTTCAGCGGCGAGAAATGAGAGAACAGAGAGAAGAGTTGCGGCGGTCAGCGACAGCTCAGGAGCATAGTGAAATGGCGATGGCCATCAACAATTATTCGTCGTTGATGGTTGCGATTTCCTCACTTCAACCGAAGCTTGATGAGGTTTCGGAATTGGTCAAAAGTGACTCGAAAGAACTGCAAAGGTACTTGACCCTCCTGAGTCAGAAGCAGCAACTCGAAATAATTTTGCAGGAACAGCAGAAGAGTCTTGCCGAACGAGGATATTCGGAACTCCGAGAGTGCCACAAAGCCTTCTCAGAAATCTACGGTCCGATGTTGAACATGATTCCTATTCAATTTGAGGACGATTGGGAGGAAGATCTGAAAGAGGCAGACCCCGACTTCTATTTTTTCCTTTTTGAATTCGAACGGATCGCTTCATCATCAAAGATATTGGATAGCCACGATGCTGAGTTTGCACTCAAAGAAATACGATTCATTTTGAACAAGACATCGGAATCAAAGGTAATCGACTTGGATCAGCGAAAACGATTAAAAACGCTGTTTGAGAGGATCTTCTCCCGTTGGCATCTTCAACACTTCGGTGTGCATCCGCACGAATTCAAACGACGCCAACCCAAGGATTGGTGAGTTCTTCCAGCGACATTAGCCCAAAATCACGGTTCGCTATAACGCCTTCGCTGTACTTCGAACGGTCCTTTGATGCAACACCCCGCTTCATCAAAGGAAACCAATGCCGAACAACTGCTTTCACCGAACCACCACCAAAGCTTGGGTCGTTTGGTCTACCTCGATGCTCTTCGTTGGAATATTTGTCTCACGACCAATCTTCGGCCTGTTCTTGGCGTTGGGGTTCGGAGCCATTTTCACCACAATCGTCCGCCGAATTGTCTATGGAATTTTGGAGCGTATCCAAGGCCGTCGCAGCGACTACTTCGATCCGCCTCCAAGAAGAGTTGACGATTCCACACCAACTTGGATCATCGATCACCAAGGAGACGCAAGGCAGGTGAGGGAACTTACTTCCTCTCACTATTCGCAAGAAAACCCATTTATGAGTCTTCCGAAAATCGTAGCCGCAATGACGATCACGCTCATGATTATGTTTGCGGTCTATCTCTTTGGTTCGACACTGATCACCGAAGGTGTGCTGGCGAGCGTTCTTGCGATGCTGGTGGGCAGCATCACAATTTGGTTCATCGATGTGACCAAGTGGCAGTACCAGGATCATCGCATTGATCCTTCGGCTATGGGTCGGATTTAAGTCGAAATCTGACCCAATCTGACCCCAAAATCCACCCCATTTCCTGACCCATACACTCGTACCCACCAGACGGCTTGTATCACGAAACGCCGTAAATCGTTGGGGACGAATGACTTTGGCGCACGAAAAAAGCCGCTTGTGAATTCACAAGCGGCTTTTTAGATGGAGGATAACGGACTTGAACCGATGACCTCCTGCATGCCATGCAGGCGCTCTCCCAACTGAGCTAATCCCCCGGAAGGTCGTTTTGTCTGTCGCAAAGCGTACTGACTGCCCCAGCCTCTCGTCAAGTCCCGCTCGTTTTCTTCGCCAAAAAAACAGCTCGCGAATCCCGCAAAACCGTTTGCCGCCCACTCGGAGGAGTGGATCGCACCGGTTTTGCTGAATTTATCACCCCCGCAACCCGCTCCAACATCGAAGTTGGAGGCGGTTTGTCGCGGGAAGGTTCGGTCGGCAGTCGAGAGCGGAATCGAGCGAACCGTCGAACTGAGGAAGTTCCAGCGTTTCCGCAGCGGGCGTTTTGATCGCGGAGCGATCAACGACTATGTGTCCGCCCAGTTGCTCGGTCGGCCCTCACCCGAACGAGGACTGAAGGGCCCGTTCGACCTCTCCCGAACTAAAGAGCTCGGGAGAGGTAACTCGAGCGGTCCACGGCTTTGCTATTTGCGTCGCTTGCGGATGGGCTGGATCGGGTCGAGCGTTTCATCGTCGTAGTGCTTTCGCAACCGAGCGAGCTCGGATTCCATCTCTGCCCGAACGCTGGCGTATTCGGGGTTCGCATAGACGCTGTTGAGCTCGTTGGGATCCTTTTCCAGATCAAACAATTCCCAATCATCGATCGCCTCGCCTTCGAGCGCGTAAAAGCGAATCAGCTTGTGACGGCCATTGGTCACACCATAATGCCTCGCGACATTATGAGCTCCCGGATTCTCGTAGTAGTGATAGTAAAACGACTTTCGCCAATCCGCGGGGGTGTTGCCTTTGAAAATCGGCACCAAACTGCGGCCTTGCATGTCGCTGGGGATGTCGGTTCCAGCGATGTCCAAAAACGTTTCGGCGTAATCAAGGTTTGATACAACGTCGTTGTTGACCGTGCCCGGCTTCACCACGCCTGGCCAACGTACCAACAGTGGCGTTTTGAGCGATTCTTCGTACATCCATCGTTTGTCGAACCAGCCGTGTTCGCCCAGGTACCAGCCTTGATCCGACGAGTAAATGACGACGGTGTTGTCCGCCAAACCAGCTTCGTCCAAATAGTCCAGCACTTCACCGACGCTGTCGTCGACGCTCTTCACGCAGCGAAGGTAATCTTTGACGTAACGTTGATACTTCCACTGGATGATCTCTTTCTCGGTCATCGTGGCCTGCGCCTTTTTGAACGCTTCGTTCTTAGGGCCATAAGCGGCATCCCAAGCCTTGCGTTGTTCGGCGTTCATCGTTCCATAGCCGGTTAGTTTCAGGTCGTTGGAATTGAGATGTTCCTTGATCGTCATCTGTTGACGTGCCGCGGATCGAGTACGCCCCGAGTAGTCATCCCACAGCGTTTCGGGCTCGGGGATCGTGACGTCGTCGAGCCAGTTGAGATATTTAGGGCTGGGCATCCAATTGCGATGCGGTGCCTTGTGTTGGCACATCAGCATGAACGGCTTGTTGGGATCGCGTTGCTCTTTGAGCCACGCCAATGTTTTGTCGGTGATGATCTCGGTTGTGTATCCGGTGTGAGGCCGCATGACAGGGTTGCCATCAGGTCCGGCGGTCAACATCGGCGGATTGTAGTACGGGCCTTGCCCCTTCAGGACGTCGTAATAATCGTAGCCTTGCGGGGTGGAAACGAGGTGCCATTTGCCGACCACGGCGGTTTGATAGCCGTTGGCCTTGAGCAGTTTTGGAAACGTTTGCTGGTCGCCGTTGAAGCGATCGCGATTGGTTTTGAAGCCGTTGATGTGGCTGTATTTGCCTGTTTGGATCACCGCTCGGCTGGGGCCACAGATCGCATTGGTGACGTAGCAGCGATCGAACCGCATGCCTTGTTTGGCGATGCGGTCAAGGTTCGGGGTGGTGATGCGGGCCGGATCGTAGGCACTGAGAGCTTGTTCACAGTGGTCGTCGGTAAAGATGAAGACGATGTTTGGGGGGGCCGCCGCTTGCGTTACCGCAGTGGCGACGAGTGTAAACAGGGTCGCTAGAAGGGTGGATTTCATGCTGTGTGTGGTCGGTTGGAGGGGCCGAGACTAGAATTCTTCGTCAAAAACATCTTAACTGGAAACCGATGCCTAGTACGGCTCTACAAAGCGAATCTTCGCCAAAACGATGGCTTTGCGGCAAGAAATCACGGCAAAACCGTAGCCCGCAAGCGACCTGCCAACTATTTTAGGAGCGGTCCAAGATCGTAATCGCCGATCGCGATTTCCCGCTGACATTTCTCACCCCCACCACTCTCTTTCCCCCCGCAGAAACGAAACCAACATGATCTCTCGGTCACGATACACGCTCGCGAGCGTCTGTTTTGCTCTCCTGATCTCGGACGGCTTGTCCGGAAGCACCCCTGTGATGGCCGCTGGCCCGAAGGGACCCGTCTACACCGAGACGCCGGATTCGGAACCCAATTTCCCGTTGATGGGCGAGTTTGTTGGTCCGATCAAGACCGACAGCGAGGACAAAAATGTCGTGGCGCTGCAAATTCGGCCCGTCGGCAACGATACGTTCGAGGCGATTCAGTACCTCGGCGGTTTGCCAGGCGAAGAGGGGCACAAGACAGAGATCGTGCAATTGATTGGCCGTCGCAGTGACGATTTTGTGGTGCTGTCGGGTGGCCCCTACGCCGTGTTCGTGGAAAAAGATGGCTGCTTGGTTTTGGACCGCAAGGGAAACCGCATCGGTGAACTGAAACGAGTCGAGCGTGAGAGTTCGACACTGCACGCTCCGGCGCCCAAAGATGCGGTCGTGCTGTTTGATGGCACTTCGACGGACCAGTTTATCGACGGCCAAATGACCAAAGATGGGTTGCTGATGCATGGCACGAAGATCAAGCCGATGATGCAAGATTTCAATTTGCATCTCGAGTTTCGCTTACCGTACATGCCCGAAGCACTCGACCAAGCTCGCGGCAACAGTGGCATCTATTTGCACGGCCGCTACGAATGCCAAGTGCTTGATTCGTTCGCTACCCCAGCCGTGTTCAACGGATGTGGAGCGCTCTACCGTTTTCGCACTCCCGATTTGAACATGTGTTATCCGCCACTGCGTTGGCAGACCTATGACATCCAGTTCACCGCAGCACGCTGGGACGCTGAGGGCAACAAGATACGTGGCGCTCACGTGACCAGTTGGCTCAACGGTGTGAAAATTCAAGATGATGTCGAGTTGCCAGGACCGACCGGTGCTGGAAAAGCCGAAGAACCCAATTTGCTGCCCACCTTGTTCCAAGACCATGGCGATCCGGTTCGTTTCCGCAACGTGTGGATTGTCGATCGTGGATTGGCCAGTGGCACGTTCCCGATCCGCCCGACCAAAGAAGAGCTCGAAGCTTTAGAAAAGGAAAAGCAAGCGAAAATCGAACGTGAGAAAAAGGAACAAGAAAGGAAGGCTCGTGAGCTGAAGGAAAAGAAAGAAGCGGAAAAGAAGAAGCAAGCGGAGATGAAGGCAGCAGCGGAGAAGGCCGCAGCTGATAAGGCAGCTGCGGACAAAGCTCAGGCGGAAAAGGAATCGGCGAAGCCGGAGGCCAAAGAGGAAGCCGGGCCAGCCGAAGCCAAGCCAGCCGAAGCGGTGAAGTAGCGAGGAAGTTTGATCAGTGTGAGCCGACGGCGCTAGCCGCGGACCTTTTGATTTGGAAGCGATCGCGCCGCTCCGCTAAACCACGCAAAGTTCGCAGGAGATGCGAAGCAAACACCGGTGTAGTGGATCTTGCTAAAGATCCTGCATGAGGGATCTTTAGCAAGATCCACTACGGGGCATGCATAACGAATTTGTCGCTGATCGCGGAGCGATCAGCGACATTGATCAGCGGCATTAGAGCGGGGCGGGGAGGTCGCGGCGTTTGAAACAAACGATGGCGGCGGCGTAAAACGCTAGCCCGAAGCCAATCAAGATCAACGGGTATACCAGTGGCGGCAGCATCGTGTCGCCCACCGTGTGCGTCAGTGTCCACGGCGTGTAGAGCGAGTCGTTGGTGACCATCGATGTCATCTTTTGTGGCTTGTAGCAACTGAAAAAGGTCATCGACAACAGGAACTGCAGCGACTCGGCCGCTTTGCCCAATCCCAGCATCACCAGCTGGAGAATATAAATCGCAACCGTTACTCCGATCGTTCGCCAGCGATAGCGATCAATACTGCTGAGTAACGTCGACAACCCGAGCACAAAGAAACCAAACGCGAATAAGTGAAACGTGGACGCTGCGAAGATTCGCACATCCACTCGATCGCTCAAGTGCAACGTCTGCATCTCGGGTTCGCCCATCGTCAGCGGCAAATCAAACTCGATGATGGGAATGCGAATCGTTGGCGGAGGCACGGTCTCTTTCACGCTGGTCGTCTGCACGCCGGCACCGATCCCCGCCCACACCAACATGCACAGCAGCGCCAGTCCGACGACCGAGACGGTGGCATGGGAAAGCAGCAATCGGGCGCGGCTGATCGGCTGCGAAAGCACCATTTCCAAGGTCCCGCGACCCAGTTCGCCGCTGACCACATCGCTGCCACGCGAGATGCACCAAATCACAATGCACAAGATGACGATCGGTTCGTCGTACGTCATGCCAACGCGACCGGGATAGGTGAACAGCGAATCGAATTCGATCGGGGCAAACTTTTCAAATTCACGAAACTGTTCCAAAATCGTTTGGAATTGGCCCATGTCCAAAAGACTGACTACCCAAACACGAACCCATGCAAACGCGAACAGGGCTAGCCCACACGAGGCGAACAGCAAAATCGATTGCCCGATATATTTCTTTAACAAAATGCGGTCGATCATGATCTGGCTCCCGAGTTTTCAGCAACCGAGTTCTCAGCAACCGGGGCATCGGTGATCAAAGCGGTGGCGACCGGTTCGCCGGCATGGACCGCTTCGTAAACCGTACGAAGTCCATACGGTTCAAAGCGAATCTGTTTCAAGTCGAGAGAATCAATCCATTTGAGAATCGGTCCAAGATCGCCTGCGGTATCGATTTGAATTTGATGGTGGGCATGCGTTGACTCGCGTGTACGAACGTGAACCGCCCCTTTGAGCGAATCGGGGATCTCGATCGAGGCTGCGCGGGTGAGGGCCGTCATCCGGTGCCGCTGGAACAGATCGCTCATCCACATTTCGTGAGCCAGTCGGCCGCGCCGCAGAAAGGCGACTCGGTTGCAAGTGTCTTCGATCTCGCTGAGCACATGCGACGACAGGATCACGGTGCGGCCATTGTCGCGAGCATCCAAAACCAACTGCAATACGGCCGTTCGCACGGTGGGATCGAGATTCGCGGTCGGTTCGTCCAAAATCAGCAGCGGTGTTTGAGGACCGAGCACGACGGCGAGTGCGAGTTTTTGACGCATGCCAGTCGACATAAACGCGACACGGGTTTTTAGATCGAGTTCCAACAGTTCGGCGACTTCACGACTACGCTGCAGATCGCCGTAGGGATGCATTTCGGCAAAAAATTTCAGCACCCCATCGCCTCGCATGTGACGCGGCAAACGAGCGTCGCCGGGCAGGTAGGCGACTTGGCGACGGACCGCAACGCTGTCGTCTTCGGCATCAATTCCGAGCACGGTGGCCCGGCCATGGGTCGGGTGCAGGTAGCCGAGCAGCAGACGAATCAGAGTAGTTTTGCCCGCTCCGTTGGGGCCAAGCAGCCCAAAAATGTCGCCTGCACCGACACAGAGCGAGCAATCGCGGAGTGCATCAAAGTCGCCATAACGTTTGCCAAGTCCTTCGCAGCGCAGCACGATATCGCCCGCGGACTCGGGATCTTGGGCCAATTTCGTGCTCTGCAGGTCATCGGCGCAAGGGGCGATTGGATTTTTGATCGGATTCAAACGCGTGGACTCGCCATGGAGGGGAAGAAGAAGTGCTGGTCGAGGGTGCGGAAAAAACGCAAATTTGCGTTCACAGGGTCGCTTGTTGTACAGCACGACGCCCTTTATTGTTTGCAAAGGTCAAATCGTAGGAAGTCGGCTTTCGGCGATGGAAAATAGCAAACTAATTTAACAGGCATTTCAGATGTCAGACTCACCCCTGTTCCTGCCACGTGGTTTCCGTTTTGCCGGTGCGACTTGCGGAATCAAGGCCAGCGGAAAACCGGACATTTCCTTGATTGTATCGGATCATCCGGTCGTTGCTGCGGGCGTTTACACGACGAATAAAATTGTCGCCGCGCCAGTCGTGCTATCACGTTCGCGAACCCCCTCGGCGGCGATTCGAGCGGTGCTGACTAACAGCGGCAATGCGAATGCCTGTACCGGCGAACAAGGCATGGCGGACGCCAAATCCACCTGTGCCCAGCTCGCTTCGTTGGTTGGTTGCGACGAATCCGACGTGTTGGTGATGAGCACCGGAGTGATTGGCAAGCGATTGCCGATGGACAAAATCCGCTCGGGTGTCGAACAGGTCCACGGCAAACTCGCTAGTAGCGACGCCGCCTTTGTGGACGCGGCCGAAGCGATTCGCACCACCGATGCGGCACGCAAAACGGAAACGTGTGAATTGACACTCGCAGGCAAAACGATCCGGATCGCGGCGATGGCCAAGGGAGCGGGGATGATCGCGCCCAACATGGCAACGATGTTGTCGGTGATGTGCACTGACGCTTCGATCAACCAAAACGACGCCCGAGCGATGCTGACTCGTGTCGCAAACGTTAGCTTCAATCGAGTCAGTGTGGATGGTCACACCAGCACCAACGATACGTTGTTGCTATTGGCTAGTGGCACCGATGAACCGCTCTCCGGCGACGCGTTGGCCGAGTTCGAGGCGGCACTGACGAAGCTAGCGATCAATTTGGCGAAACAGCTTGTTGCCGATGGCGAAGGGGCGACGCACGTGATGCAGATCCACGTTTTTGGAGCCGAGAGTGATGCGTCGGCCGAAGTGATTGCGAAAACCGTCGCAGCAAGCCCGCTGGTCAAATGCGCGATCACGGGTGGTGATCCGAATTGGGGCCGCATCGTTTCGGCCGCCGGATACGCAGGTGAGCCTTTAGAACCGGCCAAGGTTTCGTTGTCGGTGTGCGGCCAAGCGATCTACGAAGATGGCACGCCGCTCGACTTTGATGCCGCGTCACTTAGCCGCACCATGAAGGGGCAGCCGCAAATTGATGTCGAACTTCGCGTGGGCTCGGGCAAAGGCCAGGCGACGTATTGGTCGAGCGATTTGACGACCGATTATGTTCGTTTCAATTCGGAATACACGACTTAATTGATGCCCCGCGGCACGCTTTGCGTAAGAGAATCACGGCCAAAAACCTAAATTTGGCCATCTTCCCTTCGAGCGGTTTCAACACGATGATGGGGCATCAGCTGATCCCCGATTTACCGTGCTCGATCGACTTGCGACGTCGATCGGTTACCGAATGCAACGAAGGAAGATGATGTCTCAAAACGTTTCAAAAATTGTTTATACCCACACGGACGAAGCGCCAGCACTGGCGACTTATTCGTTGTTGCCGATCATCCGCGCGTTCACATCGGCGGCGGGGATCACGGTCGAAACCAAAGACATCTCGTTGGCCGGACGGATCCTGGCTAACTTTTCGGACGTGCTTCCAGCGGACCAACAATACCAAGATGCCTTGGCCGAACTCGGTGAGTTGGCGAAGCAGCCCGAAGCGAACATCATCAAACTGCCCAACGTCAGTGCTTCGATTCCTCAGTTGAAGTCGGCGATCGCGGAACTGCAAAAAAATGGTTTTGCTGTTCCTGATTTCCCCGATGAGCCCAAGACCGATGCCGACAAGGAGACTCGGGCTCGCTACGCCAAGGTGCTCGGCAGTGCCGTCAACCCAGTGCTTCGCGAAGGCAATTCGGATCGTCGCGTTGCGGCGCCGGTGAAAGAATACGCCAGACAAAACCCGCACTCGATGGGTGCATGGTCATCGGATTCCAAGACGCACGTGGCTTCGATGAGCGAAGGCGATTTTTATGGCAGCGAGCAATCGTATGTGATGAGCGAAGCGGGCGATGTGCGGATCGAATTGGTCGCTGCGGATGGCACAACGACCGTGCTGAAAGAAAAACTGTCGCTGTTGGCTGGCGAAATCATCGACGCAT
>TARA_R110002073_G_scaffold334973_2_pt1 | contig 21693 bp, 19 predicted proteins | sample TARA_R110002073 | Tara Oceans TARA_R110002073 (sample SAMEA4397174) | marine metagenome | biome: Polar Biome; feature: [DCM] deep chlorophyll maximum layer (ENVO:01000326); material: water (ENVO:00002006), including particulate matter (ENVO:01000060) such as... | depth 40 m | reverse complement strand
GGTAGCCGTAGGGGAACCTGCGGCTGGATCACCTCCTTTCTAAGGATCTTAGAAATCGACTTGCGAATCACTCTTCGGAGTGAAACACAATGTCGGATCCGTGGAAGTAACCTTGCACTACACTCAACAGAATTCAGATCTTCGGATCTGTGTCATCATCAAATAACAAACGGAAACCCGTTTCGGACTGTCGCCAGCCGAAACGGGTTTTTTCGTGCGCGCACCGAATCAATTCGACAAAATATCGTCTCGGGCTAATTGCAATCGCCTGCACACCTTTGCCCTATCGCATCCTCGATTCTGATTGCGAGGTGACGATCAGATCGCGTCAACACGTTTCTGCCGGCCGAAGCACGATGCCATCTACTTTGGTGCTAGACAGGTGGTTTTCATAGCGGTGCGGCGCAAGCCGCCCGGTTTAATTCGAACGTTTTTTCACACCGCAACCGAACGGCTCGCGGCATAATGACCTGCACAGCAAAGCCCCGCTGCCAAACCTGCTTACCGCTGATTGCCCATGAATTCCAATGCCAGGTCGATCCTGCGTCTGAACAGTGGATTTTTGGCGCGGCCTATTCGCTGGGCAACACTTTTGTTTCTTGGGTAGAGACATAAAAAAAGCCGCAGTGTGAATTTTACTTCACACTGCGGCTAACTTGATTGAGTGATTGCTTAGTTGCGGAGCAATTCTCGGATACCAAAGGTAAAGAAGGTTCCTAGGCCAAAGTTCAGCAACTCTTCCTCACACTTGTACTGCAGAATGATGGTGTCACCCGCCTGAATCAGTGGACGCTGGCGAGGGTCATTCATTGCTTTCGCAAGGTCCACTTCGATCGCAACCTGTCCGTTACAAGGAGTCTTTCGCAGAATGTATACCATCCCTGGTGGCACGCCACCGACGCCCTGAGCACCTCCGGTTAGCCCTCCACCACCACGCTGACCTCCGGAAGTTGCTCCTAGCCCTTGCCCGGCAAGCGCCATAGCTCCGACCACATCGAGATCGTAATCACGCGGCAATGGGAATTCACCGCCTCCTAACAAGCCACCTGTGTAGTAAACCTCGGTTTCACGCGATTCAATATAGACAATGTCTCCGTCTTTCAGCTCGATGTCCTGAGGCGTGATATTTGGCACCACTCCAGGCTTCACTCGCAATGGAATTCTCAGAATCGAAGGATCTTCTGGCAATTCAGGAGGACATGCACAGGGATCAAGGCGAGCGGCTTGCTGCTGTGCGTAGAACTGCTGCACAAACTGAGCACGCTTTCGTTGATCCGCCTTACTCGCTCGCAGGATCTTGACTTCATTTTTTGCTGTCAGTCCAGGCAATCCGCCCGTTTCGACTAATGCATGAAGAATGTCATTTTGATAAGCCGCGAGCTTAACCAGACCGCCGCTAGCACTTTGGTCGCTGAGTCCTCGGATTTCGTCACCACCGCCGCCTCTTCCAGAGGTATCTTCGCGAACCACGATGACGTCGTAGGTGCGTTCTTTGATGATCGTAACGATCGGTCGTGCTTTTTCGGGACGCAGAATTTCGCTGTCGATATAGGCGTCACGAATCGCTTCTCGCACCTGTTCAAGCGTCAATCCCTCGACCTTGAGAGGCTCGATCAATGGCAACGCCAGCGTTCCATCGTCTTGCACTGCGATCGGATAACCAATCGACGGAGGAAGCGTGCTCTGAGCATCCGGAAAGTTTACTGGCGGAGGCTCTGGAGGCGCATTGGGCGGGTTGAATGGCAACACCCCTTCGATGTAAACACCGAGGATGTCGCCCCCCGCCAACTGATAATCTCGCGGCGGCTCTAGCGAGAGCAGCGAAATATCAACGGGGACCAAATCGTTCTTCGGTTCCGCGAAAAACTGAGGGGGCAATCGATTCGCGGGTACCCCGTCAATCGGCTGCGTCAGCGTCGTGCAACCACTAAAGGCTGTGCAAAAAAGGCCGGCGGCAGCAGCGGTCTTGAAGGACCGCAGTACACGGAGCGCCCGTTTTTTGGCTTGCAAAGGTTTCCTGTTCATCCCTGAACTCTCTAACTAAGGACAATGCGTATGCGTAATTGGGGCGCTTTCTTGGCGTCGCCAGAACTTAAAATTTTCCGTGCTTATTGAAAGCTGAACGGCAACTTGGTTGCGGAGGAATCTGCTACGGGAGCGGAACCCACCGAATCATCAGCCGCCGAGACGGGAGTCTTGAAGGCTTGATCAGCGAATACCTGATCGACAATCGCGTCCGCATCTAATACGTCTGCGTCGGAGTAACTCACTTCGTCGCTCAACTTGGGCTCGAGATCGGGCACCGAATCCGAGGATGTCGAGAAGCTGTAGCCGCCTTGGTCGTGCATCTGGAAAGACGAGTCTTCCTGATACAAACCATGAGCATCTTTCAGCCGATCTTGAGGCCCAATGTCACCTTCGTGTGACTCAGCCGGTTCAATCAACTCGGTATCGCTGTCATCAGCGTCCAAAAACGGACTCTCCAGTGGAGCGGGCTGTTCGTAATCCAGCACCGTGGGAGCCGCATGCACAGGCAACGGTGCCGCCAAATTTGGAGCCCCCGCACCATAGGACGTTTGCACGTTACTCCAGTGCCCCACGCCGTCTTGCTCCGCTGCCTTGACTCCCATCGGGAACCCAGCGAACCAATCATTTACAGCGAGTTGGCCATTGGAAGACTGATACATCCAGCCCCAATACTGTGACGGAGCAATCGCAGGTGTGCACCCGCTGCCGCCGTTACAGACATCCATATAGCCTGCGTAAAAACCATCTTTAAAAGCGCTTGATGGATTACAGAAGTTCGCCTTCTGGCAATGCCACGCCTTCGCCGCCATCGTTTTATTACGATGGCTGATCATAAACTCGTTGAGCCCGTCATGATCCTTCAGTTGACGAGCGGCCCCGCTCAACATCGTGCACCCGCCCGAGCCGAGCACCACAAGAGAGAGCCCGGCAAAAAGTGCCGTTCGAGCGAGCCGGTTCACCCTGCCAACTTGATGACTCAAGCGGCTTGGCATCGGTCGCTCCCTCCGTCCTGAGCGATTGCTCGCCAGTGACCGAGAAGAGCTTCGACTCAGATTACTTGTTCCGGCCGCGACGCCACTTTGGACGCTGATTCGTGATTGCGGCAAAATTTTTGAACGAATCGCCATTTGGCCCCCCTTTGGCAGCAAAGGCATTCCGTGTTCTAGTCCTACTATTTGTGCGGGTTGTGCTAGAAAGAACACCCGCTCAACCCTATTTATCGCCGGGACGGCTGTGCGGGATTAACCAAAAATCACGAAAACACGCATTGCGACGACTCTGGCGGTTGTATCAGCAAACCGGATCAATCCAGTTTTAACCACCCAAGTGGCCTAATCCATGAGGAATAAGCAGTGAATGATCGTGTTAAATCCCCTTTTTTAACGGGATAGACCATTCGATTTTGCAATCCCATTTCTATACTGGAACAGGAAAGGTTGCCCTCATTCCGACATTGCCTAGAATGGCTGCGAAGCGGAGAAAACGGCCTCCTTTCACCTTGTCCTGAACGACAGAGGAATCCGGTCACCACCAATTCGGCGGCGAAGTGGCCTCGAAGCTCTACGCTTCGTGATTCGAATCCTGCGAACTCAAATGAACCAGTCCGCAGGGCCAAGAGCATTGCAACACCGAGTTTCACACTAGACTTATTCTCTTTGGCAAACCTTATGAACGGGCTGCTGCTAGCTTGTCTAGCAATCTCACTCGCAAGCGCACTGCTTCTTGTTCCTGTCGTGCGAGCACTTGCAATTCGCACGGGCATGATTGACAAGCCAGATAGCGAACGAAAGTTGCATCAGACGCCCATTGCGCTTGGTGGTGGGGTGGCCGTTTTTGCTTCTCTGTTGTTTGGCTTCGTTTGTACGGTGCTGATTGATCGGAACTTCAACGGTTTTTCACTCGGCCACTTCAACCCCAGTTGGTATGTGTTGATTTTTGCCGCAGCGGCGGTCTTGGTGGTAGGACTGATCGATGATCGCTGGCCCTTGCGAGGACGACAGAAGCTGCTGTTTCAGTGCCTGATTGTGGCAAGCGTTGTGGGAAGCGGCACGGTAATCCGGCAAATCAACCTCTTAGGGATTGAGATCTCGCTAGGCAATTTGGCCTTCCCGATCACCATGCTTTGGCTATTGATCGCGATCAATGCTCTGAACCTGATCGATGGTGCTGATGGAATGGCGACGACCGTCGGCTGCATTGTTTGCGCGGGGCTAGGATTTTTGAGCAGTCGATCGGGTGTTAACTTGACGGCAGTCTTGTGCTTCTCGTTGTCAGGAGCCTTGCTCGGTTTTTTGGCCTTCAATCGCCCCCCTGCGACCATCTATCTCGGCGACGCCGGCAGCATGATGATCGGATTTTTTGTGGGTGTGCTGGCGATCTGGAGCAATACGAAAGAATCGACCGTTTTGGCCTCGGCTCCCGTCGCCATCCTCGCGCTGCCTCTGTTCGACTCGACCGCAGCCATTTTGCGACGATGGCTTACCGGACGCAGCATCTACATTACTGACCGAGCCCATTTGCACCATCTGTTGCAGGCCAAATACGGTAGCCTTGGGATGCTCGCCGTCGTAGCGGGGCTGTGCCTGATCACCACCACACTGGCCTATGTATCCACCTACTTTTCACTCCCTTGGCTTTCGATCGTCGGAGTGATATTGGCTCTCGGCCTTTTGATTTTCACACGCTCGTTCGGCCATGCCGAATCAAAACTGTTGGTCACGCGAGCGGTCCATTTCTGCCACTCCTTTTCTAAATCACCTGACGTTTGTGAGACTGAAAAACAACATCGCAAACATGCCCTTCAAGGATCGGGGTCTTGGGAGACCGTTTGGGAACCCATTGTCGAACTTGCCCAGTCCCACAACCTCGCTAGCATCAAAATTGACTTGAATTTAGCTTGGCTGCATGAGGGGTATCATGCATCATGGCACAGCATGCGTTTACCAGAGAAAGCGCACCAGTTAACCATGTGTGTTCCGCTGTTTACGCAGCGCACCAAAGACGGCAGTGAGTTGGTGATTGGGCGGTTGGAAATGGTTGCCCCTGCAAAATCGCCTGATGTTTACTCTCATATTGCCGGTTTTATCGAGCAACTCAGCGAACTGAATCCGCAGATCGATTACGTCATCGAATCTCTCGAGAAAGACGCTGCCACGGATTCGGGAGCATTCTTTTGGCCTAAGTCAGAGATCCCAGAGCCTGTCTCGAAGCCCGTAAACGCGGATTCCGAGGACGCCACCGCCCTTAGCTCGCGGTAAGGGCACAAGGCGGGTTAAACACCAGACCGCCGGAAGGCAACTCGGTTCGTTCGTTAGAACGCTCAAATCCCACGGCAGCATTAAAAACTTGGCTTGCGTTTGCTAAGCTAAGGTTGTTGCTGCCAACGAGATCAATCATCTTGCGTAGGTATCTCGTGTTTCTCATGCTATTTGCGTCCCCCCTTGTTTGAACGTGAAAGCAAACGGGACAGCATTGCCGACTCCTCATTACGTAACCATCGATGCCGATCTTACCTCAAGAACCCGATTGTTTCCCCGAGGATTTGCTTTGCCAGCCCACCACATCTTCCAAGCGTTGGTGGTTGATGTACACCAAATCACGTCAAGAAAAGCAGTTGATGCGACATCTGCTAAAGCACGAGGTTTGGCACTACGGCCCCATGGTTCCCCAGCGAAAACGGTCCCCCGCCGGGCGGATGCGGACATCTTATGCTCCGCTATTTAGCAATTACGTTTTCGTCTGTGGTGATGACGACGAAGCTCGTTATCAAGCGATTTGCAGCGGATGCATTCAGAAAGCAGCGGAAATCACCGATGTCGATGAATTCGTCGCCGACCTGAAACAGATTCATGATCTGATCGACCTGGGAGTTCCCATGACGATCGAAAGTCGTCTTGAACCCGGTCAAAACGTGCGGATTCGCAGTGGTTCGTTTGCAGGATACGAAGGGACGATCCTGCGACGCGAGCAGGAAACGCGGCTCTTAGTTTGCGTTCGCTTCATGGAGCAAGGCGTCAGCGTCAAACTCGAGGATTGTCAATTGGAGTTGATAGGATGAAGTCAGCACTGATCACGGGGATCACCGGTCAAGACGGCTCCTACTTGACCGAATGGCTACTCGAAAAGGGTTACACCGTCCACGGTTTGGTGCGCCGCAGCAGCACAACCCAGCGGACTCGACTTGACCATCTATTTCACGATGCTTCGATCTACAATCATCGTCTGTTTTTGCATTACGCGGATCTCGATGACACGACCACCATTCGCCGCATCTTAACGCGTACGGCGCCGGACGAGGTTTATCACTTGGCGGGTCAGAGTCACGTCGGTGCCAGTTTCGAGATTCCCGAAACGACCTGTCAATTCACAGCGATGGGGACACTGAAGCTGCTGGAAATCCTGCGTGACCTTGATAAACGTCCTCGCTTTGCTCACATCAGCAGCAGCGAAATCTTTGGACGTCCGCTCGAGTCACCGCAAAACGAAATGACCGCGATGCGTCCCGTCACCCCCTACGGCGTCGCCAAAGCCTTTGCAACACAAATGGTGACGCTGTATCGCGAATCGTTTGGTTTGTTTGCTTGTAATGCAATTTGCTACAACCACGAATCACCACGACGGGGCGAGTCATTTGTTACACGAAAAATCACCCGAGCCGCGGCAGCGATCTCCATGGGGCTGCAAGACGAATTGGTGCTCGGCTCACTCGATACCGTGCGGGACTGGGGCTACGCCCCTGACTATGTCCAAGGCATGTGGCTGATGTTACAACAGGACACATCAGATGACTTCATTCTTGCCACGGGCACTCAGCATACGGTCGAACACTTTTTGGCAGCTGCGTTCGAAGCAGTCGATCTCGATTGGCGTCAGTATGTGCGTCAAGACAAAGCGTTTATGCGTCCCTCGGAAGTCCAACGACTGATCGGGGACCCATCCAAAGCACTGCGTCAATTAAACTGGAAAGCCAACGTCACGCTTCCTGAACTCGCCAAACAAATGGTGCAGCACGATCGGGAACAACTGCAGGCCAAAAGTGCTCCGCCGCAGCCCGAAACTGCTCGTCTAAAATCCACCTGATAGATTGACGGCTGAAGGCTAACGACGTGTCGATTGCACCGCACTTCGAAAAAGAGTTCCTTTGCAAGCCTAGCAAGGCTGTATGTCACACATCCGCAACAATGATTAGCAGCGTAGTTAATTATGTTGCCACGATTACTTTGCCATAACCGATTCCTTCCTGTTTCATCCAACCAAACTTTCCCTCATACGCTCTTTTGAATCCCATGAAGATATGCTGCATTGGCGCTGGTTATGTCGGTGGCCCTACGATGGCGATGATTGCCAAACAGTGCCCCAAGATCCATGTTCACGTTGTCGATTTGAATCAACAACGGATTGATGCATGGAACTCCGACGATCTGCCGGTCTATGAACCCGGATTGGATGAAGTCGTGCGTGAAGCGAGGGGACGCAATCTGACATTTTCAACCAATGTCGATCAAGCGATTACCGAAGCCGACATGATCTTCATCGCGGTCAACACACCGACAAAACATTTCGGAATCGGGGCAGGCCGTGCCGCGAACCTTGAATTCATTGAAAAATGTGCACGCCAAATTGCCAAAGTATCCAAGGGGCACAAAATCGTCGTCGAGAAATCGACGCTTCCCGTGCGTACCGCCGAAGCAGTCAAACGCATCCTTTCGTCGTCCAGCAACGGAGCGACTTTCGATGTATTAAGCAACCCAGAGTTCCTTGCCGAAGGAACCGCCGTCGAAGACTTACTCGATCCCGACCGGGTGCTGATTGGAGGCGAATCGGAAGAAGCGGTCAACGCTTTGGCCGACGTGTACGGACAATGGGTTTCTCGCGAAAAAATCCTGACGACCAATCTATGGAGCAGCGAACTATCCAAGCTCACTGCAAACGCCTTCTTGGCTCAACGCGTTTCTAGCATCAATGCGATCTCGGCATTGTGCGAAGCCACCGAAGCCGACATTGACGAAGTTTCCAAGGCGATTGGCACCGACTCGAGAATTGGCCCCAAATTTCTGAAGGCGTCCGTTGGTTTCGGAGGCAGTTGCTTCCAGAAAGACATTTTGAATCTTGTCTATCTGTGCGAACATTTTGGGCTTCGCGAAGTTGCAGAGTACTGGGAACAAGTCGTGATCATGAACGACTACCAAAAACGTCGTTTTGCCGAACGCATCTGCCGCACGATGTTTAACACCGTCAGCGACAAAAAGATTGCGATTTGGGGATTTGCGTTCAAAAAAGACACCAACGATACGCGCGAGAGTGCCGCCATCTATGTTTGTCGTGATTTGCTTCGCGAGCGTGCTCGCTTGGTCATTTATGATCCCAAAGTTTCCAAGGACACAATCGTTTCGGAATTGTTGACAGCACTCAGCGACTTGTCTGGGACCATCTCGGACACCGACCGTGAACTTGTCCAGTCCAATGTAACGGTCGTCAACAATGCCTACGATGCTGCGAAAAACGCACATGCAATCGCCCTACTTACCGAATGGGATGAATTCCGCAAACTCGACTTCGATCGAATTTATGACACAATGCAAAAGCCAGCGTTTGTCTATGACGGGCGAAATATCTTGGACCGACAAAAGTTAACGAAGATTGGATTCGAAATCTTTGCAATCGGCAAAAGCAACTAGCTGCTTTGGCACGGCTTTTGTCCAACGGCGTTGATGCAAGAACGAATCAACACGATTCGTTCGGCAATTCATCACCCGGTATACCCCCAATGTGACTCGGCATGATCTTAATCCTTGGCAGCAGTGGTTACATCGGTAGCGAATTCACAAAGCTATTTGACCAGCAAGGCATCTCGTATCGAGGCGTCTCGCGACGAGAGATTAATTATGCCGACCGCGATTCACTGATCCGCTTGATTCGGGAAACCAGACCCGAATTTCTTATCAACGCAGCGGGCTACACGGGAAAACCAAACGTCGACGCCTGCGAACTGCACAAAGCCGACTGCTTGATGGGCAATGCGGTCTTGCCTGGGATTGTTCGTGAAGCATGCGAATCCGAAGACCTTTGCTGGGGGCATGTTTCGTCTGGCTGTATCTACACCGGCGAACGTGCGGATGGCGGTGGTTTCCGCGAAGACGACACGCCGAACTTTTCCTTTCGTACAAATAATTGCAGCTTCTATTCCGGAACCAAGGCGCTCGGCGAAGAAGTCTTGGCGAATGCCGAAAACTGCTATATCTGGCGGTTACGAATCCCATTCAATCACGAAGCCACACCGCGAAACTACCTGACCAAATTGATGCGTTACGATACGCTGCTGGAAGCCACCAATTCAATTTCCCAGTTGAACGAATTTGTGCGTGCGAGCTATCAGACTTGGACCAGGCGTGCCGACACCGGGATTTATAACATCACCAATCCAGGCCGAATCACGACGCGCGAAGTCGCGGCCTTGATCAACAAACACTTGTTACCCGATAAAAAATTCGCATTCTTTGATGATGAGAGCGAGTTCATGAAACTCGCTGCAAAAACGCCTCGCTCGAACTGTGTGATGGATAGTTCGAAGTTGCTTTCCACAGGAATCCATTTGACGCCGGTTCGCGATGCAATCGAGCAAGCGTTGAAATCGTGGACTCCCGTCAACGAAGAATAAGGACACTTCTCGGCGAACGACAGCACGGGTTCCCAGACTCCTGCCCTGGGAACGAGCGTATTTTGTTGGCGATTACCGAGAAGCGTCACCCTACGTTTGCAATGCAAACTTGATTACAACTTCGCAAATCCAAAACACAGAATAGGTCGAAGATGAAGGGTATCATCCTTGCTGGCGGCTCTGGCTCTCGCTTGCATCCCGCCACTCGCGCGGTTAGCAAACAGCTGATCCCTATCTACGACAAGCCGATGGTTTATTTTCCGCTTTCGACTCTGATGTTGGCGGGGATTCGAGACATCATGCTGATCTCGACGCCTCATGACCTGCCCGCGTTTGAACGACTGCTTGGCGACGGGTCCGCTTGGGGCATCAATCTGCAATACGCGGAACAGCCCAAACCCGAGGGACTGGCCCAAGCGTTCGTGATTGGCGCCGACTTTGTTGGCAACGATCGCGTTGCGCTCGTACTGGGCGACAACATTTTTTACGGTCAAGGATTTCGAAAAACATTGGCTGCGGCCGCCCAGAAAGAGGTCGGGGCCACTGTGTTCGGCTACCGTGTGACCGACCCCGAGCGTTACGGTGTCGTCGAATTCGACTCGGACGGCAACGTCATTTCGATCGAGGAAAAGCCTCAAAAACCAAAATCGAACTTTGCTGTCCCCGGTCTCTACTTTTACGACAATTCGGTCATCGAGATCGCTGCAAACCTGAAACCATCACCGCGTGGCGAACTGGAAATCACCGATGTCAATCGAATTTACATGGACAAAGGTGAACTGACGGTCGAGCTGTTTTCGCGTGGCTTTGCTTGGCTCGACACAGGAACGAAGGACTCACTGCTTGATGCATGCAATTTCGTTGCCGCCGTCGAAAAACGCCAAGGTTTAAAAATTGCCTGTCCCGAAGAAATCGCCTACATCAACGGCTTCATCGATCGAGATCAATTGCTCATTTTGGCGAGCCAATTCAACAATGATTATGGCCAGTACTTAAAATCGGTTCCCGACTAAGGTCCGACAGGGCAATATTCGCCGGGGCAATATTCGACCGGGCAGGATCAGCAAGGCCACTTATTTGCGTGGTCCTGCCGGAGTGGCACATTGCAAAACGGCCCCCTCTGAATCACTATACGTTCTAACCAATAGACATTCTTTTTCTCTCAGCACCCACGATTTTCATGAACGATCTTGCCATTGTAGGACTCGGTTACGTCGGACTGCCCTTGGGACTCCAATTTGCCAAAAATGACTGCCAAGTTTTGGGGTTGGATATCGATGCCGCCAAAGTCGATGCGATCAACGCAGGCAAATCGTACATCCACCACATCTCGGCCGAATCGATCGCCGATCAAGTCGATGCGGGCCGCTTAAAAGCGAGTACCGACTTTTCGTTGGTCAGTGAATCGCGGGCGGTTGTGATTTGTGTGCCGAGTCCGCTCAACAAGAACCGCGAACCCGACATTTCGTACATTCTAGAAACCGGCGCTGCGATTGCTCCTTATCTAAAACCCGGCATCTTAGTCGTGTTGGAATCGACCACCTATCCAGGCACCACGGACGAAGACTTACGCAAAGTTCTCGAAGAAGGTTCTGGAATGACCGCCGGCAAAGATTTCCATCTTGCCTTTTCGCCTGAGCGTGAAGACCCAGGCAACCCGGATAGCAAGGTAGCGACGATCCCCAAGGTTGTCGGCGGATTGACGCCTGCATGTTTAGAGAAAGCGATCGAACTATATTCACGCGCCGTCCAGCGCGTGGTGCCGGTATCGAGTTGCCGCGCCGCAGAAGCCACCAAGCTGCTCGAGAACATTTTTCGCAGCATCAATATCGCTCTCGTGAACGAATTAAAAGTTGTCTACGAAGCGATGGGAATCGACGTTTGGGAAGTCATCGAAGCTGCGAAAACGAAACCGTTTGGCTACATGCCGTTTTATCCCGGCCCAGGGCTCGGAGGACACTGTATCCCGATCGATCCGTTCTATCTGACCTGGAAGGCGCGCGAGTACGGCCAGGCCACTCGCTTCATCGAATTAGCGGGCGAGATCAATACCTCGATGCCAACTTACGTGGTCCACAAGGTCGCGGAAACGCTGAACTCGGTTCGCAAACCGCTGAACGGCAGCAAAGTGCTATTGGTTGGGTTGTCGTACAAAGCAAACGTCGATGATGATCGCGAATCGCCTGGCTATATCCTCCTCGAGATGCTCAAGAATGCCGGTGCCGAAGTCGCATTCTACGATCCTTATATCCCCGTGATTCGCCCGAGTCGCGAACACGCTCATTGGGCAGGCACGAAGTCGATCGAATGGGACCAAGCCACGGTGGAAAGTTTCGATTTGACGCTAATTGCAACCGCCCATGCCAACGTCGATTACCAACAACTATGTGACTGGTCACAATTGGTAATTGACACTCGCAATGCCACACATGGCATCGCTTCAGAGACTCGGGTCGTCAAAGCCTAACCCGGCCGTTTGCATCCCCATCCCGGTTCGTCGAGCAGGAGTGATCCTCCTGCGCCGGCGGATTTCCCACCGCGTGGGCGAAGAAACCGCCGCCGCAACTGCCGCGTTTTCGATCGGACGTCCGCTGAGTATGATTGAGCGTTTCGCCTCGATCCTCAGAGACATTCTTCGTGAGCCCCCGTTTCCGCTCGCTCCGACTCCGCTTGCTGCTACCGTTGGTCATGGTTTCCATGATTGCGGCGGTCGTGGTCGCTTGGGCCTCCTATCGCTCGGGGGATCGTCTGTCGCGTGAACAGATCGAGACCCGTTACCAATCGATTGAAGCGACCCTCCGCGGAGCTCCGTTTCCATTAACTCAATCGATCACCCAATCGCTTTCCGATCTGACCAATACCGAATTGATCACGATCGGCAAGCGAGGAAACGTGATCAATGCATCGATCCCCGTCACGGACAACCGTTGGACATTGCCTCTGGATTCCGCCCACTCCAGCAAATTCCAAACGGTAACAATGGGTTCGGAAGTTTTTCTGTATCGCCTATTTTCTCGCCAAGGTCCTGCGGCCGGTAACGACGGCGTCGACCGCATCGCCGTGCTGTTCAGCTACAACGACTTGCGTCGTTCTAAAGTCCGGGCGGCCGCGTTTCCGCTGGCAACCGGTTTCTCGACCATCCTGCTGTTGTCCTCCGTGACGTTCTGGATCACCCATCGCTTGACCAATCGGTTGTCGTATCTACAGCGTCAGGTGAACCAGATTGCCGAAGGGCACTTCGATACCGAAATCCCCACCGACCCAATCGATGAACTGGGTTTACTCGGCGCGTCAGTCCAACGAATGTCAGATCAACTTGCGCAAATGTGGCAACAATTAACTCGCACTCAGGGCGAGAAACTGTTGCACCAACTCGCCTCCGGCTTGGCCCATCAATTACGTAACAGTTTGACGGGAGCAAGGATGGCAATCGAGTTACATCAACGAAGTTGCTCGGATTGCCAAGACAGCACTCTTCAAGTTGCGATTGACCAGATCGAACAAACCGAAGACTACGTGCGTCAGCTCACGCTTGTCGCCGCCGGAAAACAGGATGAGGACCGTCCCGAACGACTGAGCGATTGCATCCAACATCTGCAAAATAGTATCAATCCGATCGCCAAACATCGCCACGTCCCGTTACAGTGGTCTCTCGCTGAGGATCTTGATAAGGTCATGATTGGCGATGGCCCAAGCTATTCGGCGGCAGTGTCCAACTTAATTCTCAATGCGATCGAAGTCGGATCGGAAGTCCGTGTTCGTGTAGAAAAACTGCAAGAACAGGGATGCCAGATTGTGATTTCCGACAATGGCCCTGGTCCCCCAGAACATCTTGCAGACGAAATCTTTGAACCGTTTGTGACAAGCAAACCCGAAGGTCTTGGCCTTGGACTGCCGCTGGTTCGACGGACCGCACAACGTCATGGCGGCAGCGTAAAATGGGACCGTCACGACGGACGGACTCGGTTCACGATGACCATTCAAACCAGCACCACGCCTCCGACGCCATCCGCCAACAAGCCCTCATGAACGCAAAACGCAGCATCCTTGTCGTCGATGACGAACCCTCTATTTGCTGGGGTTTTGAACGTTTACTCAGTGCCGCAGGGCACGAGGTGCTGATCGCCTCCTCCGCCGAAGACGCCCTTGCAATCGCTCAGTCGCGTCCGCTTGATCTAATCTTGCTGGATGTTCGCTTGCCGGGCGAAGACGGCATCACCGCGCTGCCAAAGATACAAGCCGCTGCAAACGGAGCTCCGGTGATCGTGATGACAGCGTTTGGCGATCTCGAAACCGCCGTGGGAGCCGTGCACGCCGGAGCCTGCGATTATTTAACCAAACCGTTCCGGCTCGAAGATGCTGCGAAAGCGTGTGAACAGGCTCTTCGAGTCGGCGGCCGAATGCAACCGGACGAACCCGAGGACATTCCGCCGAGCGACGCCTCGCTATTAGTTGGAAAATCGGCAGCAATGCAACAAGTGTTTCGCCAGATCGCATTGGTAGCTGATAGTGACCTATCCGTTTTGATCACTGGCGAGACAGGCACTGGAAAAGAATTAGCCGCCGCCGCCATTCACCGTCACAGTCGCCGTAGCGACAAACCGTATCTACCAATTGCTCCGGTGTCGCTGAGCGAAACGGTGATTGAGAGCGAGCTATTTGGGCATGTTAAAGGTGCCTTTACCGGGGCGGATTCAAACCGCACCGGATTGTTTGAACTCGCCAGCGAAGGTTCGATTCTGCTTGACGAAATAGGCGAACTTCCCTTGGCGATCCAGGCCAAGTTGTTGCGAGTTTTGGAGCAGGGCGAATTTACCGCCGTCGGCGACATCGCTCCACGTCGATCCAATGTCCGCATCATCGCGGCAACCAATCGGGATCTTGAACAAGCTGTTCAAGAGGGTACGTTTCGCGAAGACTTGCTGTATCGACTCAGTGCCGTTTCGATTCGCTTGCCTCCGCTGCGACATCGCAGCGAAGACATTCCGATGTTGATCGAGTACTTTTTGACGCGATTGGGCTACCCGTCGCCCAAAAATGCAACGGATCCCTCGCTGATCGAGGCGTTGAAGCAGCGGTCTTGGTGGGGGAACGTTCGCGAACTGCGTAACGCGGTCGAGCATGCATCGGTGATCGCGCGAGGTCGACCGCTGCTGTTGAGCGACTTTCCCGATGAACGACAAAACAGTAGCGTCATCACTAAGACGCCGATGGAGTCGCTCGGTTCAGCGGTGGCAGCGTGGACGACCCAGGAATTATCGGCGGGCAGCGAGGATCTAACGGATCTGAACGAACGGTTTCAATCCGCGGCGATGCCCACGCTGCTTCGAATCGTGCTCCGGCATACCGAGGGCAATCGAGCCGCCGCCGCCGACATGCTCGGGATTCACCGAGGCACACTGCGTGAATGGATCAAACGCTACCCGCCCGAAATCGAATAAGAGTGCCCCAAACGGAACCTCCCCAAAATTTGTTTTGGGAAGGCAACTGGATTTCAGCTCCCCAATGGGGAGGTCAAAGTCGGCGGTAGCCGGCTCACCGGTGGGGCCTCGCGGTGTCAGAAATGGAACGTGCAAGTTCAGTGTCACCGGCCCTCCACGTTTTTTTCACTCCTCAATCTCTTTCCGCTTCATGCCGAAACGTCGCTCCGCTGCGGTCTCCGGCCTACCTAGCCAATTACTGCTCGTTGATGGGATTATCTTCCAAGTCGCCTTCGGTCAAAATTTGGAAGCCTTTTTCGAGTAGCGTCTTCATCGCGAAATCGATATTTTCGACCATGATCGCCACGGCGGGTTTGCCGTGAGGCCGGACCAGCAGCGGATAGGCTTGCACGATATTCAATTCGGCCTGCAGAAGCGCCGTGCAAACCCGCAGCAGCGGTTGAGGGCCTGTTGGCAATTCGACACCGATCAGATCGGTCTCGATGATCGCCAAACCACTGCGTTCAAGAATTTCGCGTCCACGATCGGCATCGCTTACTAAAAAACGCACGAACGCGCATTCGGCAGCATCGCTGATCGAGAGGGCGCAAATGCGGATCCCGGTCCCTTCGAACCGTTTGACCACTTCTAAGAGCTGGCCAACGCGGTTTTCCAAGAAAACCGTGAACTGGCGAAGTGCCGGATAATTTCGACCACGCGAGGTCTGATATGCGGTCACTGAATCGGATCCATCGCCAACGCTCATCGCAAGCTCGTTTTTGTGCGTGATTACTGATAGAAAATCAAGAAGAAGTTTACGCTTCGACCACATTCGCGGTCAATCTTCGCCAATTCTGGGCTCAACACCGAGACGACACAGAATTGTCAAATTCAGACCAATTTCGCACGATTAAACGGATAAACAGGAAGCTTGATGGATTCGGATCTACTGAAAAACGGCTCAACTCACCAAATCGAAGTTCGCGTCGAATACAACGAAACCGATGGACAAAAACGCGTTCATCACGCTAATTATCTGAATTATTTCGAGCGAGGCCGGGTCGAAATGCTGCGTGCAGGCGGGGTTAGCTACAAGCAATTCGAAGCGACTGGCCGGATGTTAGTTGTGACCGAAATGAATATTAAGTATTTCGCTGCGGCTGAATTTGACGATGTTCTTACCGTGACAACCACGCTGGTGGACGCCAAGAAAGTCCGGCTCTATCACCAATATCGCATTGAACGAGGCGATCAATTGGTGGTCGAAGCAACTTCGACGATCGCCTGTGTCGACGAAAATGGACGCCCCTGTCGGTTTGTTTAGTCCCCCAGACCACCGCCCCGGCCCCACCCATTTGCAACAAAATGGCGACTTTCCGTCCCATTTTCAGCCGAATTTTGTCAAACACAGCCGTTTCCACAGCGTTAACGGCTAAATTATGCTGGATCCACCCTGCGAATCTCGTACAATAATCAGCAGTGTGATTTCCATCACATCCCACCCTACCACCCACCCCTTCAACATCGCACTGCCACGATTCCTATCCGAATCGTGAATCGTCAACCGACGCCACCAAGTCGGTGACTCGCGACTGTTTTCCCGTCCCACCCAAGAAATTCATTGCATTTTCTCTCAATGCCGTTTCGCGCGATCATGTTCCTGTTGAGCATTGCCCTCTGCTTTGCGGGGAATCGGACTGCCGTCGCTCAACAAGAAGCCACTGCTGAAAAAGCCTCGGGCCAGCATGAAGACGTTTCTGCCGATCTGCAGGCTTCGGTTGAATTGTGGCAAAACACCGGTTGGCCGCTCGTCGAGCGTTTATGCGTCGATTGCCATGGTTCCGAGGATGGCGATGCGGGTCTCAATCTGAACGTCTACAAAGACATACAGTCGATCGACGCGGACCTCGGATCGGTGGAACGAGTGCTCGAGATCGTGCGGTTCGGTGCCATGCCTCCGGATGACGCCGATCTACCCAGCGACGAAGAACGCAAGGCCTTGGTCGAGTCGCTGGAACAAATCCTTTACAGCGTCGCCTGCAATTCGCGTCGTGCCCCCAGCAATGCAACCACACGCCGATTGAACCGATCCGAATACAACAACACCATTCGCGATCTATTTCATATCGACCTTCGCCCCGCCAACGCGTTTCCGTCGGATGAAGTAGGCGGAGGTTTCGACAACAACGGTGACGTTTTAACGTTGTCCCCATTGTTGATGGAGAAGTATTTCGAAGCGGCCGAAGAAGTCGCCTCGCATGTGATCATCGATCCGGCAACGCTTCCCAAACTAGATGCCGATCTCGCGAGTGATCGTTTGTATGTTCGCGGCGAATCAAAAACGGGAAGTTTCAATGGTCGCTTCCTTGCCCCCGACGCTTATGTGTGGACCGAAGTCGACGTTCCCGTCGATGGCGAATACTCGGTGCGTCTTTATGGCGGGGTCACGGATGAGAAGGCCGAACCGGGGGAATTTGGCATCTTCGACAACGATGGAATTTTGCTCGCGAAATACAAACTCAAATACTACGGCGGCAGCGGTGGCAGTCAGAGCGAAGAAAAACGCTTCCGACTAAAAAAAGGATCGTACCGATTCCAAATCGCACCGCTTACTGAGGACGCCGAGGTCGGCAAAACAAAGTTCAAGCAACATGGTGACTTAACCAAAGAAGTCATCGACAAGCAGCACGCCGACAGCAAGAAGGCGTTGCAACCGAGTGGCAAATTCGACATAGAAAAGTATCCTCACATGGTTCGTCGTCTTAGCTTGGACGGACCGCGGGGATCGCGCAAAGATGAACTGCCAAAGTCACATTTGGAAATCGTTCGCAAAACCGCCAGCTACGACGGTGGTAAAAAACAGTGGAAGAACGTGGTCGAATCGGCAAGCGAATGCCTAAAACCGCTGATGCGGCGAGCATTTCGCGGACCAGTCACTGACGACGAAGTCAAGCAATTTGCCTCGTTGGTCGAAATCGCCACCAAGCGAGACGAGAGCTACTATCGCGGACTGCAAATCGCAGTCACCGGAATCTTGATGTCACCCCGCTTCCTATTTCGCGTCGAAACTCCCGCAGAGACCGAAAACGCGGAGGGCAAGGCTGCCGACAGCAAACTTACGCAGCATCAACTTGCAACCCGACTATCCTATTTCTTGTGGAGCAGCACGCCGGACGAGGCGTTGTTGAAGGACGCCGACGAAGGCAAGCTGAAAGGCAAGGTGATCGAAGATCACGTTCGACGCATGCTGAAGGATGATCGAGCCGACGCACTCGGCAGCGAATTTGCAGCACAGTGGCTCGGACTTCGCAATCTGAATGGGCATGAAGCCGATGAAAAACTGTTCCCCAAATACAACGACTCGCTTGCCAATGCGATGTCCGAAGAAACCGAGCGTTTGTTCATGCATCTGGTTCGCGAGAATCGTCCTGCACACGAATTGCTGACTGCGGACTACACGTTTTTGAATCCGCAACTCGCAGGATTCTACAACACTAATCACAGTGGCAAGCAACAATTCGAGCGGGTGTCTCTCAAATCAACACCACGCCGCGGAGTCCTTTCGCACGCCAGCGTATTGACGCTGACAAGCAATCCCAATCGCACTTCGCCGGTACAGCGAGGCAAATGGATTCTAGAGAACATCCTCGGTACGCCGCCACCGGATCCTCCGGCGGGAGTACCGGAGCTAGAGGAAACCCAAACCGCAGACGCCAACGCGTCATTCCGCGAACAGCTCGAAATCCACCGTGCCGACCCAAGTTGCGCAGCGTGTCACCGCGTGATGGATCAACTCGGATTTGGATTAGAACAATTTGACGCGGTCGGTCAGTTTCGCGAATCGACGACCAAGTCAAAAATTGATGCCTCCGGCGAATTGCCCGGTGGCCGCCGCTTTTCGGGTGCCGCCGATCTGGCCGAGATGCTGGGCAATAGCGAGAAGGATGCCTTCGCCAGAACCACAATTCGTCGTCTATTGACCTTTTCACTCGGTCGTGAATTGTCGCCTGCGGATCGCTGTGTGATCGAATTGATCGCGAAAAACACAGCAAAAGATGAATATCGCTTTACGGATTTAATTCTTGAAGTGGTGCGTAGTAGTCCCTTTCAGAACCACTTGCGTTCGAACTAAAATATCTCTTGGAGGAGAACACGATGAGCCAGCCAATCAATCGACGAACGATGCTTCGCGGTGCCGGACTTGCCATGGGGCTACCACTGCTCGAATCCATGACTCCGATTGCGCGAAGCGCGTTTGCGTCCAGTGCAACCGCCACGGCTGAGAAGCCGGTTCGCATGGCGTGCATTTTCTTTCCTAACGGGGTAATCGTTCCGGAATGGAAACCGACCGGCAGCGGCGACGATTGGCAACTCTCTCCGACCCTGAAACCGCTGGAGTCACTCAAATCCAAGATCAATGTGATCTCGGGGCTTGCGCATGACAACGGGCGGGCGCACAAAGACGGTGCAGGCGATCACGCTCGAGGCGGCTCGACCTTCCTTACTGCCGCTCGTCCTGTGAAAACCAGCAGCAATATCAAACTCGGTATCTCGGTCGATCAAGTCGCAGCGAACCAATTGGTCGGCAAGACGACTTTGCCATCGATCGAACTTGGTTTGCAAGGGAGCCGAAACGCGGGCAGTTGTGACAGTGGTTACAGCTGTGCCTATTCGTCCAACATCTCGTGGCGTAGCGAATCGCAACCGATGCCCAAAGAAGTCAGTCCGCGGATGGCATTTGAACGAATGTTTGATTCGGGCAGTGACTCGGCGCGTCGCGAACGCGATTTCTATCGCAAGAGTATCCTGGATGTGGTCGCCGCAGACGCTAAACGACTCATGAAAAACGTGGGGCGATCGGACCAACGCAAACTCGACGAATATTTCACCAGTGTCAGTGAAATCGAAACGAGAATATTGCGCAGCGAGCAAGCGGATCGTGCCGCGATGCCGGATCTGGAAGTTCCCTATGGTCGCGTCGAAGCGTTTCGTGAACACGCTCGACTGATGTACGACATCATGGCTGTCGGATTCCAAACCGATACAACACGAGTGGCCACATTGATGCTTGACTCCGCCGGCGGCAGTCGCCGTTACTCGGAAATTGATGTCAAGGAAGGACACCACCAACTGAGCCATCATCGCAATCAGGAAGATCAAGTAGCCCAGTTGAAAAAGATCGACCGCTACTTGGTTGAGCAATTCGCCTATTTCCTCGAGCGACTTGAGTCGATTCAGGAAGGCGAAGGCACACTTCTGGATCAGTCGATGGTGTTGTACGGCAGCGGAATTAGTGATGGCAATCGCCATCGCCACGAAGACTTGCCGATCGTGCTCGCCGGGGGTGCTGGCGGACAAATTCGCACGGGACGTTACATTGAAACCAAGTCCGAGCGTCCGATGGCGAATCTATTCCTGTCGATGCTCGACAAAATGGGAACGCCTGCCGAATCGATCGGCGACAGCAGCGGCCGACTCGAAGAGTTGGGTTAGACGCGACGTGGCGATCACCTGCTAAATTTTATCGCCGGGTCACGAACCAGCCTTCGGGCGGATCCGGCAAGTTGAAAGCCTTGTGGTATTGTCGCTGGGCTCGTTCGATCCATACCGATGTCCGCTGGTACATCGGTATGGGGTATTGCCGGACCGCTTTGCGAGCGAGTTGTTTCGCTCGCGAGAAATCTTGTGAAGCGGCAGCAGCCAATGCCAAGTTGTGCGTTGCGGCAGCCTGCATCGGATGCTCCTCAGCCACCTTGGTCCAATACTCTGTCGCTTGCTGCCAGTCATCTCGCCGCGCCGCAGCGTTGCCACGTAGCACATCTGATTTTCCGAGCGTCAGCATGGGGGCCGCAAGCGAGACGGTTTCATGCTCAAGTGATGGCGACAACAATCGGTAGGATTCACGCACCGCGGCCGCAACCAATTGTTCGTCGGGATCGGTAAGCAGCGCCAAGTCAGGATAACGTTTGACCGCCGCCTCGCGTTCCACCACGACCGGTTTACCCCCCGAGGCCGAATGGCCGTCGATCGCGGTCAAACGCCACGAGATCGTCAGTTTATCGGGATCGGCCAGACGTGTTCCGTGAGTCCGTTCGGGAAGCACTTCACCACGAAGCAGATAGTCATATCCCTCGCGGCGAGCGACCGAAGCGAGCGCCACATCACTCGATTCATCCTCGGTCGCAGCGACCAAGCGAATCGCGGATTTCTGTTGCAGCGTTTCCGAATCGACGAGATCGAGTTCCCGTCCGTCATCGGCGGGAGCCGAGGCAATGAGTTGCTGTTGTATTTTTTTCGCAATTTTCTCGGGGCCGACCACTTGGGCCACCGCCACTCGTTTGCCTACGGTGGATTGAAGCGTCGGAGGCGTCCAAATCGCGATCGAAGCGCGCGAACGACAACCGACGCCGAGGGCAATCCCGGCGCAAAGCAGCGTCATACGAAGCAACGTGAGTCTCATGGTGCTTGCTCTGTAACGATTCCCAAGCGGAAACGTCAACCGCGAAATGGGAGGAGAGAAACGAACTCACCTCTCCACAGGGGAGGTCAGAGTCGGCGGCAGCCAGCTCACCGGTGGGGCTCGGAGTG
>TARA_R110002073_G_scaffold940_10_pt1 | contig 21739 bp, 22 predicted proteins | sample TARA_R110002073 | Tara Oceans TARA_R110002073 (sample SAMEA4397174) | marine metagenome | biome: Polar Biome; feature: [DCM] deep chlorophyll maximum layer (ENVO:01000326); material: water (ENVO:00002006), including particulate matter (ENVO:01000060) such as... | depth 40 m | reverse complement strand
AAGGGCACTTCAAAGGGCTCCACCCGCACGTTGGCGAAACCGAGCGCGTTGAGCTTTTGCACTGCCCAACTGCGCGCACGCGCTTCCGCTTCGCTACCTGCGAGACGCGGGCCCACTTCTGTGGTGAGGGAGCTCACTACTTCGTAGGCAATATTCCCCGCCATTGCCTGCTGCATCAGGTGTGCTGCGCGCAGGGCGCGATCGGGTGTTAGCGCATGCTGCCCACTGGCGGCAAAGGCCTGGGCGCACAACAACCCGGCGACCGCCAGAAATGCAAGTTGTTTCAAACTGATAGCTCCAGTGCCAGAACAAGACATCGCCCGCAGTCTAGCGAATCCCCCGCCCGCGCGGAAGGCGCGCACCCGCTACACTTGCAACCCTCCTGCCGCTATAGTTTCATGCCGGTGCAAACCGCCACAAATCGCCGCCCAAACCGGACACCACGCATGCCCACCCGTTCAGCCCCGCAATGGCCCTTCCGCTGGGATCTCCTGCTTCGCTACCGATTCATTGAAACCATCGCGCTCTGGGAGGGCCGCCTGACGACGCGCCACCTGTGCGACACCTTCGGTATCGGCCGGCAACAGGCGAGCAAAGACATCAATAACTATATCCGCGAAGTGGGGCCGGGAAATCTCGAGTACGACAAGTATCTCAAGGGCTATAAACCCACGGATGCCTTCACACCCCGGGTGACCCGCGGCCTGGCCGACGAGTACCTGCACCTGATGGCGCGCAACAACGAGCTGTCCAGTATGTTTGAATCACTGGCGCTTAACGTCGCCAATGTCGAGGTTTTGTCGCAACCCGTGCGCGATGTAAAACCGCAGGTACTGCGCCCCATCATGCAGGCCGCCCGGCAGCAGAAACGCCTGGAGGTGGACTACGTCTCCATCAACAACCCCGACCGTGAGGGCCGCATTATCGTGCCGCACACGCTGGTCTACACCGGCCTGCGCTGGCATGTGCGCGCGTGGTGTGAAAAAAATCTTGAATACCGGGATTTCGTGCTCAGCCGCTTTCGCGATATCCCCGAGATACTGGGAGATTCGGAGCACGGCGCCGAACAGGACACACAGTGGAACGAAGAGGTGCTGATTCGCATTGTGGCAGACCCGCGTTTGAGCCGCGCGCAGCGCGAGGTGGTAGAGGCCGACTACGGCATGGAGGCCGGCGCGCTGGAGATCCGGACACGCGGCAAACTGGTACCCTACGTACTCAGGTTGTTACACATAGATTCCAGCACCCGAACGGCGGACCCTACCGCCCAGCAGATCGTAGTGGACAACCGCGAGGCGCTGGCTCGCTGGCTCTTCGCCTGAGAGAATAATGGAGGAACGCGTGACTGACCACGACGAAAACGCCTTTGAGGCGGCCTACTCCGAGCAACGGCTGCGGGACAAGCTCACCGGCTACGCGAAATCCGCCGGCCGGGAGGTGGTGGAAAAAGTACTGCTGTTGTACTACGCGGCGCAGGAGGAGCAGGCTCCCGCCTGGGCCAGGGCCACCATCGCCGGCGCACTGGGATACTTCATCGTGCCACTCGATGCGATGACCGATTTCGCCCCCGGCATCGGCTATGTGGACGACCTCGGCGTACTGGCACTCGCCATTGCCTCGGTCGCTTCCTACATCAACGCCAATGTACGCGCCCGCACTGCGGCCAGAATGCGCGACTGGTTCGGTGACGAGGATGCTGCGACACCCTCGGCGCCGCCGGAACCGACCGACCAGCGCTGAACACGCCCCCTCGTAAGGCCCGGGCGCTCAGGAGCGGAACTTCTCAACCAGGTCTATCGGTACCGGAAACACCAGCGTGGAACTTTTGTCGCCGGCGATTTCCACCAGCGTCTGCAGGTAGCGGAGCTGGATCGCCTGATCCTGGCCGGCGAGCACTTTGGCGGCCTCGGCGAGCTTTTCCGCCGCCTCGGCCTCCCCCATGGCGTGGATCACTTTGGCACGCCGCTCGCGCTCGGCTTCGGCCTGTTTCGCCAGCGCGCGCACCATCGTTTCATTGAGATCCACGTGTTTGATTTCCACATTGGCAACTTTCACGCCCCAGGCTTCGGTTTGCTTGTCGAGGATATGCTGCACATCGGCGTTCAACTGATCGCGCTCAGCGAGCATATCGTCCAGTTCATGCTGCCCGAGCACCGAGCGCAGGGTGGTTTGCGATAACTGGCTGGTCGCCTCCAGGAAGTTCTCCACCTGGATGATTGCCCGCTCAGGATCCATCACACGAAAATAAATCACCGCGTTCACCTCGACGGACACGTTATCGCGGGAGATCACATCCTGCGTGGGCACGTCCATCACCACTGTGCGCAAATCCACGCGCACCATTTGCTGCAGAATCGGAATGACGATGATCAGGCCGGGGCCCTTTACCCTGTAGAAGCGCCCGAGCATGAAGATCACGCCCCGCTCGTACTCACGCAGCACTTTGAAAGTACTGACAAGCAACGCGATAAACAAACCAATTATTACAATCCCGAACATTTCAAACTCGAACATGTATGCCGCTCCCAGACGCTACGCGCCGTTTTTGTTTACAGTGAGTACGAGACCGTTCAGATCAACGACAACGACCTTGTCGCCGGGTGCAAGTGACTGCGCACTGACCGCCTGCCACAACTCCCCTTCAACCCGCACCATCGGGTGGCCGTCTCTGCTGATGGTTTCCACGGTACCCGGTGCGCCGTGCAGGTGTTCCATCCCACTCACCACCGCCTGGTGGCGCGCTCGCATCAGCATGCCCAGGGCGAATACCAGCAGTCCCGCGCTGAAAGCGGCTACCGCAAGAATGGTCGGCAGCGCTATCTGGTAGGCGGGTACGTTGGTATCCATGAGCATGATCGAGCCCACAGTAAAGGCCACAATGCCGCCGACGCCCAGCACCCCGAAACTGGGCGCCATCGCCTCGCTCACCATCATCAGTATACCGAGTGCTATCAGCGCCACGCCCGCGTAACTCACCGGCAATGCCTGAAAGGCGTACAACGCCAGCAGCAGGCTGATGGCGCCCAGCACTCCCGGCAGGCCGATACCCGGGTTGTAGAACTCGATCAACAAGCCATAGATGCCCACGAGCATGAGAATGTAGGCCACATTGGGGTTGGTGATCACCCCGAGAAACTCGCTGCGCCAGTCGAGCTCGTGGGTGCGTAACGTCATCCCGTCCGTCGCCAGCCGAATGCTGGTGTCGCCCATACGCACCTCACGGCCATCCAGTTGTTGCAGCAAATCGTCGGTATCGCTCGCGATGAGGTCGATCACACCCTTGGCCAGCGCATCCTCCGCCGGGAGACTTGCACCCTCGCGCACCGAACGCGCCGCCCACTCGCCGTTGCGGCCCCGGAGTTGCGCCAGGCCCTGAATGTAGGCTATCGCATCGTTCACCATTTTGCGTTCCATCGCGGTGCCGGGCAGCGGCTCGTCCGTCTCCTGTGCGTCTTCCTCCGCGGCGGGCTCGTCCGGCAGCGAAGGCAGGCCGGGCGAACCCATCTGTACGGGCGTGGCGGCGCCAAGATTGGTCGCCGGGGCCATGGCAGCGACATGCGCGGCATACAGCAGATAGGTGCCGGCGCTGGCTGCGCGTGCACCGCTCGGGGCAACATGCGCCACGACCGGGAGATCGGCGGCGAGTATGGCCTGAATCATCTGGCGCATCGCGTTATCCAGGCCGCCGGGAGTGTCTATGCGCAAGATCACCAATTCGGCGCCGGCGGCACCGGCTTCCTCCAGGCCGCGCGCCATGTGGTCGGCGGTGGCGGGGCCGATCGCGCCCTGCACATCAATCAGCCAGGCCTCCGCGCGCACCGTGGCCGGCAACGCGAGCAAAAGGGCCAGCAAAACACTGCGCAAGACTATGCCTACAGCCATTGGTTGAAGTCCTCCCCTGTGTTCCGAGAGTATAGGCCAGTTCCCGGGCGGACACTGCGCGCGACACGGAACCCGGGAATAGCGCCCCACCTGGCCCCGACGCGAGTGGCCGCCGCATTCAAGCCGAAAATTTCCTCCAAACTACATTAGATAGTTAAAATATCATTTTGTTTTAAAACAGTATTTACGTTCTGCTTCCCAGAGTGAGCACGGTGCCCGCCGCGAGCAGCGCCCAGAGCAGTTCCTGCAACACACTACCGATCAGAAACAGGCCTGCGGTAGCCGCCAGCACAGCAATAATGCGCTCGGCGAGAAGGGGGCCGCCCGTATGCCCGCCAGCACTCTCCCGGGCCCTGCGGTTCATGAGCTGGCGGATGATGCGGATTTCGAACGCCTTTGATGCTGTCATGCTGCGCCTCCATGGCTTTGATGATATTTACTCAATCATCATCGCCGCGGATCAGTGCATTCGCTATCTGTACGCTTTTCAACCCGTTCGAAAAAGCGACAGGCGCCGCCTGTCGTCGGTTTTGTCACTACGTCGTCCGCCTTTCCAGCGCATACCTGGGGCCCGTGTATACTCATCACCCGAGCGCCAGTATAGACTGCCGGTTCAACCCGGCACTCGCAATACAAGGAAGAAGCAACCCATGAGCGACGGCATACTCATTGGCGGATCAAGCGCCGGCAAGATTTTTCTCAACCCGCGTTATGCCAACCGCCACGGTCTGGTGGCAGGCGCGACCGGCACCGGCAAGACCGTCACCCTGCAGTGCCTGGCGGAGGGTTTTTCGGATCTCGGCGTACCGGTATTTCTGGCCGATGTGAAGGGTGACATTTCCGGCCTGAGCCAGCCGGGCACACCACACCCGAAGATCGATGAGCGCGTACAGGCCATCGGCATCGAACAGTTTCAGCAGCGTGGTTATCCGGTGGCATTCTGGGACCTGTTCGGCGAGCAGGGTACGCCGGTTCGTTCCACCCTCTCGGAAATGGGGCCACAACTTCTGTCGCGCCTGCTCGACCTGAATGAAACACAGGAAAGCGTGGTTACCCTGGTATTCGAGTACGCCGACAACGAGGGCATGCTGCTGGTCGACCTGGCGGATCTGCGCACCACCCTGGAATATCTCGGCGAGCACAGCAAGGAGCTGGGTACGGGCTTCGGCGTATCCAAAGCCTCCGTTAACGCGATCCTGCGGCGGCTACTGATGCTGGAACGCGAGGGCGGGCGGAAGTTCTTCGGCGAACCCGCACTGCAACTCGCGAATTTTATGCAAACCGCCAGGGACGGCCGCGGCGTCATCAATATCCTCGCCGCCGACACACTGATCATGAATCCCCGTGTCTATTCCACGTTCCTGTTGTGGCTGCTGTCCGAGCTGTTCGAAAACCTGCCGGAACTCGGCGACCCGGAACAGCCGGTGATGGTGTTCTTCTTTGACGAGGCGCACCTGCTGTTCAAGGATGCGCCCAGGGCACTGCTGGAGAAAATCGAGCAGGTGGTGCGCCTCATCCGTTCGAAGGGTGTCGGCGTGTATTTTGTTTCACAGAGTCCCGGCGACATCCCCGACAGCGTGCTGGCGCAACTTGGCAACCGCGTGCAACATGCATTGCGTGCCTACACGCCCCGCGAGCGCAAGGTGGTGAAGGTCGCCGCGGAATCGTTTCGCACCAATCCCGCGCTGGATACGGCAACCGTCATTACCGAGCTCGGTGTGGGCGAGGCGCTCGTCTCCACCCTGCAGGACAAGGGCATTCCCGCGCCGGTGGAGCGTGTACTGGTGCGACCGCCCCACTCCCGCATGGGCCAGGCGACTGCCGGGGAGCGCCAGGCGATCATTGCTGCCGATCCCAACCAGAAACGCTATGGCGAGCCGATGGACCCCCGGTCTGCCCACGAGGTACTGCAGGAGCGCACGGCACAACGCCAGACAGCCGAGCAGGAGGCCGAGCTGAAAAAACGCGAGGCGCAGGACGCGCCCAGGAAGCGCTCAAGCACGCGTGAAAGTGCCGGCGAAGCCTTTCTCAAAAGCATGGCGCGGGCGGCGGGCAGCAGCGTCGGACGCAAACTGTTCCGCGGGATTCTCGGGTCGCTCCTGAAATAACTTCAGGCGCTCCTGAGTCGCTGCACACCACTCACAAGCGCCAGCACCAGAGCCCCGGCGATCACACCCACGAGCATGGCGCCCAGCGTGGGCGCAATTATCGACAGCAGCGCCCCGGCATGCGGAACACTGGCCAGCCACCCGGCGGCGGCCTGTATCGCCACATCCAGCGTATGCACACCGTGCACCAGGATACCACCGCCCACCATGAACATGGCGAGCGTACCGATCACCCCGAGCGCTTTCATCAGCCACGGCGCAAAGGCCACCAGACGCTCGCCGAACCAGCGCAGCACTTGGTTCCAGGCACCGGGGCCCTGCCGCGCCAACAACGCTGCCCCGGCGTCATCCAGTTTCACAATACCGGCAACCAGGCCATACACGCCCCCGGTCATCAACAGGCTCATGCCGATCAGCACCAGCACCTGTGTCAGGAACGGCAATCCCGCCACGATACCCAGAGTCAGTACGATGATCTCGGCAGAGAGAATGAAATCGGTGCGGATCGCACCGCGAATGCGTTCCTTCTCGAACGCGACCAGATCCGCGGATGCATCGGCCAGGCGCGCCATGCGCTCCCGATGGTGCGCGGTTTCTTCGGCACCGTGAAGCGCGTTATGCGCAAGCTTTTCGAATCCTTCGTAGCACAGGTAGAGGCCGCCCAGCATCAGCAGCGGCGTGATCAGCCAGGGCGCAATAAACGCGATCAGCAGCGCCGCGGGTACCAGTATGCACTTGTTGCGCAGGGACCCTTTGGCGACAGCCCAGACCACTGGCAGCTCGCGTTCCGCGCGCACACCGGTGACCTTCTCGGCATTGACCGCGAGATCATCACCGAGTACGCCCGCGGTTTTGCGCGCGGCGACCTTGGTCATGGTCGCCACGTCATCGAGCACTGCCGCAATATCGTCCAGCAGGACGAGCAGACTGGCGCCGGCCATGCTGTCAGTCCCTCATCGGCTGATCAGGCCGCAGTACGGCAGCTCTGCAGAACGCCTGGATCACAGGCAAGCCGCAGGCCATTAGCCGAAATGACAGAAGCAGATTTTATTGCCGTCGTGATCGCGAATGTAGCCGCCGTAAAAACCGTCCATGCGCTTGCCGGGCGCGCCCTCGTCACTCGCGCCGAGTTCCAGCGCCCTGGCATGCAGCTTGTCCACCAGTTCCGGCGAGCCCGGCGGGATGGCCACCATGTTGCCATTACCGGGATCGGGCGCCTCGCCATTGTAGGGTGTGCACACCGCCAGCATCGGGCCGCCGTTCGGGGTGCCCAGCGCCGCGAGACGACCGGTATCCATAAATACGCTGACACCGAGATCCTCCAACAGACTCAGATAAAACGTCTTGGCGCTTTCGATATCGCTGACGCCGATAGTGGTGTACGCAATCATGCTCGAGCTCCTTTGTGCAATGTTTGTAATTTGGTGGGGCGTTGCGGGCACTGAGTGTACACCAGCGGTTCCAAGGTGCAACGCTGGCCGCGAACCCCTGAGAAGACAGTACCGGGAGCGCTCAACCCGTCTGCTTGCGACGTCGGCGGGCGGGTTTGTTCATGCGCGATTTCGGATAGCGCGGCAGTTTACCCGTGGACAGATAGCGGTAGATGGTTTCCTGGGAACGGATCTTCGCGGCCTTGGGTTTGCTTTTCACAAAGGCGTTGGTTTGCGCCGCGTCGAGTATTCGCGCCTTGACGTTGTCGTGCCACTGCTGATCGAGTATGTCCTGTATTGTGCGCTGGGCATCGGCATCAAAAATGGGACACAACACTTCCACGCGGTAGTCCAGATTGCGCGTCATGAGATCCGCGGATCCGATCAGGTAACGCGGATTGCCGCGGTTATAGAACACGTAGGCCCGGGGGTGTTCCAGGTAGCGGTCGACAATGCTGATGGCGCGGATATTGTCGGAGATACCCTTGACGCCCGGCAGCAGCGAGCACATACCGCGAATAATCAAGCGCACCTGCACGCCCGCCTGACTCGCCTGGTACAGCTTCAACACAAGATCCCTGTCGACGAGGTTATTACATTTTAGCGTCATCGATGCGGGGTAGCCGCCGCGCGCGTTGGCTATTTCCGCATCGATCAGGTCCACCAGGCCGCTGCGACAGGAGTGGGGCGACACCATCAGCAGCTTGTAGCCGGGCCGCCGATAGGTGTACTGGAGAAAATCGAATACGTTGAAGACATCCTTGCCCACGTTCTGGTCATAGGTGAGGAGCGTGAAATCCGTATACAGACGCGCGGTTTTTTCATTGAAATTGCCGGTACCGATATGCGAGTAGTAACGCAGGGCGTTGCCCTCGCGACGCTCGATCAACAGCAACTTGCTGTGCACCTTGAGCCCGGGAATGCCGAAAATCACGTTGATGCCGTTTTCAGTCAGGCGCTCAGCCCAACTGATATTGGCCGCCTCGTCAAAGCGCGCCGCCAGTTCCACCGCCGCCAGCACTTTCTTGCCATTGTTCACCGCGTTAACCAGCGCATCGATTACTCGCGAATCCCGCGCCACACGGTACAGGCAAATCTTGATCGCGCGCACCTGCGGGTCCAGCGCCGCTGTCTTCAGCAGATCCACAATGTAGTCGAAGGAATGGTAGGGATAGTAGAGGAACACGTCCTTTTCCCTGATCGCGTCGAAAATGCTGCCCGGCGTATCCAGCCGCGGAATGCGGATGGGCGCCTGCACCCGGAACTCAAGGTACTTCGGCCCCACTCGCGGGAAATCGATAAAATCCTTGGAATTGTGGTAGCGACCGCCCGCGATGAGACTGTCGTACTTGCCGAAGCGGAAGCGCGCGCTGAGAAAATCCCGCAGGCGCGCCGGCATCCTGTGATCGTAAACCATACGCACCGCGTCAGCCCGGCGACGCTGCTTCAGACTGAGCGCCATTTTATCGATCAGGCTTTCCCCGATGCCGGTATCGATGTCCAGTTCCGCATCCCGTGAAATCTTGAAGCAGTAGGCCTGCGCCGCCTGTATCGGCATGATGCCCCGGAACATCTGTGGCAGGCAGGCGCGCATGACGTTGTCCAGCACGATAAACACCTTGCCGCTCTTGCCCTTGCGTTGTGGAATCTCAAGAAACCGCGCCAGCCGATCGGTGGGCACCTCCACCACAGCGTAGTGATAGGCGTCACCCGAGCGAAATTCCACTGCCAGATACAGCGATTCGTCGTTCAGCGCCGGGATCGGCTGGCCCTCGCGCAGCATGATCGGCTCCAGCTCCGGCAGCAGCGTATTCGAGAAATAGGTCTGCACGAACTGGGCCTGCCGCTCATCCAGTTGCTGTTCATTCACCAGGTAGATGTGTTTGTCGGCCAGCGCCCGGATCACCTGGATGTAGATGCGGTCAAACTCGGCCTGCAATTCCACCACCCGGCGCTGAATTGCCGCCAGCAGTTCCTTGGCCTGTTGGCGATGCAGCCCGGATGAAACCGAGATCAGGCGCCGGACTTCCGCCACCCGCACACGAAAAAACTCGTCGGAATTATTGGAGAAAATACCCAGGTAGCGCAGCCTTTGCATCAGCGGCACGCTCTCATCCGCCGCCTCCTGCAGCACGCGGCCATTGAAGGAGAGCCAGCTCAGCTCGCGGGGCATGAACAGGTCCTGGTCCAGCGTATCCGCCAGGCGTTTTTTAATCGGGTCGGCCATTTATTCTCCAGCGGGACAGACAATGCGGCGCGCCGCAAAGCAGCCGCTACTCTAAAACACCCAACGGGTGAGGGTCGAGGATACCCGCCCGATTGTTACAGTTGCATGACGCAAACGGCAGTTCGCCCGGTGCCGCCCTGTTGCCACAAGCTGGCGGAATCACCCGAACCCTAGTCTGCCTAAGTTAACAAATTACTTTAGGTTTGCGAACGAACCATCTGACAAAAATAAAAAAGCCCGCATTTCAGGGTATGAAAGCGGGCTAACAGCCGTATGCTTCGGGGCAGAAACATCGGCCAGGGGACGTGATAGCACGTGCGGGGAACGCAACGTGCTGCACTCAAACATAGTACCGATCTGCAGGATATCAAGGGAATGACGAAAATAATTTCACGGTTTGATCGCCAGCACGTCAGTTTTCATGTGCCTGAGGACCCGCTCGGCGGTATTGCCCAGCAGGCGGGCCTTGACCCCCTTGCGCGCCACCGTGCCCATCACCACGATCTGCGCGCGCACGCTCGCCGCATAACTGGTGATCACCTTCTCGACCGGACCCTGCTTGCAGTGAAACAACGCCTCCGGCAGCCCGTGTGCCGCCGCCAGTTTCTCGATCTGCGGCTGCATATCCTTGCGCGCATTGCGCTCAAAGGCGCGCGGTTCTACCAGGTCGAGATCCGCCAACAGCGTGGGAATCTCCACCGCCGTGATGATTTCCAGTTCCACGCCAAGCCCCCTGGCGAGCTCGACAGCGGCGCGCAGCACCCTGGCGTTCAACGCCTGTTTGCTCTTCTTGGCAGTCGACAGGTCCAGCGCCGCCAGCACCGGCTTGGTGCGGTGCCATTTTTTTCGCGCCACCAGTAGCACCGGCACCGGGCATTCGCGCAGCAACACCCAATCCGTGGAGGTGTGCACCACGCTTTCGGAGCGATGGCCTGTCTTGACCACCAGGTCGAAGCGGCCCTTGCTGCATTCCCGCAGGATCCAGCGATCAATATCCTTTTGCCATTCGACGCGCAGCTTTACCCGCTGACCATCGCGCCGGTGCGCATCGATCTGCGCCTGCATCTCCTCGCGCCGCATGGCCAGCAATTGCTTGCGCACCCGTTCCTGTCCGGCGGCATTGCTGCGCAGCGAATCCAGCGACACGTAGGTGAAGGCCACGATCTCGACATCCAGGCCGAGTCGCGCCGCCAGCCTCAATCCGCGCGGCGTGGCACAGCATACGTCTTCAAGATCGGCAACGATCAGCATATTGCCCATGTAGTGTTCTCCCAACAGGATGATTCAGCGCAGCTGCGCCTCGGGGTACAGCAGACTGCGCCAGCGACTCCGCTCAAAGGGGCGCCACTCATCCACCGGCGTTGCCAGGCGCTCGGCAATGAGAAACCAGATGGATGGGTTCAGCGTCATGCCGCAATGGCTGCCGCGCACCTGGATGCTCTGGGTGCGGGGATGGCCGTTCCTCTGGCAGGTGGTTTCCCAGTTGACGATGCCATCGCCTTTGGAATAAATGGCCGTGGTGGGCACCGGTGGCGCGCAGGAGAGAAGATCCACTGCTACCGGTATTTCGTCCGGAGGGTTGAGCGCGTTAAACAGGCGCGCCGGTATCGACGCTGTCATACGCCCTTCGCCAAAGGGGCTGCCCATGGATATCACCTGGCGCACGGATTCCGGATACCTGCGCGCCAACTCGCGCGCAAAAATGCCGCCCAGGCTATGCCCCACCAGGGAGATGGGACCGCCGTATCGCTCCGCCAGTGCCTTCAGGCGCCCTTCCAGACCTTCCAGCACGCCCTCGCGTGGCCCCAGGTTCTGGCCCATACCCCAGCCGTGCACGCCGTATTCCAGGCGTGAAAGAAAGCGCCGCAAGGCCGCATTGTAGCCGTCGCTGCCCAGGAAACCGGGCAGCACCATGACCCCGTGACCGTCGCCACGCGGGGCGACGCGATCCAGCGTGCGCCGCGTCAGACTGAGAGAAAAAATTTCAACCAGCGCCCGCTGAGCCTCGGTCAGTGCCAACAGCAGGCTGGGTGGCGGCACGTAGTTTTCCTGTTCCCACATAGCGGTATGCACCTTGCGCACATTGATCTTATGTTCCAGATCATAACGAAGATACCCGGGCGCGGATAGCGGGCACAGGAGGCCGCCGGACTCAAGGCCGAGCGGCCTGCTAGAGGCGGGAAAACTCCTTGTTCAGGCGATACCGGCGGGACGTCACGTAGGATTCCATGTCTTCCACCCGGCGCAAGGCCGCGTCGAGGCGCTCGCGCGCCCTGCGCAGACGCACCGTGCTGGAATCGCTGTAACGAAACACCTTGCGCGGACGGTAGTGATGGCGGCGTTCGTCGTATTCCATCTCTACCTCCACGGGCTCGTATTCCAGTTCTCCGGTGTCCCTGCCACCTTCGGTGCGACGCCGGGGGCGCGGCGCCAGCAGGAACCACGCCGCCAGGTAAAGGCTGATGGCAAACATGCCACCGCTGAAGATAAACAGGCCGATCCAGCACAGGCGCACCACCCAGGGGGCGATATCCCAGTAATCCGCGAGCCCCGCGGCAACCCCGGCAATCATGCCCTGGCGCCGGTTGCGATAGAGGTTGAAGCCCCAGCCCGCGCGGCGGCGTGCCTGAAAACCGCGGTACTCGCCGTAGCGCGCGCGATACGGCGTGTTTTCCCTGCCTGTGTACTTACTCATAAGTTATCTCTCCTCGCGTTCGCTGCGCTGTGGCGGTTGGCTGCGCTGTGTCTGTTGGCGCCAGTCCGGATGATCGTCATCAAGAATCGATTCCAGCGCGTCGATGCGATCCGTCAGCTTGTCGACAGACGCCAGCATATGCTCGATCGACTCCCGATCCTCAGTATTCAGGCTTTGCGTAGAGCGCCGCACGCTGCGGTAATGCATCACGATCCAGATGGGGGCCACCACCGTCATGAACAGAATCATGGGTGTAGCCATTGCACTCCAGAATTGCATAGTGTCTTTCCTCAGTTGACGAAGGTCGCAGGTGGCGTACAGCCAGTATACTCAGCCTGCCTGCGCGTGCGCTGCGCGTCCGGTCAACGGCCCTGTCCGCCGGCCATTTCCGCCTTGAGACGCGCGAGTTCGTCACTGATTTTCTCGTCTTCTTCCAGTGACTGAATCTGCGCGGCCAGATCCGGCGACACCTCGCGCCCCATGTCCATCGATTCCAGCTGACTCTCCAGTGTGTCCATGCGACGTTCGAACTGGTCGAAGCGCTGGAAGGCGTCGTCCACTGCCTCGCGCTGAATCTGTCGCTTCACCTTGATGCGCGATTCCACCGTTTTGCTACGTATCAGCAGCGCTTTCTGCTTGGCCCGCGCATCATCCAGCTTCTGTTGTAGCTGCGTAATCTCATGATTCAGATGGTTGATATGCTCGTCCGTGGCGGCCAGCTCTTCCTCCACAAGCGCGGTCTCTTCTTCAATCGCCGCCTTCTCCTGCAGCGCCGCGCGCGCGAGGTCTTCGCGCTCCTTGCTGATCGCGAGGCGCGCCTTGGCTTCCCAGCCAGCGGCCTCCTCGCGCACCTGCTCCAGGCGCCGTGCCGCTGCCTTGCGATCGGCCAGCACGCGCGCCGAGGAGCTGCGCACCTCCACCAGCGTATCTTCCATCTCCTGGATGATCAGGCGCACCATTTTTTCAGGATCTTCGGCCTGGTCCAGCATCGCGTTGATGTTGGAATTGATAATGTCGGTCATGCGGGAAAAAATGCCCATGCTGTCTCTCTCCTCTCGCGTGCTGCCGGCAAGGCGCTGGCACTGGATGGCCAGACGTACCCTGACAACACTGGCTACGTTTGGCATGTGTATTACAGAATGTGTGCCAGATCTTGCATGTCATTGTTTTTAATGGATTTTGCATAACTTGCGCGCAGTTTCTCCGTGCGCTGCGTGCTTTTCTGGGCATTTTTAGCCTATTATTGGCCTTTAAGACCTGCATAAATGGCATATTTCACCCATGCGATCAAATGACGGAATGATCGGTGATTCGGCTGCACTGGCCGCAGCGCTGCAACATCTCTCATCGCTGGCAGCTATCGACCGCCCCGCGCTGGTCCTCGGGGAACGCGGCACAGGCAAGGAACTGGCAGCGCAGCGCCTGCACTTCCTGTCCCCGCGCTGGGAGGCGCCGCTGGTCAAGGTGAACTGCGCCGCCATGGATGACAACCTGCTGGATTCCGAACTGTTCGGTTACGAACCCGGTGCTTTTACCGGCGCGAATCGCCGGCACCCCGGTCGCTTTGAACGCACCGATGGCGGCACCCTGTTCCTGGATGAGCTGGCCACCATGTCGCAGCGTTTGCAGGAGAAACTGCTGCGCGTAATAGAGTACGGCGAGTTCGAGCGCCTCGGCGGCCAACAGACGCTGCAGGTGGATGTGCGCGTGCTCGGCGCCACCAACGCGGATCTCCCCAGCCTCGCCGACAGCGGGCAGTTTCGCGCCGACCTGCTGGATCGCCTGAGTTTTGATGTGGTGCACCTGCCGCCACTGCGCCAGCGCAGCGGTGACATCCCGGTGCTGGCAGAGCATTTCGCGGTGGCGATGAGCGCCGATCTCGGCTGGACGCTGTTTCCCGGTTTTACGCAAGACGCCATGCAGACGCTGGAGCAGCACAGCTGGCCGGGCAACGTGCGCGAACTGAAGAACGCCGTGGAGCGCTCCCTGTATCGCTGGGGAGAGCCCTCGAAGCCCGTGGGTGAGATCATCCTGGACCCGTTTCGATCGCCTTTTGGGATAGCCGGGCCTGTCGACACCAACGCATCCGGGCCCGAAATCGGCGACAGCGGTAGTGGCGCCACGGTCGTAGTTGCGCAGCCAGCCCCTGTCGACTTCAATGCACGCATCGCGAGTATCGAGAAGCAGTTACTGCGCGATGCGCTGGCCGCGAACGGCCACAACCAGCGGCGCACCGCCGAGGCGCTGGGCCTGTCTTACGATCAGTTGCGCGGACTGGTGCGGAAGTACCGGCTGTCTTCCCGCAGCAGATAGACCAAGAACCGCTTCCTGCACCGGTACTCTCAAACAAAATGGACAAGATACACCGGCCACGGTTCCCATTCATCATGGTCACGTACCCGCATGGTTGTGTCCGAGCCCTGATCCTCCAGACGGCTTCCGAGGGGTTTAGCCCCATGAAAAGTTTCTCAACGGGTGCGCCCGTAATCCTGTCCCGTTCCCGCTCCTGCGCCACCACGACCTGCGTCAAAATAATTTACACTGCCCTCGCCCATCCCGCGGAAAATCCCCAACAAATCCCCGCAATGCAAACAGTTTTTGAATTACGGCCCGCATCTTGCCTTAAGCTTAGGAATCAGAAAAACGCTCGGCCAGACGATCTTGGAGGTCATGCCAATGAAACTCTCTCGATGCCTGCTGTTTATCTCCGCATTGCTTTGCAGCTTCTCCGCCCAGGCCCTCTACATCCAGATGGAGGATGACGGCTTCATCATCGCGTACACCTACGACCAGTTTCTCACGGGAAACGGCGGCATCATTCTGGGTCAGGTTCCCGCCTACGGCGACGACGCCGGCTTCTTTGTCGTGCCCGACGACATGGAAGAGCCTACTGTCCCGGCTCCCATGACGCCGCTGTTGCTGGGCCTTGGGCTGGTGGCGCTGGTGGTGTCCCGGCGGCGCGGCGCGGCTACCCGCACCGGTGATTGATCGCGCAACCTCAGCAGAATAGCGCGCTGCACCCTTTCCATCCCAACGGGCTCCGACGGCCGATATGACAAGATGGAAGGCCGATTCACCGCCAACCAACCCGGCGGAACGATTGAATCCAGCGGCAAACAGGACATTACTTCCTGGCGCGTATCCGTCGGCTACGAGTACTTCGTCGCCGACGGCTTTGGGCTGAACCTGAACCTGGGCTACGACTTTTATGACACCGAGGACTCCGGAAAAATCGTACACAGGGAAACGGGCCAGGTTTTGAGCTTCTTCGATGAATCCGGCAGCGACGAAAGCGTCAGCGTGGGTGTAGGTTTATCCTACTATTTCTGCGATTCAACGGCAGTGCGCACCGCTTACCGCTACAGCTTCGACGAGGTGGGCAACTCGCAAAGTGACGAGCCTTCTCTTTTCGAACTAGGGTTGGTATACACCTATTGATCGCGAGAGAAATATGCCCGGCAGGCCCCCGCCGTGGAAGAAGATTATGACAAGACGCGAAGTTGGCTGGACGGCGATGGCGATGCTGCTACTGGCGGCAGCGCTCTGGTACCTGTTCGGCTACCCGGCGCCACCGGTGGATTTACAGTGGCGCGCACCCGCGGCCACGCAGATTCCCGACGACGCCGTCACTGTGCGTTTCGCCGGCACCTCGACGATGCTCTTTTCAGACGGTGAGACGCAGTGGATGACCGACGGCTGGTTCACCCGCCCCCGCCTGTCGCAGATCGCGCTCGGGCAGGTGGCGCCCGATCCGGCGGCGATTGAATTCGGCCTCAAGCGCCTGGACGCGCAGCGACTCGCCGCGGTGATTCCCCTGCACTCCCACTACGATCACGCCATGGATGCGCCATTGGTGGCCGAGCGCACCGGCGCACTGTTGATTGGCGCCGAGGCGACCGCCAATATCGGGCGCGGACTGGGGCTGGCCGAGGAGCGGATGCGCGTGGTGGAACACGGCGAGTCGGTGCAACTCGGCGCCTTCCGCGTGACCTTTCTCGAGAGCAGGCACCTGGAATACGCGGATCCCGACATGGTGGACAAACTGATCACCCAGAGCGAGATACCGGCGCCCCTGGTGCCACCGGCCAGTATCTACGACTACAAGCTGGGCAAGGCCTGGGTACTGCACGTGGCGCACCCGAAGGGCGATTTCCTGGTGATCGGCAGCGCCGGTTTCGTGCCCGGCCTGCTGGATGGCTACGACGTCGATACGCTGTTCCTCGGAGTGGGCGCACTGGGTTCGCAAACGGCAGAATATCGCGCCGACTACTGGCAGGAGACAGTCGGGGCCGCGCACCCGGAGCGCGTCATACTCATCCACTGGGACAGCCTGCTCGCGCCTCTTAACGGCCGGTTGCAGGGCGAGATGCGCATCGCCGGGCTGCTTTCCGGGGGTAACGAGCGCCTGCACGAGTGGTTGCGGGCTCGCCGGGCGGCCAATCCCCAGCTCGTATTCCAGACCCTGCCGCGTTTCGAGCCAAGCCTGCTGTTTCCCTGAGCCGCGGTCGCAGCAGGCAACGGAGCGCTATACTGAGCGCAAGCCTGTCAACAACGGGGTGTGGCTAACACGCCCTTGTACAATGCCACTGAAACGGCAGTAACCACCGGGTAGGGACACCATGCCACGCACTTTCTCATTCGAGGATTTACAGCAGCAGGTCGAACAGGGCGCCATCGACACAGTGATTGCCGCCATGCCGGACATGCAGGGCCGGCTGATGGGTAAACGCTTCCAGGCGGAGTTTTTTGTCAAAGCCGCCTGGGAGGAGACACATGCCTGCAACTACCTGCTGGCCACCGACATGGAAATGTCTACCGTGGACGGCTACGCCGCCACCAGTTGGGCCGCAGGCTACGGCGACTATGTGCTCAAGCCGGATATGACCACGCTGAGGCGGCTGCCGTGGCTGGACGGGACGGCCCTGGTACTGTGCGACACACTCGACCACCATACCCACGCCCCCGTGCCACATGCGCCGCGCACGCTGCTGCAGCAACAGCTCCAGCGGCTGGAGCAGATGGGGCTGGTAGCGGCCGTGGCGACGGAGCTGGAATTTTTTATCTTCCGGGAAAGTTTTGAAGCCCTGTCGGACCGGGCATATCAAAGCCCCACCACATTCAGCGCCTACAACGAAGACTACCACGTGTTCCAGACCAGCAAGGAAGAGAGCCTGATGCGCAAAGTGCGCAACGGCCTGCAGGCGGCGGGTATCGACGTGGAGAACAGCAAGGGTGAAGCCTCCGCCGGACAGGTGGAGATCAACATCGCCTATTGTGACGGCCTGCGCATGGCCGACAACCACGTGATACTGAAAAACGCGGTCAAGGAAATCGCGTTCCAGGAAGGCAAGGCGATTAGCTTCATGGCCAAGTGGGATACACAGGCGGCGGGTTCATCCAGCCACATCCACCAGTCGCTGCAGACCCTTGATGGCACGCCGGTGTTCCACGATCCCGATGCGCCGCACGGCATGTCGCAAACCATGCAGCACTATCTGGCGGGCCTGCTCAGGTACGCCGACGACATCACGTATTTTCTCGCACCCTATGTCAATTCCTACAAGCGCTTCAGCGCGGCCACCTTTGCGCCGACAAAAGCCGTCTGGTCCATCGACAACCGCACGGCGGGCTACCGTATTGTCGCACCGGGGTCACAATCCGTGCGGGTGGAGTGCCGTGTGGGCGGCTCGGACCTCAACCCCTACCTTGCCATTGCCGCGCAGATAGCGGCGGGCATCAAGGGCATGCAGGAGAAGCTGCCGCTGGAGGAGGCCTTCACGGGCGACGCCTATCAGGCCGAGGGCGCGCGCGAGATTCCACGCACCCTGCGCGCGACGACCGAGGCACTGCGCCGCTCCAGCATGCTGCGCGAGGCCATGGGTGATCAGGTGGTGGAACACTATGTGCGTGCGGCGGAATGGGAGCAGGAGGATTTTGATCGCGCGGTGACGGATTACGAACGGGTACGCGGCTTCGAGCGGGCCTGAGCGGCGCCCCGGCACGTTAACAACACACTGACATCGACAAGGTGACTGCATGCTCGCTTCGGCTAACTGGTCCTACCCCACTGCCATCCGTTTCGGCGCCGGGCGCAGCGCGGAAATTGCCGAGGCCTGCGCGGCGGCGGGTATTCGCAAACCCCTGCTGGTAACCGACCGGGGCCTGGCGGCTCTGCCGATGGTGCAGTCGGCTCTGGCGTTGCTCGATGCCGCCGGGCTCGGTGCGGCGCTATTCAGCGGCGTCGATCCGAATCCCACGGAAATCAACCTGGCCGCCGGGCTCGAGGCCTATCGCGGGGGCGAACACGATGGCGTGATCGCCTTCGGCGGCGGCTCCGCTCTCGATCTCGGCAAGCTGGTGGCCTTCATGTCGGGACAGACGCGCCCGCTGTGGGATTTTGAGGATATCGGCGACTGGTGGACGCGCGCGGATGCGCAAGGTATCGCGCCGATCATCGCGCTGCCAACCACGGCGGGCACCGGCGCCGAAGTCGGGCGTGCCGGCGTCATTAGCAACTCACAAACCCATGAGAAAAAAATCATCTTTCATCCCGGCATACTCCCCTGCCAGGTGATCTGCGATCCTGAGCTTACGCTCAGCATGCCGCGCCCGGTAACGGCCGGCACCGGGCTGGACGCCTTCGCCCACTGCCTGGAAGCCTACTGTGCACCCAACTATCACCCCATGAGCCACGGTATCGCCATCGAAGGCATGCGGCTGGTGAAGGAGAACCTGCCGAAGGTGTATGCAAACGGCTCGGACATCGAGGCCCGCGGCCACATGATGGCGGCCGCCATGATGGGCGCCACCGCCTTCCAGAAAGGTCTCGGTGCGATCCACGCCATCTCGCACCCCATTGGCGCCCGGTACAATACGCATCACGGCACAACCAATGCGGTGGTGATGCCGGCGGTGGTGCGGTTCAATCAGCCGGTCATTGCGGAACCGGTACGGCGGCTGGCCAACTACCTGGATATTCCTGGCGGATTTGAGGGTTTCGTCGAATTCCTTGTCGAGCTGAACGCAACGCTGGCAATTCCCAAAACCCTGACCGAACTGGGCGTGGCCGACCCCGATCTCGACGCACTGACCGCAGCCGCGCTTACCGACCCGAGTGCCGCGGGCAACCCGCTGCCGATGACCCCGGAGACTACCCGCCGGCTGTTGCAATCGTGCCTGTAGTGGCCGCCGCCCGAGGAGCAGGCAGGCGCCCTCGGCGTGACAGGCCCCTGCGCTGCGCGCTAAAACGCCATCTTGCCCGCCATGCAATGCCAGGAGGTGCAGCGCAATGAACACCACAATCAGCATCGACAACACCGAGGTTCGCATCGAGGGCAACGGCAAACACACCATCGTCATGCTGCACGGCTGGCCCGATACTCGCGATTTGTGGCGGCGGCAGATTGAGTTTTTCAGCGAGCGCTACGTTTGCGTGAGTTTCACACTCCCGGGCTTTGCCCGGGGTGACCGCCGCGATTATTCGGTGGATGACGTAGTCGAGCGGATCAGGAAAATCGTTGACGCCGTGAGCGCCGACGACAGGGTCATCCTGCTGGCACACGATTGGGGCTGTGTGTTCGGCTACGAATACGCGATGCGCCACAGTGGCAGGGTCGAGAAAATGATTGGCCTGGACGTGGGCGATGCGAACTCGCAGGCACTCAGGGATTCACTCTCACTGTCACAAAAGCTGATGGTATTCACCTACCAGAGCATTCTCGCCATGAGCTTTTTCTGCCCGCGCATGCTGGGTGATGCCATCAACCGGCTGATGGCAAAGGCCCTGAAGGCCGGGAGCAACCGCGAGAACATCCATGCCGGTATGAGCATGCCCTACGCCATGCGCTGGTTCGGCGTGAATGGCGGCATGGGCGACCTCCTGCCAGTGAACCCCACGTTCCCGTTCTACTACGCCTGGGCCACCCACAAGCCCATGATGTTCCATTCGCCCGAGTGGCTGGCGCAGCTTGCGCAGAACCCCCGCAACAGGCTGCGGGCATTTGAGTGTGGTCACTGGATCATGCTCGACAAAGCGGATGAACTGAATACGTCCGTGGCGCAGTGGTTGAACGATTCGCCAGCGGGCTGACATCCGCAGAAGCATGCCCGGACCGGTTATACATTCTTTCCCGGGCCGCCGGGACCGGCGCTACGCCGACAGGGCCAGTACTTTCTCGCGATAGGCAATCGGGGTGTCGCCTGTCCAGTTCTTGAATGAACGGATAAATGAGCTTGGCTCGGTAAACCCCAGGAACTCCGCAAGATCGGCCACCTTGAGTTCCTCGTGCAGGAGTTTATCGATTGCGATCTGACAGCGCACGTCGTCCTTGAGATCCTGGTAGCTGGTGTTTTCGCGCAGCAATCTGCGCCGCAGGGTGGATTCGGACATGTGCAGGTATTCTGCAATGGTGCTGAATGAGGGCAAGCGGGTGGGCAACTCGCGAGCAATCAGCGAACGTATTGCCGCGCTGGTACTCGCCGGTTCGCGCTCGATGCTGATGAGCTGGAACACGGCGTTATCGAGAAATTCGCGCAACGAATCACTGTTGTGCACGATTCTGCGTTCGAGCTGGGCGCTGAGGAAGCGCAAGGTATTCTCCGGGGCGTCGAAGCGAATATCCGCGCGCAATACGGAATACATACTGTTGTAGTAATCGTCATTCAGATAGGGCGCAGCGATGTTGGCCTCCATGATCTGGATCGCCTCCCCCGTCAGCCAGCCGCACAGCGCGTGCCAGACCACCAGCCCCGAGGCTTTGGCTACCGTCTCCTGGTATTCCGCGCGATCCCAGTGCTCGGGCACGAGACTGGAGGATGCCGCCAGTTCCACCTCGTAACTGATCGCGGCGGTGCGCTCCCCGCGCGACAGGCACATTCTGTGCCCCAGTAGAGGATAGGTGAGCCGCAGGTAGCGGCTCGCAAGCTCCAGTGCATCGCCGAGGGTTCTGGCCCCGATCATGCAGTGGCACATCAGTTCAAAGGCCTCGCTACCCACACCCGCGGCCCAGGGAATACGCTGGTTCAGCAGCTCCATCTGTGCGATCCCCTCTTTGTACAGCCGCGAATACTGCCAGGCGGGGAGTTCCACTGTATCCGGCAGCTCGGCGAGGCGCGCCGGCGAGAGGTTGGCGGCCCTGGCGACCGCGTTTACGTCGATCTCCACGCGCTCGAGATAGTCGAGCAGGCGCCGGAATTTTCGAATGGGTATAGTGATGTCACTCATGGCATGTCACAGTGCCCGGCAGGGTGTATGGCGCGAACCGCTGGCACTTCCGTTATTGTATGGGGCAATATACTGGATCGCTTCCGGGGGCGTCCATTCGCCCGTAAAGGCCGCGCGCCGCCGGCTGTGATACCTTGATCGACGGGTTCAACCCGCAGCACATACAAACCGGGC
>TARA_R110002073_G_scaffold105839_4_pt1 | contig 21764 bp, 15 predicted proteins | sample TARA_R110002073 | Tara Oceans TARA_R110002073 (sample SAMEA4397174) | marine metagenome | biome: Polar Biome; feature: [DCM] deep chlorophyll maximum layer (ENVO:01000326); material: water (ENVO:00002006), including particulate matter (ENVO:01000060) such as... | depth 40 m | reverse complement strand
GGTTCCAGCCGCCACCAGCCGCGCGATTCCCAGACCTCATTGCGCTGACGTGCAATCACAGCCGCTGCGGCCATGTCGGTTTCATTGCAGAGCGTCAGGCCGGTTGTTGCATTCCGGCGCAGGGCGGCGGCCTCCAGCGCGTCGATCAGTTCGGGACGTTGGGGTGTACGGGGTAATTGCGCAGTCTGAACGAAACTCGCAATGGCGCTGGTCGTGCGCCGACCCGCGAGACCATCAATGGACCGGATATCGGCCCCGGTCGCCTGCAGCAGGCGCTGAATGCCGGCTTCCTCGGCGCGATCTCCATATCCGGCAGGTTCGACCAGGACTGACCGCTGGCGGTGTTCGTCGCGCAGGATTGTGAAGCCGCGCTCCTCCAGTCCCAGGGCTTCGCAGTCGGTGACGCCCTCAGCGGAAAAATCGGACGGACCGACACACAGGGGAACATCGCCGCGCCACTCGCGGACACCGCCCAGATAGGCTGCGCTGGACCGCGCATACAGTAAAAGCGGTTCGCGCGATTCCGGCGGAATGTCGGGACCGGCGCGGACGCATTCGCCCGGGCGGATTCGGGTCCAGCCTTCGACAGCGATTTGCCCGTCCGTGCGCCAGCCAAGAGCCGCTTCGATGATGTAGCTGGTCTGGTTGCAGATCTCGGCCGCTGACGCCGTTGCAGCACCCGCGAGCCACACAAGGGCAATCAGGAAGGATCGTGTCATGAGGGGCATTCTAACGCGCAAATTCGGGCGTCAAAACGGCAATGGCTCCGCGCAGCTCTTCGATGCCATCACCCTTTGACGATGAGGTCGCAATGACTTCGGGGAAGGCGGCGGGGCGCTTCTGGATTTTTGCCAGAACGTCAGTGATGCGGGCATCGGCTTCGCCGGGTTTGAGCTTGTCGATCTTGGTCAGCACGATCTGATAGCTGACAGCGGCAATATCGAATTCCTTCATCACCGCGTCGTCATTGGGTTTGAGCCCGTGGCGGGAATCGATCAGCAGATAGACGCGTTTCAGGTTGGGCCGACCCTTGAGGAAATTCTGGGTCAGTCGCGTCCAGCGTTCGGCCTCTTTCTTGGGGGCCTTGGCAAAGCCATAACCGGGCAGGTCGACGAGGCGGATCTTGCTGTCCAGATCAAAGAAGTTCAGCTCGCGTGTGCGGCCCGGTTCGCCGGAGGCCCGCGCCAGCTGTTTCTGACGCGCCAAGGCATTGATCAGGCTCGACTTGCCGACATTGGAGCGCCCCGCGAAGGCCACTTCAGGCAGGTCGGTCGGGGGCAGGTCATCGAGCTTGACGGCACCGCGCAGGAATACGCACGGCTTTGAGAAGAGCGTTCGTCCGGCGGCGAGGCGATCGGAATCGTCCAAGGTCAGCCCTCCGTCTCCCCGTTCTCATTGGCCTTGCCGGTCAGGCGCTTGATCAGCTTGTCGAACTGCGTCTCCACACCCTGGCGGCGCATGATGATGTATTGCTGCAGCACGGACAGGAAGTTGTTCCACGCCCAGTAGATCACCAGACCGGCCGCGAACGGGGCCAGAATTACGGTGAACATGATGGGCATGAGGGCAAAGATACGTGCCTGCATCTTGTCGGGTGGCGGCGGGTTCAGCGATTGCTGGGCCCACATGGTCAGACCCATGAGCAGCGGCCAGGCACCGATGGCCAGGACACCGCCGATGATTGGAATGCCGGACGGGTCGTAGGGCAGCAGGCCGAACAGGTTCCAGAACGAGGTCGGGTCGGGTGCGGCCAGGTCATTGATCCAGCCAGGGAAGGGCTGGTGGCGCAATTCGAGCGTGACAAAAATCGTCTTGTAGAGCGCGTAGAAAACCGGAATCTGGACCAGAATGGGCAGGCAACCGGCGAGCGGATTGACCTTTTCCTTCTGGTAGAGCGCGATGGTTTCCTGTTGCTGTTTTTGCTTGTCGTCTGCGTACTTCTCGCGAATTTCCGCCATTTTTGGCTGAAGATTCTTCATCTTCGCCATCGAGACATAGGAGCGGTTGGCGAGCGGGAAGAAGATGATCTTCACCAGCACGGTCACGGCAAGGATGGCAAAGCCGAATCCATAGGTGCCGCCAATGACACCGGCAATGGTGTGCAGAAGCCAGAAATAGGGGCGCGTCAGGAACCAGAACATGCCCCAGTCAATCGCCATGTCGAAGCGCTGGATGCCGAGATCTTCTTCGTAGGCCTGCAGCAGTTCGGCGCGCTTGGCACCGGCGAAGACGCGCGACTGGGATGTCGTCGTTTCACCAGGGGCCAGTTCGATGGGCTGGGTGCGGTAGCTGGTCTGGAAGACGTCATCACCCTGGCGTTCGATACGCTGGATGGTGGCTTCGAACTCGACAGTCTGATCGGGAATGACGGCGGTCATCCAGTATTTGCCGGTGATACCGATCCAGCCACCCACGCCGTCTCGCTCAATCGGATCGTCGGCGTCGACATTCTTGAACTTGCGGTCCACCAGGCTGCCGCCGACCATGCCGATCGGGCCTTCGTGCAGGATGAAAAAGTTGGACAGATCAGGCGGAATGCCGACCTGGCGGACGCGGCCATAGCGCGACAGGGTGGCAGATGAGGAGCCGGTATTGGTGACGGTGTCGGTCACCGTGAACATGTAGTTTTCGTCGATTTCCACGCGGCGGCGGAATGTCAGACCGTCCGAGCCGGCATATTCCAGCACCACCGGCGTGTCGGGCGTCAGGCGCTGGCCTTCAACAAGCGTCCACTGCGTGGTCGGGCCGGGGGCGTCCGTCGGGCCCGTTGTGCCCGTCGACCAGCCATCATCGGCGAAATAGGCATGCTCGCTGCCACGCGGGTTGAGCAGGACTACCGGAACTTCGTCGTCCACGGTCTCGTCGTAGCGCAATAGCTGCAAGTCATCGAAACGCGTGCCGGTCAGCGAGAAGGAACCGGAAACGGCTGGTGCCTCAATTTCGATTCGGGTTTCGTTGGTCAGGGCCGTGTCGCGGTCGACAGGCAGGTCCGGCGTCGCGATGCCGGCGACGATATCGTCGGCAATCTGCTCCTGCTGGGCGCGCTCGGCTTCCATCGCCTCCTGGCGGCGTTCGGTGGCCGGTCCGAGAATCAGGAACTGGTAGCCAATCATGATGGCAATCGCGATCACGATCGCCAGGATCATATTCTTGTTGTCGCCCATGAACGGCCGGCCTCGTGCTAAGTCTTTTCGGCGCGCCCGTCGGATGCGGGCCGCGCGAGGGTTAACAGCGCGCTTTTCACATCGTCAAGCAAATGCGGCCAGTCACGTGCCCCGGTGGTCCCGCGGGCGATGAATACATAGTCGACGCCGGGGCGTCCGTAGAGGGGCAATAGCAGCCGGGCCGCTTCGCGCAAACGGCGCTTGGCGCGATTGCGCTGAACCGCGCCGCCAACCTTCTTGGTCGCTGTAAATCCGGCGCGGCACGACTCGGCCGGGGCCAGACCGGTCCGGGCCTGCATCACAAGGCCAGGGCGGACAGCTTTTGCGCCTTTGGCGGCATGCAGAAATTCGCGGCGCACCGTGAGGCGGCCGACAGGAATGTCCTGCTGATTTTCAGGTGTCAGGCTGACAGCCGCTTGCGGCCCTTGGCGCGGCGACGCGACAGAACCTGACGGCCGGCCTTGGTGGCCATACGCGCGCGGAAGCCATGCCGCCGTGCGCGGACAAGGTTGGAAGGTTGAAAAGTACGTTTCACGGGCGCGCTCCATCAGGCGTATTCGTAAGCAAGGCGGGGTCCATACGCGTTCCGGACACCCCGCGTCAAGACCGGGATGCGCCTTGCCGCATTCCATTGGCTGGGCTAAGCGCGACTGTATAAGTGGTGATGAGCAAAAACACGACTCCTTCGCGCCCTGACACGGGCCTCGTGGCCGCCTCGCGCGCGGCGTCCAGGGCAGTGCTCGACAGCCTGCCCGGGCGGCTGTTGCTGTTCATCATCGTCTTCGTGATGATTTCCCAGCTGATTATCTTTCTGCCACTGGCCTCCAGCTTCCGTTCCAGCTGGATGGAAGAGCGGGCTCAGGCCGCCCATATCGCCGCGCTTTCAGCCGATGTCGCCGGTGGGGCCGCCCTGGGACAGGACGCGGTACGCCAGCTTCTGGCCGGGGCCGACGCCGTGGCGGTGGCGCGTGAAACCGATGGCCGCAACGAGCTGGTTCTTTATGGCGGACCCATCAACGGACCCCTGGTGACGATGGACCGGCGCACGGCCAACTGGGCGGGGGACATTGCCGCGACCGCCGGCACCTTCTTTGCGCCACGCGGGCGGTATCTGCGCATAATTGCCGAGCCAGCGAGCGCGCCGGGTGACTATATTGACGTCATTGTTCCGGAAGCGGCGCTCAAGCGTGAACTGGCGGCCTATTCGGCCGGCCTGTTCTGGCTGTCGGCCTTTATCGCACTGGTCACCGGGGCGCTTATCTATGTGACGCTGTTTTACCTGTTTGTCCGCCCGATGCGGAAACTGACCCGCGCCATGGCCCGGTTCCAGCGCGATCCGGAAAATCCGGCGCGAACCATTCGGCCCACCGGGCGGCGCGATGAAATCGGCCAGGCCGAACATGCGCTGGCCGCATTGCAGGGCGATGTGCGCCAGGCGCTGAAACAACGCGAGCGGCTGGCCGCCCTGGGGGCTGCGGTGGCGAAGATCAATCACGATTTGCGCAATGTGCTGGCCAGCGCGCAGCTGGTCTCCGACCGGCTGGCGTCTTCAGAGGAACCGGCGACCCGCAAAATGGGCGAACGTCTCGTGCGCGCCGTCGGCCGCGGCATTCGCCTGTGCGAGGAGACTCTGCGCTTTGGCCGGTCAGAGGAGGCTGCACCGGATCTGCGCCCGATGTCGCTGCGCATCGCGCTGGAGGAGGCCGCCGCCGATGCCATGGCCGCAGAGGGCCGGGTGCGGTGGGACAACCAGGTCGGCGAGGAAATCACCGTTCAGGGCGATCCGGACCAGATCCACCGCATCTTCCTCAACCTGTTCCGCAATGCCCTGCAGGCGATGGACGGGCAGGCCGATGCCACGCTGACGGCTGCGACGCGGGGCGGAGCTGACGCAGTGGCGGTCGAAGTGCGTGATACCGGGGCGGGCATTGCCGACAAGGTACGCGGCAAGCTGTTCCAGCCCTTTTCCGGGTCGACCCGCAAGGATGGCACCGGCCTGGGCCTGGCCTCGGCGCGTGAACTCGCCCGCGCGCATGGCGGCGATGTCGAACTGGTCTCTACCGGCCCGCAAGGGAGTGTGTTCGTGGTGCGGCTGTCTTGAGGTTTCCCTGACGCTCCCCGTCTTCACGGGGACAGTCCGTCAGGGGCCAGCGTTTTGAATCTGGATCGCGACCTTCGCCGGGAAAACCGTGGGATTGAAGTGTTTTCTCCTCTACCGTCGGGGAGAGGATTGAGGTGAGGGGGTCTTGTAAGCACCGACCTCCCTCATGCTGAGGTGCGGAGGCCGAAGGCCGAAGCCTCGAAGCACGTACTTCGCTGGAGCCCTCCTTCGAGGCCTGCTGCGCAGGCACCTCAGGATGAGGATGTACGGGACCCTACCCATTTCTCAAAAGCACAAGAAACCCCGGACGGAGCCGCCGACATAGGGACCTCGCGACAATCTTGAGGCCCCGGCTCATCGCTACTGTGCCGCTTGGCCGGGGTTTCAGTGTTATACCCGTCCTCCTGACGCTCCCCGTCTTCACGGGGGACAGGCCGACAGCGTCCAGCGTTGTGAATCTGGATCCCGACCTTCGTCGGGAAAACCGTGTGTTGAACAGGGCGGCCTAAGGCTCTCCCACCACGCCTTCGCGGCGTGGGTCCGCCCCGCCTTGAAGCGTACCATCCGGCAGGACATGGACCGCATGCAGGCCGGAATTTTCCGACCGGTTGGCATCGAGCGTGAAGCCCATCGCGCGCAGCGCCTCCAGGATGGCGGTGGGGAAGGTCTCCTCGATCCGCACCACATCGCCGCGCCCGACGACATTGGGCAATTCGATGGCGTCCTGCGGTGTCAGGCCCCAGTCGATCACGCCGATAATCGTCTTGGCGACATAGGCGATGATGGACGAGCCGCCTGGCGACCCGACGCCCATGTAAAACGCGCCGTCTTCGTCGAGGATGATGGTCGGGGACATGGAGGAGCGCGGGGTCTTGCCCGGTCCCGGCGCATTGGGATGCGGACTGCCGTCCTCGGCCAGCGGATTGAAGTTGAAGTCGGTCAGCTGGTTGTTGAGGAAGAAGCCGCCCGCCATCCGGTTGGACCCGAACAGGAATTCCACCGTCGTCGTCATCGAGACGACATTGCCGTCATGGTCGACAATGACAAAATGGCTGGTGCCCGGTGCGCCGCCTTCGCCCATGCTGACATGGGCAATCGCGGTGTCGCGGTCGATCAGCGTGGACCGCTGCGCGATATATTCCTCGTCCAGCAAGGCGTCGGGCGTAATGGTCATGGCCTCCGGTGCGGCGACCCAGGCGTCACGATCGGCATAGGCCAGCCGGCTGGCCTCGATAAAGCGCCGCCAGCCTTCTGCCGTGTCCGGGCCGGTTGCGGCCATGTCGAAAGGCTCCAGCAGCCCCAAAATCTGGTTGACGGTAATCCCGCCCGAGGCCGGCGGCGGCGCGCCGCAGACCGCGAACCCGCGATAATCGCGGCACAGCGCCTCGCGCCGGACCGGGGCATACTGGCGCAAATCCTCGAGTGTCATCGCGCCGGGACTGTCGCCAGCCTGCACCGCGTCGACAATGTCGGCGGCCAGCGGGCCTTCGTAGAAATTGCGCCAGTCTTCGCCGATCAGGCGCGCGGACGCCGCATAGGCCGGATTGGTCAGGCGGTAGCCGATCGGGTGAGCGACACCGTCTGCGTCAAAGAAATAGTCCCGGCTGTCGGCGCGTTCATCGAGCGGGCCGATCTCGGCCCCGCGCAGGATCAGACCGTGGAGGCGCGGGCTGATCTCGAACCCGTCATCGGCGAGGCGGGCTGCAAATTCGAAATTCGCGCCCCAGTCGCGCGCGCCGTGATCCTCATGCGCCATGGCCAGCATCGCGATGACACCCGGCACGCCGACAGCGCGGCCACTGGTCCAGGCGGTCAGGAAGGGCAGGGGCTCTCCGGCTTCGTCCAGCCACAGCGATTCGTCGGCGGCCATGGGGGCCCGCTCGCGCCCGTCATAGACGGTGATCGCGCCGCTCTGCGCGTCGCGATAGAGCATGAAGGACCCGCCGCCGAGCCCGCTCGATTGGGGCTCGACCAGGCCCAGCACGCTCTGCACGGCGATCGCGGCGTCGATGGCGTTGCCACCATTGCGCAGCGCTTCCAGCCCGGCCTCGACCGCATGCGGGTTGGCCGCGGCCACCATGGCGGGGCCAGCGTCGCTCGGGGGCGGCGCGGCGTCGACCGTGGCCGGTTCCGTTTGGGCCGCGCACGCGCCTGCGGCAGTCAGGGTCAGGCACAGGGCAAGTCGCAGGGCAAGGTCACGCATGATTTGACGCTTCTTCGAGAAAACGGGACTGTCACCTTAACGGCCCTGATGCGAAGGAAAAGAGGCGTTTATGGCAAAGCCCGGTGCGAGCAATTCCCTGCTGGACGTGACCGGCCTGAGCGTGGGGCAGGCCCATGACGATTCGGTGCGTACCGGCGTGACCGTGATCCTGCCCGAGACCCGCGCCGTGTGCGGTGTCGATGTGCGCGGCGGCGGGCCGGGCACGCGCGAAACCGATGCGCTCAAACCCCATACGCTGGTCGATGCAGTGGACGCCGTGGTGCTGTCGGGCGGGTCATCCTACGGGCTGGGCGCGGCCGATGGCGTGGCGGCGGCGCTGGGTGCGCGGGGGCGCGGGTTCTCACTCATGGATATTCCCGGCGTGCCGGTCTCGCCCGTTGTCCCCTCGGCTATTCTCTATGATCTGGCCAATGGCGGCGACAAGGCCTGGGGCGAACGGCCGCCCTATGACCGGCTGGGACGCGAAGCGCTTGCCAACGCTGGCGCGCCACTGGCGCTGGGCCGCGCCGGGGCGGGCTATGGTGCCCTCGCTGGATCCGGGCCAGGCGGGCTGGGCTCGGCCAGTATCGTCACCGATGACGGCTATACCGTCGCAGCCATCGTCGCGGTCAATTCGGTGGGTTCGGTGCAGATCCCCGGCAGCGATGCCTATTGGGCCCACCCGTTCGAAATCGACGGCGAGTTTGGCGGTGTCCGCCCGCAGGCGGGCGCGTTCGATGCCGACGACTGGGGCGCGGCCAAGATCAATCCGGTGGCCGGGCAGAATACCACCATCGCCCTGGTGGCCACCGATGCCGTGCTTGGCCCCGCCCAGGCACAACGCCTTGCCATCATGGCGCAGGCCGGGCTCTGCCGGGCCATTCGTCCGGCCTGGACGCCGTTTGACGGGGATACGGTGTTTGCCCTGTCGACCGCGCAGCGCGCGCTCGAACCGGCCGATCACCTGACGCTGGCGCGGCTCGGATCGCTGGCGGCCGATTGCCTCGCGCGGGCGATTGCGCGCGGCGTGCACGAGGCGCGCAAAAGCGGGGTGTAATTGGTGCGCCCCACCGGTCTTGCCAAGGAAACGCCGCGCGGCTAGGTTCCGCGCTCTTTCGAGACGGGTGTTCGCACCGGTCCACGAAACGGCACGCGCCCGTAGCTCAGCTGGATAGAGCACCAGACTACGAATCTGGGGGTCAGAGGTTCGAATCCTTTCGGGCGCGCCATTTCTTTCAATGACTTAGATGAATTCTATTGCCGCGTGATTAGGCAAAAGCTACCGCCGAGCTACTGCTGGCTTTGCGTTTCGGTGAAAATTTGTCAGCCAGCTAGTTTGGGCGACCCCCCCCCACCCTTCATCGACCCCCACCCCGAAAAATCGGGGGGTGCCTCGCTGTATAGAGATGTCCGTCAGACGGTTTTTGCGATTTTTGAAAAACATTGTTGCGCGGCGCGGACAAGGTTTTGGATTTCCCTGACGCAGCGATCCTGCATTCGTTTGGGGTGAGTTCCAGATACTCAGTGCTGTTCAATCATGATCGGTGCTGTGACCCCGTCACCGGAACTCCGGCCACGGGAAATTGTAGCGGCCTTGATAGATATCTGTTCGCAAGAAATTTAGATCGGCTTGCCACTGCCTCATTGCCTTCCTGGATGTTTCTTTCTTGAGCGAATGGCGATGGCGGTACCGGGCGATGGCCGTCGCTATCCGTTCCAGGCGTTGCTCGCTGGCAGGGCTGCCCCAACTGATTTGGATATTGTCGGGAATTAGCGGGTCGAATTCGCCTACATAGACGCGTGTTAGACATCGGTGCCGCTCCCCGCGATCAACTCCCTTCGTCTCGCCGACATGATATCCCGCGAGTGAAAGAACGCCGTTACCGTCCCAGTCATAGTCCTTGACGTCTTCCGGCTTGAGCTTCCGGACAGCCTTTGGACGGGTCCAGCCCAAGAGGTCATGATGGCCGATGTGCGCCTGATATATCCAGCCGCGTGTCTCTCCCAATAGACGAATACTGGCCAACAACATGACCGCTCTCGCGCGGTCTCCGATATTGAAGCGGGGATTTTCGGCAAGGATATAGCCGATCAATTTGATCACCCGCTCTTCCGGCAATTTGTCGAGGCTTTTCAGGTAGGACTGAAACTTGGAATGATGGGGCGGCCCGCTCGGCCCAATGCTCTCCAAATGAGGCTGGCCTTCCGATGTACGCCGAACATCGATGGATTTTTTGAGTGGCTTTGCCTGTCTTTTCGAATCTTGAATGATGGCTTTTCGTATTTCGGATTCAACGGGTGTCCGAAATGCGCTTTTGGCAATCGCAGATTCATAGTCCGACGGGCCAAGGCCCTGAGCGGCAATGGCTCTCAGAAAAACGGATCGGCCGGAGCGTTTCTCCCGACTGGACATGCCCTGACTGAAATTTGCCCAAGCAGCCTTCAGCCAAGCCGGTTGTGAATTTCGGTGCCCCATCACGCTTCCCCCATTGGAAGTATGGATACACGCCGACGCGGCCAGAAAATGGCGGCGATGTGGGACAAGGGACGCATTCTAAATTTTCTATCGTGTCGGCTGTCTCCGCGCGGGCGGTTTGCGCCGAGCCTCTCAAACCATCATTATGAAATGCAACCCACGCACATAGAGTGAACTGAACTCTTCGACGTCAGGAAATGCCATGCCGCGCCAGAACCGGATTACCCCGTTTGGGGATATCATTGCCACGCCTGCGCGCGGCCAGATGATGGGCAATCGAGGCGGTTGCCTGCACGATGAGCACGGTGAATTGACCCAGCGCCGCTGGACCAATTCTGCCTGGATATCCTGCGTGCTGGAGTGGAAGGGCTATCGGCAGACGATCAATGCGCCGGGCAAGTACACACAGCTCTTTTTTCTCGATGAGGCGACTGCGATGGCTGCCGGTCACCGCCCCTGCGCGCAATGCCGCCGCGACGCTTTCAACCGCTTCAAAGCCGCTTGGGCAGGAGCTTTTCCGGACAGGGGCACTAGTCCACGTGCGCCTGAAATGGATATGGTTTTACAATCATCCCGCATCGACCGGGTGAGCCGCGCGCAAGTCCGGTATAAGGATAGCTGGCGCGACTTGCCCGACTTTGCATTCTTTACCGATGAAGCTTCCCAGACGGCCTACATGAAACGCAACGACAAGGCTTTGCCGTGGTCAGTCAATAGCTATGGTGACGCCATTCTTCCACCCCGCGAGACCGTGATGGTCCTGACGCCACGCCCATTGGTGGACGTCCTTCGCGCGGGCTACGTCCCTTACATTGCCGCCGATTAGAAACCCGGAATAGAGTGGGTCGCGACTTGAAGGGAATGGTCCGGTCATGAATGCGGTTGAAATTGAAGAGGCAATATCTGCGCTCGCCGAGGCCGAGTTCGACGCCGCCGAGTTTCCGTTTCAATTCCTGGAAGCCTTCGGCAACAAGGCCGTCACGATCAAGAAACTGCGGAAAGGCGATACCAACAGCTCCGATGTCGGCGGGGTACTCCAGCGCAACAATATTCATATCAAGGTGGCCGATCCTGATGAGGTGACCGAGGCGCTTGCGGCGCTGCGCACCAGCCCGGCAACCACCAGGGCAAAAGCCAAATTCATTCTCGCGACGGATGGGATTCAGTTTGAGGCCGAAGACCTCAATGGCGGTGAGAGTATCGTCTGCGCCTATGCCGATTTCCCGAACCATTTCGGCGTGTTCCTGCCTCTGGCGGGTATTTCAACGGTCAAGCAGATCCGCGAAAGCTCGATCGACATTCGCGCGACCAGCAAGCTCAACCGGCTCTATGTCGAGCTTCTAAAGGACAATCCGGACTGGGGCAGTGAAGAGCGCCGCCACGACATGAACCATTTCATGGCGCGGCTGATTTTCTGCTTCTTTGCCGAGGATACCGGCATCTTTACCAAGACCGATGTCTTCACCGATACGGTCGCGCAGATGAGCGAGCGCGACGCTTCGAACACGCACGAGATTCTTGCGACGATTTTCGCGGCGATGAACACCCATCCCGACGTGCGCCGGAAAGATCCGCTGCCGCGCTGGGCGGACGCCTTTCCGTATGTGAATGGCGGCCTGTTTTCCGGGTCCACCGATACACCGCATTTTTCAAAACTGGCGCGCTCCTATTTCCTGCATATCGGCAGCCTCGATTGGCAAAAAATCAATCCGGATATTTTCGGCTCGATGATCCAGGCCGTCGCCGATGACGAAGAGCGCGGTGCGCTGGGCATGCACTACACCAGCGTGCCCAATATCCTCAAAGTCCTGAACCCGCTCTTCCTCGATGATCTGCGCGGGCAATTGGAGGCCGCTGCGGACAATGCCCGCAAGCTGCTCAATCTGCGCAACCGCATGGCGAAAATCCGGGTGTTCGACCCGGCCTGCGGCTCGGGGAATTTCCTCGTGATTGCCTATAAGGAAATGCGCAGTATTGAAGCCGAGATCAACCAGCGAAGGGGCGAGACCGATCGCGCCTCGGACATCCCCCTGACCAATTTTCGCGGAATTGAACTTCGCGATTTTGCCGCCGAGATCGCGCGCCTCGCCCTCATCATCGCGGAGTATCAGTGCGACGTGCTCCATCGCGGCCAGAAAGAGGCCTTGGCCGATTTTCTGCCGCTGGATGCCAAGAACTGGATCACTCAAGGCAATGCCTTGCGGGTGGATTGGCTCTCAATCTGCCCACCGACCGGGACGGGCGTGAAGATGGCGTCAGATGATCTGTTTGAAACCCCGCTCGATCAGGCTGAAATCGATTTCGAGAATGAAGGCGGGGAGACTTATATCTGCGGGAATCCGCCTTATTTGGGCTCGACGTGGCAGAGCAAGGAACAGAAGGAGGATTTGCGGCGCATATTCGATTGGCGAACGAAAAGCTGGAAATCGCTCGACTATGTCGCAGGCTGGTTCATGAAGGCCGTCGATTACGGGCTGCACACACCTACGATGTCGGCCTTTGTTTCCACAAATTCGATCTGTCAGGGGCAGCAGGTACCAATCCTCTGGCCATTGATCTTCGCAACTAGGCACGAAATCGCCTTTGCCCACACCAGCTTTAAATGGGCCAATCTCGCCAACCATAATGCGGGAGTAACGGTGGCGATTGTTGCGATTTCCAATGATCCGGGGGGCGCCCGAAAACTGTTCACATTGGCCGATGACGGTGGAGCGGTGGTGAAAGAAGCGGAAAATATCAACGCTTACTTGGTGTCTGGCCCCAATACAATTGTGCAGAAAGCAGGCAGCCCGCTGACAGAAGTTCACGATATGGATTTCGGCTCAAAGCCAGTCGATGGCGGCTACCTTTTCTTATCAGAGAGCGAGAAGGACATTGCGGTTAGCGATGATTGTCGCACCATCGATTTTGTACGACCCTATTCAAATTCAGAAGAATTTATAAACGGCAAGCTCCGCCACGTTTTATGGATTGAAGATAAGGACTTAATTCACGCAAATTCCATTCCTTTTATTTCTAGGAGATTGAAAAAAATCACGAAAATGCGTGCTTCTAGCAATAAAGTACAGACTCAGAAGTTGGCAGGTGAGCCGCATAGGTTTGGAGAAATTCGGCATAGGAACGCAGTGAGTGCTATTGTTGTACCTCGAGTCAGCTCTGAAAACCGAGATTACCTCCCCGTTGGCATGATTGATGGTGGCACAATCGTCGGTGATCGCAACTTCGCCCTCTACGACGCCCCGCTCTGGAATTTGGCGCTGATCGCCTCGCGGCTGCACTGGGTCTGGATCGGGACGGTCTGTGTTCGATTGGAAATGCGATTTAGCTATTCCAATACTCTCGGTTGGAACACCTTCCCCATCCCCAAACTGACCGAGAAGAACAAGGCCGACCTGACCCGCTGTGCCGAGGACATTTTGCTCGCGCGCGAGGCCCATTTCCCTGCAACGATTGCCGATCTCTACAAGCCCGAGGACATGCCCGCCGATTTGCGCGCCGCCCACGATCGCAATGACGAGGTGCTGGAGCGCATCTATATCGGCCGGCGTTTCAAGAACGACACCGAGCGACTCGAAAAGCTGTTCGAGCTTTATACCAAAATGGCCAGCGAGGTTGCGGCATGAGCAAGTTTGAACAAGGCGGCGATGCGCAAGCAATAAGCCGAATTGCTAACAGCTATTACGGTGGCTTCAAGAAAATGTTCGACGCTTACGGATGGGATGTGCCCGGAAACAAGTTGATGATATCGGCACCGCGCCTGATCGTTGAGCAATATGGCTCGGTCGAAAAATTCGTGGAGGCACACGCGGCTGCGGCCTATGTGCCCGCTGACGACATTTGGGATCAAGGCTATTCGGTCTACTGGTCATCTTTTTGGGACTGGACGCCGGAAACCTGGGGCACCGTCGGCTTCACCCAAAAAGGTCGCCGCGATACCATTATTCGAGAGACCACCGACCCCTTCATTTTCGTGATCTACATCACCAAGAATGCCGGTGTTGAGGACACGTCCTTGCGGCAACGGGTCGCTGGTTTCTATCTGGTGTCGCACGAAGAAGGTCATCGTGATGCCTTCACGGACAAGGCTTATCACGGCGAGAATGCCGACCAATGGCAACACTCCCTGAAAGCCATTCGCGCCTTCAGCTATCTGCCGGAATACCGTCCCAACCCTTACGAGCTCGACCCGACACTCTTGGACCGTGCCTTGTCCGTGGCGAAATCCGGCGAGCGCCTGTCAGATCCGGTGATCGAGGCACTGAAACAGGCTCCCTATGTCGAAGTGCCGGTCTTTGGCGGTAACCCTTTCAGCGAAACGCGGATAATTGTCCCGCAACAAGCCGCGCGCAATCGTGTGAGTGGTGGAACAGTGAACCGATCCGGCTACATCGTTGATGGCGAACCGATCAACACAGAAAAAGAACTCTACGTTCTGAAACTGGATGGTGATGTGTCAGCCTTTCTCGATGGCGGGCTTGGCGGTTTTGCGATCTACAAGATCGGTCTGTCCATGAGCCCGGCCACACGACGGGCAAGCTTCAACAAGTCCTTGCCGGGCGATGCTCTCGAGTGGAAAATCCACCGGACCACCCGTCTGGACGGTCACGCTGCCTATCCGACCTTTGAAGCGGCGTTGGCGGGCGAAGAGGCCATGAAGGATGTTCTCGGCGCGCATGGTGAGTGGATGGGCGGGGAATTCTATGCGGCGACTCCGGCCTTGGTGGAGCAGGCCTGGCGGGCTGGCCGAGAGGCGGCCTTTGCGTACATGAACGAAATCGCGGCAGTAGACTGATTTTTCAAGCGTTTGGATGTTGATCCAAAAGAATGTTGCTCTCGAACTCTCTTTGCGTGTCTCATGAACTCATTGATTCAATAATATCGGAGCCGACATTGGAAGCGCGCAACAAGAGTATTGAAAAGTGGTTCAGCCTGATTGATCAGGGCCAGATCGTCCTGCCGCGATTTCAACGTCACGAGGCTTGGAGCCGGGCGCAGATAGTCGGGTTGCTGGAAAACATCCTGCGCGAGCCGGGGCTGCCCATCGGTGCGCTTCTGACGCTGGATGTTGGCGACCGCGAGTTGTTCCATTCCCGTCCGATCGTTGGCGCGCCGGAACCGGACGGCAAACCCGCCATGCACTTGCTGGATGGCCAGCAAAGACTGACCGCTCTTTGGCGAAGCCTGACGGGCACCTACAAAACGCTGAACCTGTTTGTTTCGCTTGAAGGGCAGAGCGAGGAAGAAATCGACGATATACCAGTCCGGATCGATGCGCCCAGCGTGGAGATCGTCAAACGGTATGATCGGAAAGGTATCAAGCAGCCGGTCTGGTGTGACTCGCCTGCTGAGGTCTTGAAGCGCGGCCAGGTCCCGGCAGAAATCTTGTGTCCGGGTGTCCGGGGCGAAGCGGCCTACAAGACCTGGAAGGAAGATGTCCGGAAGCACACAGACCTTGATGATGAAAACATTGAGCGGATCAGCACGCTGCGCCAGCGGGTCGCCAATTATGGCATTCCCTTCCTGTCGCTGGGTGTAGAAACGGGCCGTGAAACGGCGCTGAATGTTTTCATCAAGATGAACACCTCGGCGTCGCCGCTGAAGGATTTCGATATCGTTGTGGCGCAGCTGGAAGCTGCGGCGGGCGAGTCCTTACATGACCTTGTGGCTGAACTTCTCGATGAGGTTCCCGGCATTTCCGACTACGGAAAAGTGGAGGATAACGTTCTGTCTGTGGCTGCGTTGCTGATGGACAAGGCACCGCTGAAGAAAAACTATCTCGATCCGGAATTCGGGCACCGGTTTACTGACATCTGGGGACAATTGAAGCACGGCTTCAAGCACGGCATTGAATTCCTGCATTCGGAGAAAATCCTCAACGAGAAATGTCTGCCCAGCGATGTTGTTGTGTATCTCGTCTGTGCGCTTTGGGCGCATGTGCCGGAACATGGCCTCGATCACGGCGGCAACGCGCGAACGCTGATCCGCAAAGCGCTATGGCGAGCAAGTTATACAAGCCGGTATGGCAAGACGTCGGCCACCCGGGCCTACGCCGATTACAAGACGCTAAAACGCGCGATTGCAGGCGAAGCGGGTGTGGACGTCGAGCTGTTCGATGAAACCTATTATCCGCTTCCGGAAATTGAAGAACTCAAACTTGCCGGATGGCCGGGCAGAAAGGATCGCCTGCCCAGGGCAATCCTCGTGACCGGTCTCAGACGTGGAGGACTGGATTTCGCCGATGGGGCACCGGTAACATCTGGGAACTTCGGGGCTCGAGAATACCATCACCTTTATCCAGTGGGCATTCTCGGCGGGAACCGGGAAGACGAGCGGGTCAATCGTGCCCTGAACTGCGCATTGATCACGTGGAAGACCAATCGGAAAGTGGGAGCAAAAACACCGGAGGAGTATATCCGCGCACGTACGGATGCCTCGCATCTCGGTGAAGCAGATGTCAGGAGCCGTTTGGCCAGTCATTGTGTTCCTTACGAAGCCCTCATTGCCAATGATTATGAGGGTTTCCTTGATGCGAGGGCGGCGGACATCCACCGGGACATGGTCGCGCTATGTAACGGAAGCAATCCGCAATGACCGATCGCCATTCCATCCCATCTGTCTCCGTCACCTACGCCCGCACCGGCGCGTCGATGAAATCGAACGAGATGGGCATGCGGCCCATGCAAGAGCGCGCCTATGAGCGGCGCGGAGAGCAATATCTGCTGATCAAGTCGCCGCCGGCGTCCGGGAAAAGCCGGGCGTTGATGTTCGTGGCGCTCGACAAATTGGCCAACCAGGGTGTCCGGCAGGCGATCATCGTGGTGCCGGAAAAGACTATCGGGGCGAGCTTTAATGATGAGCCCTTGTCCAAATTCGGTTTTTGGTCGGACTGGACGGTGCCGCCGAAATGGAATCTCTGCAATTCGCCCGGCACGGACGGCGGCAAGGTCAATTCAGTCGAAAAATTCCTGTCCAGCGATGACGAGATACTGGTTTGCACCCATGCCACTTTCCGATTTGCGGTGGACCGGCTAGGCGTCGCGGCATTCGACAATCGGTTGATAGCCGTGGATGAATTTCACCACGTCTCGGCCAGTGAAGATAACAAGCTTGGGGCCCATCTCGGCGACATCATCGCGCGGGACAAATGCCATATCGTCGCGATGACCGGCTCGTATTTTCGGGGTGATGCCGTGCCGGTTCTCCTACCGGAGGATGAAGCGCGTTTCGACAAAGTCATCTATACCTATTACGAGCAGCTCAATGGATATAAATGGCTGAAATCCCTGGATATCGGCTATTATTTCTATTCCGGCCCCTATGCCGATGAAATCCTGAATGTGCTCGACCCGGATGAAAAGACGATCGTCCATATTCCCAATGTGAATTCACGCGAAAGCACCAAGGACAAGCATAAGGAAGTTGAGCACATCATCGAAGCCCTGGGCGACTGGCAGGGCACCGACCCGGAGACCGGCTTCCAGCTCGTCAAACGCGAGGGCGGACACATTTTGCGGATCGCCGACCTTGTCGATGACGATAATGCACGGCGCGATCGTGTATCGGCGGCCCTGAAAGACCCCAAGCACAAAAACAACCGCGATCATGTCGATATCATCATCGCGCTGGGCATGGCCAAGGAGGGCTTTGACTGGATCTGGTGCGAGCACGCCCTGACCGTTGGGTATCGCGCCAGCCTGACCGAAATTGTCCAGATTATTGGTCGTGCCACACGGGATGCCGAAGGCAAGACGCGGGCCCGTTTCACCAATCTGATCGCCGAGCCTGATGCGTCCGAGCAATTGGTGACTGAGGCGGTCAACGACACGCTGAAAGCCATCGCGGCGAGCCTCCTGATGGAGCAGGTGCTTGCACCGCGCTTCAACTTCAAGCCCAAGCGCGCCGATAGCGGCCCGGTGGACGGATATGACTATGGGCCTGAAGGATACAAGGACGACCGTTGTAATATCGGCGTCTCCGATCAGGGTCAGGTGCTGATCGAGATGAACGGCCTGGTCGCGCCGAAGTCAAAGGAAGCTGAACGCATCTGCAAGGGCGACCTGACCGAAGTGATTACCAGCTTCGTTCAAGACAAAACCGCGATCGAACGGGGCATCTTTGACGCTGACCTGATCCCTGAAGAATTGACACAAGTCCGCATGGGCAAAATCGTTCAAGAAAAATACCCCGATCTGGACGATGACGATCAGGAAGCCGTCCGGCAGCACGCTATCGCTGCGTTGAACCTGACGCAGAAAGCCAAGGAAATCGTTCTGTCGCGGGATGACGGTGAGCTGAAAGCCAATACCGCCCTGATTGATGGCGTTCGGCAATTTGCGATGGATGTTCGCGATCTCGACATTGACATGATCGAAAGCATCAACCCGTTTGGTGAAGCCTACGCGATCCTTGCCAAGACGATGAGCGAAGACAGCCTGAAACAGGTCGGAGCAATCATTTCGGCGAAGCGGATCAAGCTGTCGCCGGAAGAAGCGCGGGACCTCGCCAAGCGGGCCTTGAAGTTCAAACAGGAACGCGATCGGCTGCCCGATATCAATTCTCAGGATGCCTGGGAGCGGCGCATGGCTGAGGGTATTGAGTATCTCAAACGTATGAAGGCGGAAGCCGAAAATGGCTAAGCCCATTTTTACTGACGACGATGATGCGCTCCTCGGTGAATTGGGCGTTGAAGTCGAACAGAAAAAAGCGCCGACGCGAACGCCGCGCGAGGAGCGCATTATTGCAGGCTTCGAGGATATCCAGCGCTTTTATGAGGAGAGTGGCCGGGCACCGCTGCACGGCGAAGATGGCGATATTTTTGAGCGTCTCTATGCCGTTCGGCTCGATCGCCTCCGCGCGCTAAAAGAGTGCCGGGAGCTTTTGGAGCCACTTGATCATCAGGGGATCTTGGGCGTTGCCCCGGCTTCGACCGAAAAAGATGCCGATCTTGATGATGAGGAACTTCTCAAGCAACTGGGCGTCGAGGACGCCACCGCCCCACTAACCGAGCTCAAGCATGTTCGCCCCGCCGCTGAAAAGCGGGCGGCGGAAGAGATTGCTCGTCGCGAGCAATGTTCTGATTTTGAAAAATTCAAGCCGCTGTTCGAGCAGATCCAGAGTGATTTGAAGTCGGGCCTTCGCATTACCCGCCAGATTCGCAAGGGCGCTGGCTTTTTGAAAGCCGGAGTCAGCGCGGGGCAATTCTACATTATCGGCGGCCAGATTGCTTACATCGCAAAAGTTGGGGAGCCGATAAGAGCGACCAATGGCGAGTTTGATGCACGCCTTCGAGTAATCTTCGACAACGGAACTGAGAGCAATTTGCTCCTCCGTTCCTTTCAACGTGCGCTCTACAACGATGAAGCCAGCCGTATGGTTTCCGACAATGAAGATGGGCCTCTATTTTCTGGCGATGCCGGAGACGGTGATCAGGAAAGCGGCACAATCTATGTCCTGCGCAGCAAGTCCGACCTCCCCCAGATTCGGGACAATCGGTCAGTGATCCACAAAATCGGCGTGACCGGCGGTGATCCGAAACGGCGGATCGCCAATGCTGAAAAAGAGGCGACTTACTTGTTGGCCGGTGTTGAGATTGTTCGAGAGTACAAGCTCTTCAACATCAACCGGACAAAGCTGGAAAAGCTCATCCACCGCATCTTCGCGCCAGCGCGGCTCGATTTCGAAATTACCGATCGCTTTGGCAATCCCTTCAAGCCGACCGAATGGTTCCTGGCCCCGATTGATGCGATCGATCAAGCCGTTGAGTTGATCAAATCCGGGGAAATCAGTGGTGTCCGCTACGACCCCGAGACCGCCAGTATGCGGCCCCGGAACTGATCCCAATACGGGCAGCTCAATTTCGGCACCATTAAGCCGGGGAGGTCGGGGAGGCAGGCACGCGCGCGTAGAAATGCTGCTGCCCAGCCTCGCCTGGCGATCTGATGATACGCTGGCTCTGTCGATCGCGCGTCGTGGTATTCCACAATAAAAAATAGGGTGTTTATTGCTCGAAATGGCTCTTACGTGTTTCAACTGAGAACACCGGGAACAGGTAGCGATTTATGCATACCTCGCGGTATTTGGCACCGTTACCGGTTACTCATGTGGAGACTGAGAACAGACGGGTAACAGCGGGAACGGATGATGCTTTTGTTATATCGAGAAACCCGCCTGATTGATCCGCACCAAAACTTAAACATGCGGACAGCGCGTGTGATCCTACCGGATAGCGACAAAATATTTTTCAAGTCATTGCCGCCGAGGTTCGACGATGTTTGCCTTAGCCCATCAGGAATCGAAGTTGGATTTCGCCCCGAGTTCACATGCCTGACTGTCCGTCCACCGCCGGGCTGGAAAAAAGTGTGGAGCCGGGTCTTGTTTCCGAAGATTGATGAAGATGATTTCCTGGATGAATTGGTCGTTCACCCCCCGGGATTCTTGGTCGCAGCAGGACCTACAGAGGACATTTACGCTTGCGAACACGCATTTTTGCCGTTTCGAATGATGAGATGCCTTGTTCGGGTTGTTGATCAGGAATTAGGGACCGAAGGAGAGACTTTCGTTCGGGTGCATCAAGGTCGCCACTTGTCGCTCGATCCCCTCTTATGCTGGCCAAATATTTCAGACAATCCCGAATCTGAGTGGGAGAAAGCTCTGACTCGACCCAATGACAGTCGTGTCGAGATTCATTCCGACGGCAGCGAGCGGGCCTATCGACCTCCACCATATGCGATCGAAGTGTCGGAATTGAAGCAACAACTAGGCTCAGCTCGAGTGGATTTCGAACGTACGCGCGAAATGGTTTCTGGCGCGGTATACGCAGGTGCAACTCAAGCGACTCTGGCGGGTCATTCTGCTGTTGCTCAAGAGATGATCGATGCGCTTGATCATCTTACGTATCTAGCGATGGCTCGTGAATCGATTGCCCATCGTCTCGGTGTCCACGGCCAGCTTTCCGAACAGCATGAGGCCGAGTGGATGCATTTTCAGCCGGTGCGGGGTGGAAAAAAGAGCGGGGTCACGCGGACGTCAGACGCCGAAAAAATAGATCGCGACAATCGAATCTTAGTTGCAGCCAATCAGCTGGCTAAAGAGAGGCCCGCTCAGAAATTGACCGCAAATCAAGTCCTGGCACGCTACAGGAAATCAAAGGCTCGGCGACAAGATTTTGAGGTCAGTCAGAAACCCAACAAAGAAGCTGTATCGGTCAGGACCATTCGGCGCGTGCTGGCACGTCTAGTTTCAGAAGGGCGGCTCTCCGCCGAAAGATTTCGGGTCGCAGCAAAAAAACGGACACCGAACTCTTAGTGTCCGTTTGATCCTGCCAATCCTGAACTCCTGAACCCCGCGATTCACCGGGGACAACACAGGAGTCAGGAAGGATGAATACACCTCTCAAGAACGCACACGAAGCCGCCGGGTATCTCGGTCTGTCGGTATCAACGCTGGCGAAACTTCGCCTCACCGGAAATGGACCCCGCTTTATAAATCTGGGTCGCAGGGTGCTTTATGACCCCTCAGATCTGAATGCGTGGGTGGCGAGCCGAAAACGAAATTCGACATCCGATCTCGTTGCAGGAGGCACTTCATGAACGCCTCAACAGGATCTAGTCAACGTGTCGATTTTGGCCGGATCAATCGCGCGGCAATCGCCGTCTCAAACGTCGTCGTGTCCGCCTTGGCACCGAATGGTCATAAGGTGGGAGCGGAATGGGTCGCACTCAATCCGGTTCGCCCCGACAAAAGGGCCGGGAGTTTCAAGGTCAATCTTCAAACCGGCTGTTGGTCGGACTTTGCGACTGGTGACAGTGGCGGCGATCTCGT
>TARA_R110002073_G_scaffold56905_12_pt1 | contig 21802 bp, 17 predicted proteins | sample TARA_R110002073 | Tara Oceans TARA_R110002073 (sample SAMEA4397174) | marine metagenome | biome: Polar Biome; feature: [DCM] deep chlorophyll maximum layer (ENVO:01000326); material: water (ENVO:00002006), including particulate matter (ENVO:01000060) such as... | depth 40 m | reverse complement strand
GGAGGCGGTTTCTGCTCGGTCCACGCCGCCGACAACTCGTTCCCAAAATGGTCGGCCTACAATCGCATGATCGGATTGGGGGGCTGGGGCGGCCGCAACGAGAGCGATGGGCCCTACGTTCGTTGGAAAGAAGACCTGCAAAAGTTTACCCGTGACACCTCGCCCGGTTCAGGCGGAGCCCACGGCAAACGCGTTCCCTTTGTCGTCGTGGTTCGCGATCGCGAGCATCCGATCACCAAGGGATTGCCGGGATCGTTCATGCAAACCGCCGACGAACTGTACGCAAAACTGCGAGGGCCGGCGGAAAATATGAACGTGCTGGCGACTGGATTCAGCGCAAAAGAAACGGGCGGAACCGGCGAACATGAGCCGCTGTTGATGAGCATTCAGTACGGCAAAGGACGTGTTTTTCACACGACCCTGGGGCATGACGTCAATGCCATGAAGGGGCTAGCGTTTCAGGTCACGCTGCAGCGGGGAACCGAGTGGGCGGCAACCGGCGATGTGACGCTGCCCGCCATCGATGCCGAGACGTTGACCGCCGACGAGCCCGCACTTCGCGATCCAGCGACGCTTAGCGAGTCGGCTGCGGGTAAAGATGTGTCGTGGGATACAATTCCCGATATCGATGGCAAAGGCTGGGTTTCGCTGTTCAATGGCAACGACACCAAGGGCTGGACGCAAAAGAACGGTACCGCAACCTACCGCGTCGAAGACGGAGCCGTGGTTGGAAAAACGTCCGAAGGAAGCCCGAATTCGTTCCTGTGTACCGATCAATCGTTCGGCGATTTTGAGTTGACCTTTCAAACGAACGTGGACACCGGCTTGAACAGCGGGGTGCAGATTCGTTCGGTCAGCAGCAAAGAATTTAAGAATGGCCGAGTTCATGGACCCCAGGTCGAAATCGAAGCGGCACCGGGCGAAGCGGGCTACGTCTACAGCGAAGGGACCGGACGGGGTTGGATCACCAAGGAACAACCGATCAAGGACGCCTACAAAAACGACAGCTGGAACCGTTTCGTGGTTCGTGCGGTGGGCGATCGCATTCAAACTTGGGTCAACGGAACCAAGATCGCCGATTTTTCGGACGCAGAATCGAGCAAAGAAGGCTTCTTTGGGCTGCAGGTGCACGGCATCGCCAAGGGAACCGGCCCATTCCAAGTTCGCTGGAAAGATATCCGCGTGCGTGAGCTGAAATAAACGCCCGGCGTTTTACGCCCAGGGGCGAAGAAAACGCTGGAAATTGCGATTTTTAGCTCAAGAAAATTGAGCTTGACGCCGACACGGCGGTTTCGCACAATCCCCGGTCGCTCGTAATTTATGAGCGGTTTGCCAGTTGTATTTTTGCTAGCAAACCGTTCAATTGCGTTGCAATGGATTGCATGATCGAAATTTGCCCGCTGCCAGTCGGAACGATTGGCGAAATCGGTGGTTTGCCTGGTAGGTGATCGCCGAGATGGGTCGACCGATCGGAAACGTTTCGCCAGCTTGAATAGGCGAGACACCCAAGGAAGGGGTTCCGCACCGAAATTGTTTCGGTTTTGTCGTGGCTTTCTTTTCTGGTGTCTTGTCACCAAGTGGTTCCTTTAACGGGAGTTGTCGCTTGTCCCTGCCTGCGGACTTCGACCTGAAAGAGCGAGTGCGCGCGAACGTCGACATTGTCGATGTTGTCGGCCAGACGCTGGAGTTGCATCCGGCGGGTCGCAATATGGTTGCACGTTGTCCCTGGCACAACGATCGACGACCTTCTTTGACCATCAATCCCGAACGGCAAACGTGGAAGTGTTGGGTTTGTGATATCGGCGGCGATATCTTTAGTTATGTGATGCAGCGAGACGGGCTCGATTTCCCCTCGGCACTTCGCGTGTTAGCCGAACAGGCAGGCATTCCAATCGACGAGCTGCGTGGCGGCAAAAAGACCGTGTTCGGCAGCCCCGATGATCGCCCGACTTTGTTTGCAGCGATGAAGTTGGTTTCGGATGCTTATTTCGAGCAACTTGAAAGTGGCACCAGCAACGATGCCAAGATCGCTCGCGACTACTTGGCATCGCGTGGGATCGATGACGAGAACCGCAAGCGTTTTCGTATCGGCTTTTCACCCGAGTCATGGAGCTTTGCAGTCGACCTGCTTAAGAAACATGATTTTAGTGCCGAGGTGGCTGAAGCGGCCGGATTGGCCATCAAGCGAAACAAGGGTGACGGGCATTATGATCGGTTCCGTGGCCGTTTGATGTTCCCGATTCACGATCTGCAGGACCGCCCGATCTCGTTGGGAGGCCGTTTGATTCCCGCGATCGCCGCGCGACGTGGCGAAGACAAGGCGGGGGCTAAATACATCAACGGTCCTGAGACCAAGTTATTTCGCAAGTCGCACCAGCTGTATAATTTGCAACTTGCGCGTGAAGCGATCCGTCGCGGTGGCGATGCCTTGGTGATGGAAGGCTACACCGATGTCGTCGCGGCACGCCAAGCGGGTGTCGAGTCGGCGGTCGCCGTGCTTGGGACCGCCTTGGGCGAAGACCATATCCGCTTGTTGAAGCGATTTGCAAAACGAGTCGTCTTGGTGCTCGACGGGGACACCGCCGGTCAAACCCGCGCCGATCAAGTGCTCGAATTGTTTGTCCGTGCCGATGTCGACATGCGAGTGTTGACGTTACCCGATGGGAACGACCCCGCGGACTTTTTAGCATCACAAGGTCGAGCTGCGTTTGACGAATTGGTGGCCAGTGCACCGGATGCGCTCGAACACAAGTTGAACCGCTTGACCGAGGGAGTGGATGTCACGAATGACACGCACAAGGTCACCCAAGCGATCGAGGTCTTGTTGGGGATTATCGCCCAGGCGCCGCGGGCGGCGAATCTGAAGGTCGACCAGCTGATGCTGCGAATGTCGCGAACGTTCGGTTTGCCAACCGAGCGGCTGAACGAACGACTCGAAGAGGTTCGTAAAACGCGTGCACGAACCGCGGCGAAGCATCGTGATTCCTCTCCGCGTGATTCACGTGCTCGCGACACCAAGCCGACTCGGCCGATCAATCGTCCCTCGGCTCCGCCTCGCAGCGACAGTGCTACGCCGCCCAAGTCGTTTGATCCGAACGCTGCTTTTTTAGAATCGGCGGAGTTTGAAGGTGACTTTGGTGGCTATGACGACTTCGCTGTGCCGCCGGATTTGGGGGGGGCACCTGATTTCGGTGGTCCTGATTTTGGTGGGCCTGCGGACTTTGGTGCACCTCCGGACTTTGCAGATTCCTCTGGGTTTGGCGAGCCCCGTAATTTTGGCGCGACGCCGCGTCGTGAGTCCAATCCGAATCGTCCACAACCGCTCAGCGGGATCGATCGCGAGTTGTTTGAAACGCTGATCGAATCACCCGAGTTGGCTGCGATGGCGGTCGAGTCGATCGATCCGGATTGGCTCGAATCGAATACCGCAAAGATGTTGTTGTCGGCCTATCAAGACTTGGATCTGCAAGGGCGTGACCTGACGCTCGAGTCGTTGATGTCGGTTCTCGCCAACGAAGATCTTAAAAACCAAGTGATGACGCTTGAGGAACGTGTGCGTCGTCGCGGAGACCAATCCACGCAAACCACCTTCGAACGCTATGCTGGTGTTGTGTTGCGCTACCGTGAACGAGAATTTTCGGCAGAAAAAAACAGACAAATTGCAAAACTGGCTTCTTCGGCATTGGCAGAAGACGAAGAGGAGGCTCTATTGAAAGAGCTGTTTGACGCCGAGCGAACGCGTCACCAGATGAAAAAAGATTAGCTTGCGAGATGCTAGCAAATGATAGCATTCGAAGTCAATACTGAAAAATAAAACAGAACCGAACACTCGCGAACATTACTGTTTCCAATCAATCGAAGGAGCCACTGACACCCCGCTTCAGACCGTCCCGATTCAATACCACTCACCGTTGATGTCTTTCCCGGAAAGACGCCCGCCGATGGTGACCGATCAGAGGAGCTGATCATGTGCGTATTGTGTGAAATAGGATTTTTCAATCGACCCACGGTGCCAGGATTCGGCACTAAAAAAACATGAGGTTTTCAGATGCAATTGATGGACCAAGATCTTTCTCAACTTATCGCTCGTGGAACCAAGGATGGATTCCTCACCTACGACGAAGTCAACGCTTACCTACCGGATGAAGACGTCAATCCGGAAAAACTCGATCGCTTGATGCAAGCGATTGAACGCCACGGGATTCAGTTAATCGAGAAGGCGGAAAAGAAGGCGATTGTTGCATCGGGCAAAAAGCCCGAGCCTCGTGTGGCAGAGATGCGATACAGCGAAGACGACGATGCTCCGCTGGTATCGGCAGAGTTGCCCAAGGCCAGCGATGATCCGATTCGCATGTACTTGAGCCAGATGGCTGAGATTCCTTTGTTGACACGCGAGCAAGAGATCTCGTTGGCAAAGAAGATCGAAATCACACGTCGTCAATACCGCCGCATGTTGCTTGAGTCCGATTACGCACTTCGCAGCACCGTGGAAACCTTGCACCGAGTGCACAATGGCGAACTGCCATTTGATCGCACCATCAAAGTCTCGTTGACCGAACGATTGACCAAAGAGCAGATCAGTGCTCGCATGCCTCATAACTTGCGAACGATCGATGTGTTGATCGCGCAGAACAAGTCGGATTTTGAGCAATTGGTTCGCAAGAGCGTTTCGCCTCGATTGAAGGCTGAGATTCGCCGCCGATTTATCCGCAACCGCCGCAAGTGCTTGCAGTTGGTTGAAGAGCTTTCGCTTCGCAGTCGCCGCGTGGTGCCGTTGTTGGGACAGCTCGAAAAGATCTCGCGCCGCATGACCTTTATTCGCGATCGTTTGTCCGCTCTGGGCGAAGACGCGATGAGCCGCGACGAAGCTGCCGATCTGAAGCAAGAGCTACGCGAATTGATGTTGGTGACTCAAGAGAGTCCCGAAAGCCTTCGCAACCGCATGACCAAAGTTCGCCGTCACTTTGATGAATACGAAGCGACCAAGCGTCAATTGAGCAGCGGCAATCTTCGATTGGTGGTTTCCATCGCCAAGAAATATCGTAATCGTGGGCTGTCCTTCTTGGATTTGATCCAAGAGGGCAACACCGGTTTGATGCGGGCAGTCGATAAATACGAATATCGTCGTGGTTTCAAATTCAGTACCTATGCCACGTGGTGGATTCGTCAAGCGATCACGCGAGCGATCGCGGACCAAGCGAGAACAATCCGTATTCCTGTGCACATGATCGACGTGTTGAGCAAGTTGCGTCAGGCTCAGAAGCGTCTGACCCAAGAGTTGCGTCGCGAGCCCACCTACGAAGAAATTGCCTTGGCCACCGAAGTGCCATTGGAAGAAGTTCGCCGCGTGATGGACATCGGTCGTCACCCCGTCAGCCTGGATCGTCCCGTGGGTGAAGGCGAAGACAGCAGCTTTGGCGAATTCATTCAAGGCAGTGAAGACGACAACCCTGTGCGAGCGGCTGCCAGCGGAATCTTGCGAAGCAAGATCGACGAATTGCTCAAGACGTTGACGTTCCGCGAGCGAGAAATTATCCGACTTCGCTACGGTTTGGTGGACGGATACAGCTACACGCTTGAAGAGTGCGGCCGGATTTTCAAGGTCACTCGCGAGCGTGTGCGTCAGATCGAAGCCAAGGCGGTCGCGAAGCTGCAGAGCCCCTCGCGAGCGGATCGCTTGAGCGAGTTCTTGAAGACCGCTGCGTAAGGCTCGGTCTTCGGAGAGGCGTTGCGAAACGAAGCGTAGCGAAACTCGTCAAGAGTTTCGTCTGTGCGGTCGTGGGCGTAGCGGAACGCGTCCAAGAGTTTCGGCGGTCTAGCAGCGGCCGCCACGGAGACGCGATTTTTCGTTGCATTTCATGCGAGCGTGGCCCCGAGTTTTTTGGGGGCCCGAACGCTTCGGCAACCTCGGTGCGGCCCCGGTGGTGTCAGATCGTAGTCCAAAGCGATATGCTATACCTACAGTTATTCTTATTGCTTCGGTTCCCACTGGTCTTGTCGTCATGTCTACTGGTTCGAATATCGAAATCAGCGCTCCACTGCTTCGCACGCTACACCGTATTCACCGTCAATTGACCGATTTGCGTAGTCAGCTTTCACGTTGTCCCCGCCAAATCAAGGCGGGCGAAGCGATGGTCGCGAAGGCTCAGGCGGACGTGGACGAGTTGCAGGAGAAGCTGAAAAAAACGAAGCTGGCATCGGATGAAAAACAGCTTCAGTTAAAATCGCGTGAAGCGCGAATCGTCGAAATCAATGTCAAGCTGAACACGGCCGCGAGCAATCGAGAGTTCACGACATTCAAAGAGCAGATCGCAGCGGACGAACAGGCCAATAGCGTGCTCAGTGACGAAATTCTCGAAGGGCTCGAGTATATCGATGAGCTGCAAGCCGAGTTGGATTCGCTCAAAGCCGAGCTGGAGAAACAGAAATCCGAGCATGAGCAACGGGTGGTTGATGTGCAAGCCAAAACCGAGCGATTGCAGGCTGAGCTCGAGCGAGTCGAAGCGGAGCTTGTCGAAACCGAAAAAGAAATCCCTAGCGCCGTGCGTCCCGATTATGTGCGTCTAACTGCCTCGAAGGGTGAAGAGGCACTTGCCCCCATCGACGGCGATTCGTGTGGCGGGTGTTACCAAACGCTGACGACTCAGGTCATGAGCCAATTGCAGTTGTCGCGACTGGTGCGTTGCCCCAATTGCAATGCGTTTTTGTATCTTCCCGAGAATCGCCGAGTCACCTGATCCTGGCGTTTTTCCCGACATCGGGCGCGAAATGAGGCGGGTGAATCGCTGCGGACCGTTGCCTGGGTTCGGGTTTGCGGAGCGGACAGCCGTTTTTGCGAACGAGCGAAAAAAAAATAGTAAATTTATTTTTCGATTTGCGGCGGTCTCATCACCCTAGATTTGGCTGCGAAACAAGCGAGAATGGCTTCTTTTCGTTCTCATTTTAAGTGCAGCTGAAATGGTAATCGTGGGCATTGTGGGAGCTCCGGCGGGTGGAAAATCAACCGTTGCTCGCTATCTACAGGGACTCGGAGCCACCTGGGTTAACGCGGATCTGATTGCCCGCGAAGTGCTCAACCAGCCGCAGGTGGTGGCCAAGTTGGTAGAGCGTTTTGGCTCGGAAATCGCCGATACCGAGGGAAAAGTCAATCGTTTGCGTCTCGCGGAGGTGGTTTTCGGGGATGACGACGCGAGTCGTGACGCATTAGACTATTTAGAGTCGCTGACCCATCCGCCTACTCGCAACGAAATCCTGAAGCAAATCCGGCAATCGGAGGCCCAGGGCGTTCACGTCTTGGTACTGGATGTTCCACTTCTATTCGAATCAAAGTGGGATCGAGCTTGTGACGAGATATGGTGTGTCGATTCCCCATGGGCACACCGGTTGCAGCGAGCTGAAGAACGCGGTTGGAATGCCACTCAGCTTTCCAAGCGTGAAACCAACCAACTTTCCATTGAAGAAAAACGCCGGCTTAGTCACCGCGTTCTAAGCAACGAGGGCTCTCTCGAAGATCTTTTCGAGCAGGTCCGCCAGCTTTACGCTAAGTTAAACGATTGCAGTGGAGAACCCACTGCGGATCGACATTGTCTCGAGTGAGACGACGGCGAAGCCAACCCGAACACCATTTCTCTTTTCTCAACCCGACCTGCTTGAAATTATTCTTGCACTCACACCTTCCTACCCATCTCTTTTCCAATCGACTGTCCTGCCCTCGCCGGTCTAACTCGGCCTAATCATCATGCAATCCAATCAACCACCCCGCGATCGCAATAGTCGCGGATCGAACGACAATAGCGGTCCGCGCGAGTATCGCAACTATCGGCGTCAAACCAATCGTCCTCGGCATCCCGACAAGGAGGTCGATCAACGGATTCGCGAACTGGACGCCGAACGAGATCCGTTGTCGTTGCCGGAAGAGATTGTCAGCGAAGCGAACAAAATCGGCGAGAAAGTGGGGATCCCTAGCGGTGAGTCCGAGACGCCTCAGCTAAACATCGCTCAGTTGCAAAAGATGCCTCAGGACGCGCTGACCGCGATGGCCGAAGCCGAGGGGATCACGGTCGCCAAAGCAGGCGGAAAGCAAGAATTGATCTTTTCGATCCTGAAGCAGCGAATGAAAGCCAATGGGCTGATGTTCGGCGAAGGAACGCTCGAGATTCTGCCGGACGGTTTTGGGTTCCTGCGCAGTGCCCAGTACCACTACGTTTCGTGCCCTGACGATATTTATGTTTCGCCAAGCCAGATCCGGCGATTTGGTTTGCAAACCGGCAGTCACGTGGCGGGCCAGATTCGGCCGCCCAAAGAAAACGAACGGTACTTTGCTTTGTTGCGGATCGAGGCGATCAATCGCCGTGATCCAATGGCTCGCCAAGCTCAAATTCCTTTTGACGAACTGACCCCGCTGCATCCCGATCACCGCATCATGATGGAGTACGACAGCAAGGACTTGAGTACACGGGTTGTCGATATGTTGACGCCTGTTGGGTTTGGTCAACGTGGTTTGATCGTCAGCCCGCCGCGCGCAGGCAAGACGATTCTGATGCAACAATTGGCCAAGGCGGTGTTGAAGAATTATCCGGAAGCCTATGTCTTTATCTTGTTGATCGACGAACGCCCCGAAGAGGTCACCGACATGGAACGCGAAGTTCGCGGGCCGCAGTGTGAGGTGATCAGCAGCACGTTTGACGAACCAGCACAGCGGCATATCCAGGTCGCGCAGATGGTGATCGAAAAAGCCAAGCGGATGGTGGAAACCGGAGTCGACGTGGTTATCTTTTTGGATTCGATCACGCGTTTGTCTCGAGCTCACAACAGCGAAGGGGAATCCACCGGCAAATTGTTAACCGGTGGACTTGATGCCGGAGCGTTGCAAAAGCCAAAGGCATTGTTTGGGTCGGCACGTAAGGTGGAAGAGGGCGGGTCGCTAACGATTCTGGCCACCGCCTTGGTCGATACCGGCAGCCGCATGGATGATGTGATTTTCGAAGAGTTCAAAGGTACGGGCAATTTGGAGATTGTGCTCGATCGATCCTTGGTTGACCGCCGGGTATGGCCGGCGATTGATATCAGCCGCAGCGGGACTCGCCGCGAAGAAATGCTGATGGATCCGGAAGAGTATCGCCGTATTTCGGCTCTTCGCCGCGCATTGGCCGAGCTTTCGCCAGCCGACGCGATGCAAGATTTAGTGACACAGCTTAGAAAAACCCAGAACAACGCCGAATTTTTGATGAGTTTGAAGGATGTCGATTGAATTCAGTGGAGTGGACGGAAAGTTGCCCAAGGGCAGAATCGCGATTATCGCAAGTCGCTACAACGAAGCGATCTGTGACTCGTTGGTCGAAGGCGCCAAACGGACGCTTGCCGAAGCGGGGTATGATGCTGCCAGCGTCGTGGTCGTTCGCGTTCCCGGAGCTTGGGAATTGCCAATTGTCGCAGCGCGGATGTTGAAACAGTCCAAAATGATCGCCGTGATCACGTTGGGCTGCGTCATCAAGGGCGAGACGACTCATGACGAGCATATCAACCGCGCGGTTAGCGAAGCGTTGATGCGATTGTCGATCGAATCGGATTCGCCAGTCGGTTTTGGTTTGCTGACCTGTAATACGGTCGAGCAGGCGCTGCAGCGCAGCGGTGGAAACGTTGGCAACAAAGGCGAAGAAGCAGCCGAAGCCGTGCTCGAGTTACTGCGGCTCGCCGAGAAAATGTAAGCGTTATCGCTTGAAGAAGTCGATGGCGGCAGGAATGCCTGTTTCGATCATCGGGGTGTAGTGGTCGCCGGTGACGCGTAGATGGGTGGCATCTTTGCCGGCTCGCTGTAGCCGTTGGCGAAAATGCTCGGCGTGTTCCAGCGGTACGTTGGAATCGTCAAGTGCATGAAAGATCAAAAGCGGACAGCGAAATTCGTCGACGTGATTCAGCGGCGATGATTCCGACACGAAATCTTTGATCCCCGGCAACATCATTCGGTACGTCACATCGGACGTTATCTCCTGCATTCGGCTTTCCAGGTCGTAGGCCGCCGCGAATGCCGCACAGCGACGGATTCTCGGTTCTGTCGCTGCCAGCAGCAAGGCAAGGCTACCGGCCGAACTGTGACCGGCGCAGTAGATTTTTTGAGGATTCACAATCGCGATTTTTTTGATCGCATATTCAACGGCGTTGCGTCCGTTCACGATTCCTGCTCCGGCGTTACGAAACTTTTGGTACGCCAGCGGAAGTGATTTCAGGTAGATTTGGTCACTGTTTTCGGCGCTGGCCGGCATCGCACCATCGATCGAGTAGTGAATTACCACCATGCCTGCTTCGGCATACGGCAGTGTTTCGTCGTGATAGCTGCCGCTAGGATCAACGTCGACGCCGTGAATCAGCGGCGTTCCCACGGGCGCGACCAAGACACAAGGCAGCGATTGGTTAACGTGAGTTCCGGCGGGGATGTAAACCCGCATCGTCATCCGGCTTCCCGCAACCGTAGGGTCACCCAGTACCCGCACAAAGTGCGTCGTGACACCGGATGCGAACGTTTGTTCGACCGCGCCCAGGCTAGGGAAGGCATCCGGGATTGGTACGTTTTGCAGACCCGACTCGGAAATCGGAGTGCTCGAACCGCGATTCGATGCCCAGAAATAGAGAGCCACTCCGGAAACGCCACATAGCACCGGTGGCACGATCACGAGGGCAAGGACCAGATAAATCCAGTTCGGGATACCGCGTCGCGGTGCCAAACGCGAATGAGAGTGGCGTGGCGGCGCGGTGGGGCCGTATTGTGGCGGTGCAGCGGTTGTGTGCCTGTAGCGATCGATTTGCTGCGTTGGAAAGGGCGCAGCAGGATAGTTCGTCTGCATTGCTTCGAAATCGAGGTCGTCCGGCGCCGTATAGTTAGAATCGCCCGGGATTTGCAGAAAGATTCCACACTTTGGGCATTGCACTTGAACGGTTTGAGCCGAAGTCGCAACCAGTAGAATGGTGTTGCATCGGACACACGGAACATTGCGATTTGGGTTCATGATCAGCTTTGAAGCTATCGACACAGATTGCCGTGGAACCCATTCTCGTCTTGGGCGATCAACGGGATCGACCCGAGTCACACGCGGCGAAGGCGAACGGCAGGTGAAAAACGACCCTAATATTAGCACGATGCGCAAGCGAGTGTAACGGATTCACTTGCTTGCACTGCGTGCTGATAAACGTGCGATGGCCGATTCGCCAAAGGAATCGCTGCGTTAGTTTACTTCAGCAATTCGCGAAGTCGCTCCACGAGCTTGCTGGGGTCGTCGTGGCTGTAGGAAATCTGCTCGGTTTCCTTGGTGTTCAATTGTTTCAATTGACACTGGCCTTCACCCCACTCGTTGCCACCGGCGATAATCGCAAACGGGAATCCGTGGCTGTCGGCGTATTTGAGCTGGGCGCCGAGCTTCTTCGATTCGGGATAGACTTCGGTGCCAATTCCGGCAGCTCGCAAATTGCTGGCCAGTCGCAAGTAGTCGTCGCGGTGGGATTCGTCAAAGTAGGCGACAAAAACCGACGCCGGAGTCGAGGTCGATGGCAACAACTTCAATTGCTCCATCGCGGCGATCAAGCGATCCAGGCCAAGCGAGGCGCCGATCCCCGGCAGGTGTTGTTTGGTGTACAGACCAGCCAAGTTGTCGTAGCGACCGCCGCTGCAGACGCTGCCGATCGCAGGCAGATCATCGAGGATCGTTTCAAAGATCACGCCGGTGTAGTAGTCCAAGCCACGTGCGATCGACACATCCAAACGAAGCCGTCGTGCGGGGACACCCGACGCCAATGCCCCTTCGTAGATATCTCGCAGACGCCCAATCCCAGTTGCCGCTTTTTCGTTGCCGCCGGTGATCTCGGTCAGCTTGGCAAAGATCGCGTCCGCTTCGCCGGTGCATTCGGCAAGTTGCAAAACCGCCTCAGCTTGTGCGGGCTGGATCTCGGCGCTAGTGACCATTTCGTTGATCGTTTTCTCGCGGCCAATCTTGGCCAATTTATCGAGACTGCGGAGCACCGGGACGCTGCGGTCCGCTAATCCCAAGTGGTCGAGAAGTCCCGTCAACACGGCTCGGTTATTGATGCTGATCGTAAACCGGTCAAAGCCAATCGTTTCAAGTAGATTGTTGATCACCGCGACCGCTTCGATATCGGCCAGGACCGATTCGGTTCCGATCGTGTCGAAGTCACACTGGATGAATTCGCGGTAGCGACCCGCTTGTGGGTTTTCGCCACGCCACACCGGAGCGATGTGATAGCGTTTAAACGGCGTACCCAGTGTGCCGATGTGCTGCGCCGCAAAGCGTGCCAACGGAACGGTCAGGTCGAATCGCATGCCCACATCGCGACCGCCGTTGTCCTGGAAACGATAGATTTGGCGGTCGGTTTCGTCGCTGCCTTTTCCCGTCAAGATTTCCAGGTGTTCGAGCGTTGGGGTATCAATCGGCGCGAAACCGAACGAGCGGAAGACCTCGCGAGCGGTTTGCATCAATTGCTCGCGCGGGATCATGACCGCTGGCAGATAATCACGGAAACCTTTGAGTGTTCTGGGCTGGATAAGCGACATAGTTTGGATCGGTTTTGAAGATGGATTACGAGAGCAGGGGAAGCGAGGTGGAGCGGCGACTTCGCAGCGAGTCATGGTCGTTGCGATCCGGGTCAGGAAACTGAGGTCCGAACAACGCGTCGGCATACTCGTCGATTTGTTCGGGGGTCTCAAAATATTTTTCGTAGCACCAATCGTCTTCGAATTCGCATTCTTTGGTGGTGTAATCGCGACAGATTTGAGGTCGCGTTTCGTAGATCCCGCAGCGATGATCGTCTTGCAAGTGTTGGCAGGTCGAATAAACCAGCAAATACCAGGTTTCGCCTTCGACAAAAACCGTCGCCCCGGGGTGAACGAGGTACCAGCGAATGAAGTCAAAATCGCGGCGATTGACCGGTTCGTCGATCGGCAAAGCGAAATAGTGACAGCATTTTGCCGTGCAGTGTTCGCACAGATTCGTCCCCTCGGGGAATTGATCGCGGCGTTTCCCAGTCGGGATCTGGCGGTTCTCGGTCGGGATCGGGGTTACAGTGCTCACCTGGGCGAATCTCCTCACGGCAGTGGTGGTTCTAGGTCGATGCTGGATGTTGTAGAAACTACCAAAGCATCGATTGTTCAACAAAGCCCCTAGATTTGTTTGGGGCCTGTTTTGGGGGTAGTTCAAGCTCGAAAACGCTTGAAGGCATTAGGGAGAGACTAATCAGTGGAAGTCGTGATTACAGCACTGGGGCCCGATAATGTCGGTTTGGCCGATCCGATCATTCACCACGTCACCGGCCAGGGGGCGCGGATCGCCGAGATCCAGATGTACGATCACGACGAAGAGCATCTATTTGCCATGCTTTGCCGGATCGATATCCCGGCGACCGAATTCGACCGATTGTCCGACGCAATGCGGCAGATTGGTGAAGTCACCGGGTTGGCGATTCGTGTTTGGAGCAGCGAGCTGAGGGCTGAGCGTCCGCGGTTGGCGGTTTGCTGTACTTATCTCGAGCACACGCCCCGGGCGATCCTCGAAGCGGTACGCGACGGGGGGATCAATGCTGACGTCCCGGTGGTCATTTCGAATCGCAAAAAGCTCGCTCCGTTGGCCGCCGAGTTTGGTTCGGCATTCGAAATGATTGGCGATGGACAAGGGGCATCCGACGATGCATTGATGGTCCAGTTGTTGGATCGCTACGAAGTCGACTACGTCGTCTTAGCTCGCTACATGCGGATCCTGCCTCCCTCGACGTGCTGGCAATTCGCCGGCGGACGGATCATCAATTTGCATCATGGGCTGCTGCCCGGTTTTCCCGGATTTCGGCCGTATCACGATGCCTACGGTGCTCGCATGTTGACGTTTGGTGCGACTTGCCACTTCATCATCCCCGAGCTCGATGCAGGCAACCAGACGATCAACCAACGCACCTTTGCCGTTTCGCCCGGAACCAAGTTAGATGAAGTCATCCGGATCGGAGAAAGCGAAAACGAGCCGGCGTGTTTAACCGAAGGGGTGCGCCGCGTGATCGACCGCGAAGTCTATTTGCACTTCCACCGCGTCGTCGCTCGCAAAGCAAAATAGTCTCGCACCCCGTGGGATAGGCTTCCAAAGTGTCATTGCCGGTTTAGGCAAGCCTCCGGTCGTTGTCCAGTGTACAGCCCACTGCACCGGGACTACTCGTGTCGCAGCGCTTCGATCGGGTTCATGCGTGCGGCTCGGATCGCGGGATACAATCCGCTGATCAAACCGACCGCGACCGCGATCACGACGGCCAACGGAATGGTGCCGTAGACGATCGTTGGTTCCGCTTCACGAATCGCATCGGGAAGGGCCGCAAACTTGTCGGGGAAACCGGTCTTGACGATCCACATCAATCCGCTGAACATCGCCGGCCCCAAGAATCCAAGCAGGATGCCAAGGGTTGCACCAGCGAAGCTGAGTACCAGTGTTTCCGCCAAAAATTGTCGTACGATGTCACCACGTTTTGCACCGAGTGCACGACGAATGCCGATTTCTCGGGTGCGTTCGGTAACGCTTGCCAGCATGATGTTCATGATCCCGATCCCGCCCACGATCAGCGAGATACAGGCGATCAAAATCCCGATTCCTAGGAACATCATCCGCAAATTTCGGGCTTGTTCCAGCAGTTCCAAGGGGACGACGACGGCGATGTCGTTGACTGCGGCATGTTTGGGTTCGAGCATGTATTCGATCATCGCTGCGGTGCTGCGGACTTGATCGACCCGCTCGACCTGCAGCGTGATCTGGTTCAATTCCATGATCTCGACTTGGAACTGACCGCTACGCCGCGTCATGATCGTATCGCCGACGCGTTTTCGCAGCGTCTGAATCGGGATGTAGATGTCCGAAGAGAAGTCTTGAGAATCAAGCGAGCCGCCGATCGCTGCGGATGGATTCCGCGCTTTGAGCACGCCGACGATTTTGAAAAAGTCTTCGCTTTCAGGCACATACACCCGTTTGCCAAGCGGTTCTTCGTAAGGAAACAAACGGTCCGCCACGCCTGCGGAAATCACGCACACGGTAGCCGAGTGGATGCCGTCGGCGTCAGACAAAAAACGACCTCCCCCCTTACGGATGACCAGATTGTTGACGTCATCGTAAAGCGGAGTGCAGCCGACAAGTCGCCCATCCAAGATGCGGTCTTGGTAACTGAATTGGCGACGAATTTCGCGGATTGGAATCGCTGCTTGGATCGTAGGAACCGTGCCCAAGATTAACTCTAAGTCGCTACGCAGCAGCCCGTACTTGCTGGCCGACATGCCCGCCATCTTTTCGTCTGGCGGTTTCACGCTGCGGACAATGATGGTGTTGGCACCGAGCGACTCGATTTGTTTTTGGACTTGATCGCTGGCGCCTTGGCTGATCGCGGTCAACACGATCACCGCCCAAACGCCGATCAAGATCCCAAGCATCGTCAAACCCGTTCGCAGCGGATGCAGCGAAAGACTTTTGATGCCAAGTTGCCATGTTCGTAACCAAAGCATTACGATTGCCTTGCAAGAAGTTGAACGACGTTTTCGTGTTGGGCAGCGCGGGCGGCAGCACGTTTTTCTTCGCTAATCAATTCATCCCGGTCAAGCATCCCGTCTTTCAGCCGAACGATTCGCTTGGCACGCTCGGCGACATCATCTTCATGGGTCACCAGGATGATCGTGCGACCTTCCTCGTTCAGCTCATCAAAGATGCCGAGGATTTCTTCGGTTGTCACGGAGTCCAAGTTACCCGTCGGTTCGTCGGCGAGAATGAAGAAGGGGTCATTGATCAAGCTGCGGGCGATCGCAACACGCTGTTGCTGACCACCGGAAAGTTGCGAGGGGCGATGGTCCAAGCGATCCGCTAGTCCCACCCGAGCGGCCATTTTTTTAGCTCGTTCGAGTTCTGCCGCACCCAGCCGACCTTGGTAATAGAGCGGGACTTGGATGTTTTCCACCACGCTTAGCTGTTGGATTAAATTATAGGATTGAAAGACAAAGCCGATCCGCTTGCTGCGAATATCGGCAAGTTGATCGTCAGTCAACGTGATGATGTCGTCGTCGCCCATCATCAGACTTCCCGACGTGGGCTGGTCAAGGCAGCCGAGCATGTTCAGGAGCGTACTTTTGCCGCTTCCGGACGGCCCCATGATCGCAACGTAATCTCCTTCGGGGACATCAAACGAGACGCCGCGAAGTGCCCGTACCGTCTCGCTCTTGAGCACGTATTCTTTTTTGAGATTACGAATCGACGTGGCCATCCGCTGCGGCGTGTTGCTAACCACCTCCACAGGCCGCGTTTCGGTGGAATACGCTTCCTTCATGCTCATCGCGGGCCTCCGCCACCCTGCGACATGCGTTTTTGCATCGCGCTGGTCAGTTCGGATTCGGTGACCATGCCATCGCCATCGGTGTCAGCTTCGACAAGCGACCCACGTCGTCGTTCATCTTCGACCGCATTGATTTCGTCTTGTGACAGTTTGCCGTCGCCATCGGTGTCCGACTGTTGGATCCGCATCTTGGCGATCGTTGCGGGGTCGGGGCGTCCACCGTCGGCGGAACTGCCGCCCCCGCCAGGGCCTGAATTGCCTGGACCTGAATTGCCTGGGCCGCCCCGGTCTCGCGGTGGGCCGCCTGCCTCGTCACGGGGGCCCTCAGTCGCGTCCATCGTCTCGCCGCCGCGAGCAGTATCGCGAGCGCGATCGGCGGCGATTTCACGCATATCGCTGTTGTCGGTTTGTTCCAACTCGGGCAGATCCATCAGCGTCAGGAATGAACGCAGGTTCAGCACGACCGTTTCGCCTTCCTTAAGTCCTTCATCGATACAGGCCATCGTGTCATTGGTGGCCCGGATCGTGACTTCGCGAGTTTCGAACGATTGAGGTCCCGTTTTCACGAGCGAGTACATTTTGCCGCCGTGCTCGTACAATCCTTGAATTGGAATTTGAGTCGCATCGGGAATCTGTTCGACGAAGATCTGGACCTCGGCCGTCATCCCGGTACGAATGTTGTCAGGCGGATTAATGATCTCGACCCAAGTGGCGTATTCTTTAATCGACGAACTGAAGAAGCTGCCCGGTTCGGCATAACGATTGACCTTGACGACAGCTCCCTTTAGCCGCAAACCGGTTACCGATTCGACAGCAATTTTGGCGGGCATTCCCGCCTGGATCAATGTGATTCGCGACTCGTTGATCTTGCATTTCACTTGCATTTGGCTCGGGTCGGGCAAGCGAATGATGGCTTGTCGTTCACGCACTGTGGCTCCCGCTTCGACCACAAATTCGGCATTGCCGCCTCGCGAGCTGTAGCGGTTCGCATGGACCACCACGCCTTCCGAAGGAGCGACAATCACGCAGTTCTCAATCTGCTTTTTTACGTCGGCCAGTTCTTGCTCCTCTTCGGCCAACCCGCTTTCGGCTGCGGCGAGTTGGGCTTTGGCCGCTTCAATATCACTGTCAAATTGGACCAACATTTTGCGTTTGGTGAGATCTCGCAGGACCCGCAAGCGGCCCTCGGCGGCTTGCAGTTGGTTTCGGGCATTGGCGACGGCGTATTTGTCGGCGTCGAGCTGCAGCGATTTGACGAGCCCTTTGGCCACCAATCGCTCGCTGCTTTGCAGCGCCAATTGGTTTTTGCGAAGCTCTTGTTCCGCGATCGCCTTTTCGCTCAAAATTGCCTTTTCTTCGGTTTTGAACACCCCTTCGAGATATTCTTGGCGAGCAATCGTGGCTTGTTCGACCAGGGCTTTCGCCGTCGCCACGTTAGCCGCGGCAGTGATCACTTGGATCCGCGATTCTTTCAACGTCAATTCGAGTTGCGACGCGTCCAGTTCGACCAGCTTGTCGCCTTTGGAAACGCGAGCCCCCTCGTCGATCACCCACAGAATGGCGGTGCCTGAGTTGTTGCCCCGCGATTCCACCTGGCAGGTGACTTCAATATTACTGCTGCTCTCGATTTCGCCTTGTTCCAATACGATGTGGTCAAAGGGCGAAACGATAACAGGGGACGTGATCAAGTCTTTGGTGGAAATGCCCTCAGCGCGTTTGGCCAGGTAGCTGTAGACAAACCACCCCGCCGTTCCTGCGATTACCAAAAAAACGAGAAGTCCAGCCATAAGGCCCCCACGTCGATGGCGGGCCGTGGCCAAGCGGGAAGCTGGTTTGATCATTGCAAACGGGTGGGGAATGAAGGGGGGAAGGGCATCGTTTCAGGCCCGATCTGGACGGAGCCTCTGATTAAACCACGCCCAGTGCCGAAAGTCTCGGTCGCTATGGCGATTTATGCCCCCTCATTGTAATCAAGCCTCGAAATAACGATCGGCATCGATATGCAAATTCGCGGGAATCTTTGTGGCAAGCTCTTCCGGTGTTAACGAAAATCGGGGGTTGATCTCCACTTTGACCCCCTCGGCCACGCTCGCCCCGGCCGCTTCGAGCCAGCGGCGATGTTGCGCGACAATCGCTTCTCTGGCTAATTTAGGTGTATCATTCTCTGCTCCGTCAGCATTCTTGACCGGCGCAAATCCTTCACTCGGAAGGACTTCGACCACAAATGCGTTTTTTGCACTGGGCAGCAAGTCGAAGATGAACTTCTCAAATTTCACCGCGTTGGGTTCGCTCGGGGAGACCACGTTTTGGTTGGCATCCAAGTAGGGCACCTTTTTCTGAGCGCGATGGAACGGCAGCGACGACGTGCTCTGGCTGGCTCGGCACAGGAAGTCGACGTCGATCACATGCACTCCGATGCTTCCCGCCCACAGTTTCAATTGGCCGTCCGCGTCGGTCGCTTCGGCCGCTTTTTGGGGCAAGTCGCTATATTCAATCACTTGCACCTTGCCTCCGGCCAAAGCAATGTTTCCGACTTTTTCCATTGCGTAGCGTTTACGAATGACTTGCGTGGTCATCTCGCTGCCGGACAACAAATGGTGCCCGATCAGCGTAGGCTCGCACACGTTGACAAGCGGATTGTCGACTTGGAAATAGGACAGACATTTAACGCCCCGCTTTTTCGCGTCATCGAGGCACCCGTTGCGGTCCAGTGCCCGCACGGTTCCGCCATGGCCATCGGGGCTGAGCGCCAATGAGCTTTTCGAAGCCATCAGCAGTTTGCCTGTTTTGGCATCTACCGCGGGCATCGTGCCTTGGCGAAAGATTCGCACGTCATCGGGTGACATGCCGAGATAATTGTTTTCTTGGAAATAGGCTCGTGTTTCCGCGTCAGTCGCATCGCTGGTCATGATGTAAAACGGAATCGCGACGCCGTACTTTTTGCCAATCGCCAGTAGCCGATCGGCAAAAATCTGAAACAGCGTGCGGTTCGAGATCGGGCCGATTGGAAACATGCCCTTGGGCTGGTCAAATCCCAGTCGTGTGCCCTGGCCACCCGCGACCAGGATCGCGCCCACTTCGCCCGCTCGCAGTGCTGCTTCACCCCGCTGGCGCGCTTCGTCAACGCTCCATTTCGCTCCGCTGCCGTCGGCGCGAACCGAAGGCGGAGTTTCGGCATTGGCCGCGAGCGTTTCAAAATCGATCTTCTCGTCCTTCCCCGCCACCAGCGTGGCAATGGTTTCGAAGTCGACATCCTCGATTTGAGCTGCCAAGCTTTGACGCTCTTCGTCCGAAAGTTCGTCCCAATATTCTAGGACATGCTCTTGTGAATATTTAGCGAGTTGCGATTTCAAGGACTCGAGATTCATTGTTGGAAGCATGGGAAACAAGGATACGGGAGATGGGATACGTGAGATGGGATACGGGGGATTTCGTCAAAGTGCAAAAAAGGAGCACCTTCGCGGAGTAGACGCAAAACGTGTGCCGGAAGACGCAATCGATGGGCGATGCGTTTGCCGCGAAAGACACCTCTGTAATGTGCGGACCTAAAACGATAAACCGCTAACGCGAGAAATTCCATCCGGTGTTCTCGTAACGCTGTTCGCACAGCGATTGGATCTGCGATTGCGGCAGCGCTTCACGCCAAGTCTCGCGGCCTCCAAACACTTCCACCACGTCGCGTTTCAGTTCCGCGGGGTCGACATTGATATTGGTAATGAAATGTTCGTGATCCCGCTCGGCACGGTAATCAGGCTGCCGAGGTGCAAATTTTAAACAACGAGCAATCAACGCCAAATCACCGTCATACAGTAGAGTGCCATGATACAGCAGATGATGGCGAGCCATCCGCATGCTGTTCCCCGAGAACTTGCAATTGTTGAAAGTTAAATCGCAAGTGCCTTGAAATTGTGCCGCCTCGGTCGCCGTACGCAGTTGGCGATTGACTGCGGTTTGCAGGTGCTGCATCACAAATTGATGAGTCACGTCGATGCGAGCCAAGTCGGGACGCAAATCCAGATCCAGCACCACGCTGTACATCAAACATCCAGGCCCACCGACCACCGAGGCGCCACCGGTACAGCGGCGGAAAATGGGGATCCCCTCGCTGCGGCAGAAATCGATATCCACTTCCTCGGCAACTCGCGATGATCGCCCAACGATCACGGTAGGGTGCTCGAATTCCCAGACGCGAATGAACTCGCACGTTCCTCCCGCGTTGGACGTTTGCTCTTCCGCGATCAGCAATAACGCTTCGTCCATCGCAATTTGATGGGAAGCTTTGGTCAGGGGGTGGGCGACAATCTGCATTCGTTCCTAGTCTCCGCGTAGCGAGTCAAGCAGCGGCATTTTTGCGACTTGACGCACCGCTAACAATCCTGCCAACAACCCGAAGACGACGATACCGATCACGATCAACAGTGGCTCGATCCAAGGTGGATTTATCCCGCTTAGAATCCCGTAGGGCAACACCGCCAACATCGCACAGATGGCGCCGCAACCGATTCCGACCAACAGCAGGATGCTGGTTTCACGCAGCACGATGGCCGATAATCGCCCGCGAGTAAACCCGATCGCTCGCAACACCGCCAATTCGCTACGCCGCTCCAGCACGCTTCGCAATTGAGCGATCGCCAATCCGACCGTGCCCAGTAACAGTCCCAACGCCCCCAGACTTTGGAACGTACGCAGGTAGGTGTTTTGCACCGCCATCATGCTCGCCAGAATCGATTCGCTTTGCGAAACGTCCATCCCGACATCCCCCAGCCGGTTTTCCAGCGCCGAAGCGGCCTGGGCCATCTTGTCCGGCTCTGCATCAATCAAGAAGTAGCGATAGCCACTGAGATTGGAAAACTGCGTTTCAAAATTCGATTCACCGATCAGCAATTTGCCTTGCAGCAGCGTGTTCGATAACAGTCCCACCACTTTCAGATACAGCGGTTTGCCAGGTTCAAACTCAAACGCCTTGGTTTCGCCGATTCCCTTTTGCATCTGCAGACTCCACATCGCGGTGTTCAAATCGATGATCACCGGAATCGGGTCTTCTGCGGTTCCCTTGGCTGCGGGCGAAAGTAATTCCCAAGGCGATTGACCCTCCGTAACCGCCGCATATTTCGCCCATTCAAAACCCGGCAGACGCTCGGGGTTTTCATGGAACAGGTTGGCAAACGATGCGGGCACGCCCAACACGGTGGGGCTGGTCGCTTGGTACAAGTTGTTGCAACTCGCGTCTTGTCCGGCACGCATTCGCATCGGGGCGACGATCGCATTGGCCATCGTCGCGGCGTCTTTGCCCATCAAGTCCTCGCGGATTTGAGGATTGGCAAAGTCGCGATAAAGCGGTTGGGCGGTTTGCGCGACAAGGTCGAATCCGCCGCTGCCCGCTTCGGTAGGCCGCAGCCGAAATGCCGTGATCGCAATAATCAAAAACGCGGCGGTGGCCATTAACCCGATCGTCAGC